>MRWG01000457.1_pt1 | contig 48811 bp, 40 predicted proteins | sample 1013341 | NCBI WGS metagenome assembly MRWG01 (sample SAMN06117577, study PRJNA244670) | biofilm metagenome | biome: Water; feature: Cathode Biofilm; material: Biofilm; isolation source: microbial consortium enriched at the cathode of a solar microbial fuel cell | place: USA: District of Columbia ... | reverse complement strand
AAGACCCGCCGGCCTTCCTTGCCCGCCATGACGGGCATCAGGCGCTGGCCATTGGTGTGGTCATGGCCGAGGGCGCGAACATTCTGAAGCTTGGCGAAAACCTTGATGCGGCCATGAGTGAAATCAGGGCCGACATGCCGGTGGGGCTGGAACTGGAGATGATCGCCAACCAGCCCGAAGTGGTACAGGATTCGGTCGGCGAGTTCATCAAGGTGTTTCTGGAAGCGCTGGCCGTGGTGCTGGCGGTGAGCTTCCTGTCGCTCGGCTGGCGCACGGGCATCGTTGTGGCGCTGGCCGTGCCGCTGGTTCTGGCCATCGTGATGATCGCGCTCGACATGCTGGGCATGAGCCTTGAACGCATCACGCTTGGCGCGCTCATCATCGCGCTTGGCCTGATGGTGGACGATGCGATCATCGCCGTCGAGATGATGGTGGTGAAGATGGAGCAGGGCTATGACCGGCTGAAGGCGGCGACCTTCGCCTGGACATCAACGGCCTTTCCCATGCTCACCGGAACGCTGGTGACGGCGGCGGGCTTTCTGCCTGTCGGGTTCGCCAAGTCGACGGCGGGCGAATATGCCGGCGGTATCTTCTGGGTGGTGACCATCGCGCTGGTGGCGTCGTGGTTCGTGGCGGTGATCTTCACGCCCTATATCGGCGTCAAGCTGTTGCCGGACTTCCACAAGCATGGTGGTGCGGTGGCCGAGGGCGGGCAGCATCACGACATCTACGACACGCGCCTTTACAATGCTTTGCGCCGGGTGGTGAACTGGTGCGTCTCCTGGCGCTGGGTGGTGATCGCCTCGGTGATCGGCCTTTTTGCGGCTTCCATCTGGACATTCGGTTTCGTGCAGCAGCAGTTCTTCCCGACCTCGCCGCGACCGGAGCTGATGGTGGAAATCCGTCTGCCGGAAGGCGCGCCGATCAAGGCGACGGAGGCTTCCGCCCGCACCATGGAAGCGGTGGTCGCGGCGGATGAAGAGGTTCTGACCTACGCCACCTATGTGGGCGCTGGCGCGCCGCGCTGGTTCCTCGCTTCCAATCCGGAGCTGCCGAAGCCGAACTTCGCGACCATCGAAATGTACACGAAGGACGCGGAAGCCCGCGACCGGGTGAAGGCACGGTTGCAGGACTATATCGCAGACGGCGGTCTGCCGGAGGCGCGGGTGCGCGTGACCGAACTCGTGTTCGGCCCGCCGGTGGGCTTCCCCGTGCAGTTCCGCGTGGTTGGCCCCGATCCGCTCGAGGTGCGTCGTATCGCCTATGATGTGCGCGATGTGATGGCGCAGAACCCGAATGCGCTCGACCCCAATCTGGACTGGAACGAGCAGGCGAAGTCGATCCGGCTGGAAGTGGATCAGGACCGGGCGCGGGTGCTTGGCCTGACCCCGCAGGACATTGGTCGCACGCTGCAGACGCTGCTTTCCGGCTACACGGTGACGGCGGTGCGCGACGGCATCGAGACCGTCAATGTCGTGGCGCGCGCGGTGGAAAGCGAACGGCTCGACGTGGCGCATCTGGGCGATCTGACGATTGCCACGCGCGGCGGCCAGCCGGTGCCGCTCTCGCAGGTGGCGAAGGTGGTCTATGGCCATGAGGAGCCGATCCTGTGGCGGCAGAACCGCGACATGATGATCACCGTGCGGGCCGATGTGCCGGCGGGCGTGCAGGCGCCGGATGTGTCGTCGCAGATCTGGCCGACGCTGCAGCCGCTGATCGAGGATCTGCCGGTCGGCTATCGCATCGAGCTTGGCGGGGCCATCGAGGAAAGCGCCAAGGCGAATGCGGCGCTGTTCGACGTGTTCCCGATCATGTTGCTGGCGATGCTGACGATCCTGATGATCCAGCTGCAGAGCTTCTCGCGCCTTGCACTGGTCTTCGCGACAGCGCCGCTCGGCCTGATCGGGGCAACGCTGGGGCTTTTGATCTTCAACCAGCCCTTTGGCTTCGTTGCGCTGCTCGGCCTGATCGCGCTGGCCGGCATGATCATGCGCAACACGGTGATCCTGGTCGACCAGATCGGAGCGGACCTTGAAGCCGGCCATGCGGAATGGGATGCCATTATCGAGGCCACCGTGCGGCGCACGCGGCCCGTGGTTCTGACGGCGGCGGCCGCCATCTTCGCCATGGTGCCGCTCTCGACCAATGTGTTCTGGGGGCCGATGGCCTTCGCCATCATGGGCGGCCTGACGGTGGCGACCGTGCTGACCATTCTGTTTGTGCCGGCGCTCTATGCCGCCTTCTACCGCGTGAAGCGGCCGGAGGCGGGCGCACCTGCAAAAACGGATGCGGCCATGCAGGACAACGAACAGCTCGCACTGCCACAGGCGGCCGAGTGAGCAGAGGCGGCGGGATTCAATTGTTCGCGTCCCGCCGCTTCTCCTGACCCCTTTTCAGGCGGGGGGCCGCCGCCCGCTTTTCCACAGCTTCATCGACCGATTGCCGATCCCGCAGCGTGCATGGCCTGAAAAGGCTTTGTGCCGCTGGGGCATGTCTGCGCGGGGCAATCTGGAAACGCTCTAAAAGATGAGTGTTGACATCATCTTTTAACGGGAGGTAAGTCGCCCGTATTTCAAGCATGCAATTTTATTGAGAATTAATAATGACTTATAGCTTTTTCGATGCGGCTCCGCGCAGCCCGGCGCGTGCCGGTTTGCGCGGCGCCGTTTCTTCTTCCGGTCGGCTTGCACTGGCTTTTCTGGGCTGTGTCGCCCTGCCGGTGGAGGGTGCGCTGGCACAGGCGGAAAACCAGAAGGTCACGCTTCTTGACACACTGGTCGTGACGGCGACCGGCTTCGAGCAGAGTGTGGTGGATGCGCCGGCGAGCATAACCGTGGTGCCGCGCGAGGCGCTGGAAAAGGGCGTTTACCGCGACCTGACCGACGCGCTTCGCCATGTGCAGGGCGTGGCGGTGACGGGGTCGCCGGGGCGGGAAGACATTTCCATCCGCGGTCTGCCGGGCGCATACACGCTGATCCTGGTGGATGGAAAGCGGCAGAACACGCGCGAGTCGCGCTCCAATGGCAATTCCGGTTTCGAGCAGAGCTTCCTGCCGCCGGTGTCCGCCATCGAGCGGATCGAGGTGGTGCGTGGCCCGATGTCGGCGCTCTACGGTTCCGATGCGATGGGCGGTGTCATCAATGTCATCACGCGCAGGGTGGCCGACAAGTGGACCGGGACGGCCTCGGTCGACGGAACGCTGCAGCAGCATACCGACCATGGCGATGCAGGCAATGCGTCGTTCTACGCCAGCGGGCCGGTGGTGCGCGACATGCTGGGCCTGCAGGTCTGGGGGCGCGGTCTCCTGCGGGGCGAAGACCGGATCAAGGGCGGCTTGCCGGAAAAGAAGGATCTCGATCTCGCCGGCCGTCTGACCTTCACCCCGAACGAGGATCATGAGCTGGTTCTTGATGCGGGCAGGACGCGGCTGTTGCGCACGCACACCGAGGACAGAACCAGCACGCGTCGGGACAATTACGACCGGCTGGACCGCAGGCACTGGTCGCTGCGCCATACGGGGCGCTGGGACTGGACGACATCGGAGGTTTCCCTCTCGCAGGAATGGGCCGAGCGCACCCGCTTCATGCGCGATGAGGAGACCGGACTATATGCGGAAGATCCGCGTTCGCCGCTGGTCCGCAACACGGTTTTCGACGTGAAGACGACCACACCGTTCGATTTTCACGGGGCGCATACGCTGGTGCTGGGCGGGCAGTATCTGGATGCGCTGCTGACCGACCAGAACCCTGGCCGCCGCACGGGGCTCGACGAGAAATTCGGCGTTTCGCAATGGGCGCTGTTTGCCGAGGACGAATGGTGGATTACGCCGGATTTCGCGCTGACCGGCGGCATCCGCATGGACAATCACGGGATCTATGGCGCGCAGTTCAGCCCGCGCGCCTATGCGGTGTGGCATGCGACGCCGCAGCTGACGCTGAAGGGCGGTGTCTCGACGGGGTTCAAGGCTCCGGTCATTCGCGCGATTGCGCCGGGCTACGCCTATGTGACGGGCGGGCGCGGTTGCAGCTATGGACCGGACGGCACCTGTGGCGTGATCATCGGCAATCCGGATCTTGAAGCCGAGAAAAGCACCAGCATCGAGATCGGCGGTCTCTGGGACAGTCTCGGCGGCGTGCGGCTGGGCGCAACCTATTTCCGCAACGACTTCAAGGACAAGATCAGCAATGCGATGATCTACAATCCCGATGGGTCGAATGCTCGCTGGGACGAGGATCCGAATTACCGCCTCTGGCGCTTCTTCAACATCGGCCGGGCCATCACGCAGGGCGTGGAGCTGACGGGCGAATGGGATGTGCGTGACGATCTGATCCTGCGGGGCAGCTACACCTACACCCATTCAAGGCAGAAGACCGGCGAGTATGCAGGCTTTCCGCTGATGCGCACGCCGCAGCATATGGCCAGCCTGCGCGCCGACTGGACCACGCCGGTCGAGGGGCTGAGCGCGTGGGGCGAGGTCAGCTATCACGGGTCGGAGGTGAATACGGGCCTGCGTATCAGTTCCAAAGGCAAGCCGATCCTTTCGAGCGACGGTTCGAAAGTTCTGGCGCGCAAATACGATGCCTACACCACGGTCGATTTCGGAGCGAACTATGCGCTGAACGATAATGTGACCCTGAAGGCGGCGGTCTACAATGTGTTCGACAAGCGCATTGACGTGGACGACATCAACACGGTTGTCGAAGGACGCCGTGTGTGGGTCGGCATGACCTCCACTTTCTGAGCCTCATGACCTTCTTGCTGACATCCAGCGCTCCCGCCATCACGGTTCGGTGGCGGGAGGGGCAAACCGTTATCTGCGGACTTTCAGGGCCCGAAAGCCGTCACACATTCCAGGCGATCTGCGGCTTCTCGCGCCATGCGAAGCGGGCCAGATGATCGTCGATCACGTGCTGGGCGCGGGCGAGTTCCTCGTCCGTTTTGGCGGCGCACTCGATCGTCAGCGAGGTTTCGTCGGCGCGCATGAGGCAGTCGCCGAAGGGGAAATCAACCTTGCCCTGCGAGGCGTCGTAATCGACGGAAACCTTGTGCGCGAAATGCTTGCAGAGCTGCTGCAGATATTTCGAGGCATGCTCGGTGGCGATGACGGCTTTGGATTGCAGCATGGGAAATCTCCAGAAAAGCGGCGGTTGAAACTGAGTGTTGGAATGTCCGCACAGAAAAGTTGATTGTAGAAATCATATTTGCTAACCGAAATCCAGACAAGGGCGTTGCCGACCGCGCAAAACGGAAACCGGCAGGTGGCGTCCACCCGTCATCCCTGACATTTGGAGCATGTCGATGATCACAAGAACGAACTCCCTGACCGCGCGCTTTCTGGCTTCGGCCATCGCGCTTGCGGCGTTCCTGCCGGGCTACGCCAATGCCGACGAAATCACCGTCAAACATGCGCAGGGCGAAACGGTTCTGCCGGACACGCCCAAGACGGTTCTGACCTTCGATTTCGCCACGCTTGACACGCTCGACACGCTGGGCGTCGACGTGGCCGGCGTGCCCAACGCGCTGCTTCCCGACTATCTGTCGAAATACAAGAGCGACGATTACGCCAAGGTCGGCTCGCTGTTCGAGCCGGACTTCGAGGTGGTGAATGCCGCCAGGCCCGACCTGATCATCGTCGCGGGCCGCTCGGCCAAGCAGTATGAGGCGCTTTCCAAGATTGCGCCGACCATCGACCTGACGGTCGCACAGGATGACTTCCTCAACAGCGCGGAAGACAATGCGCGCAAGCTGGGCGTGATCTTCGACCGTGAAGAGAAGGCCGAGGAACTGATCGAGAAGCTCAACACCTCCGTTGCAGCGCTGCGCGAGACGGCGAAGGATGCCGGCAAGGGCCTGATCATCCTCACCAATGGCGGCAAGGTTTCGGCCTATGGTCCGGGCTCGCGCTTCGGCTGGCTGCATGACGATCTCGGCGTGATCCCTGCTGTCGAGAATGTGCAGGAGGCGACCCATGGTGAGGCGGTTTCGTTCGAATTTCTCCTGAAGACAAATCCGGACTGGCTGTTCGTGGTGGACCGGGATTCGGCCATCGGCAGTGAAGGCCAGTCGGCAAAGCAGACGCTGGACAATGAACTCGTCGCAGCGACCACGGCCGCGAAGGAAGGCAATATCTACTATGCCGATTCCGTGCGCTGGTATCTGGTCGGCGGCGGCATGACTGCCCTCCAGGCAGAAGTCGACGCGCTCTCCAAGGCGCTCACACCAGTCGACTGACAAGGCTATGCAAGCTGCCGCCAGCATGCCCCAACGTATCTACCCCGCCGCCGGCCTCGTGCTGGCGGTGGGCGTGGTGATCGTTCTCGCTGCAATCAGCCTTTTCATCGGCGTGGCCGACATGCCGCTCGGCGATCTTTTGAGCGGTGACGGCAACGCGCAGGCCATCCAGCTTCTGCTCGTCAGCCGCATTCCGCGCACCCTGGCGCTGGTGCTTTCGGGCATGGCGATGGGCGTTGCGGCGCTGATCATGCAGATGCTGTTTCGCAACCGTTTCGTTGAACCGACGACGACGGGCACGGTCGAGGCGGCGAGCCTTGGTCTTCTGGCGGTGGCGCTGTTCGCGCCCGGCCTGCCGATGCTTTCCAAGATGGCGGTGGCATCGGTTTTCGCGCTGACCGCAACCTTCCTGTTCCTGCGGCTTGTGTCGAAGATCCCGGCAAGCTCCAGCCTCGTCGTACCGCTTCTGGGGCTGATGTTCGGCGGCGTGATCAACGCCATGACCACCTTCGTCGCCTATCGCTATGATCTTCTGCAATCGCTTTCCGCCTGGACGAATGGCGACTTTTCGAGCGTGCTGCGGGGGCGCTACGAACTGTTGTGGATCGCGGGCGGGCTGGCGCTGCTTGCCTATGTGGCGGCGGACCGGTTCACGGTCGCCGGGCTTGGCGAAAGTTTTACGCGCAATCTCGGTCTGAACTACGGGCGCATCCTCGCCTTCGGCCTCGTCATCGTTTCCATGGTTTCGGCGACGGCAGTGGTGACGGCGGGTACGGTGCCCTTTCTGGGGCTGATCGTCGCCAATGTGGTGAGCATGACGGTGGGCGACAATCTGCGCCGTGCGCTGCCCTGGGTGGCGGTGTCGGGCGCGGGCTTCCTGCTTGCCTGCGACATTGTCGGCCGTACGGTGCGGTTTCCCTATGAGATCCCGGTGGGAACGGTGGCGGGTGTGCTCGGTTCGGGCATTTTCCTTTATCTCCTTTTGCGGCGGCGGGCGCGTTTTGGCTAAAAATCCGACATGGCGACGGCCGCGCGTGGCGCTTGTCGTTCTGGCGTTTGGCGCCATTGCGGCGGCACTGGCCTTCATGACCATTGGCGTGAAGGGCAACTGGGATTTCGTGCTGCCGTTTCGCAGCGCCAAGCTGCTCGGCCTCGTGCTGGTGGCCTATGCGGTGGCGACGGCGACGGTGCTGTTTCAGACGGTGACGCAGAACCGCATTCTGACGCCTGCGGTGATGGGCTTCGATTCCCTCTATGTGGCCCTGCAGACGGCGCTGGTGTTCTTTCTGGGCACGCGCGATCTCGCCAGCGTGGACATGCGGCTGCGTTTCGTTCTGGAGACGCTGCTCATGGTGGGCATGTCCATGGCGCTCTTCTACTGGCTGTTTCTCAGCCGCCAGCGCAGCCTGCATCTTGTCGTGCTCGCCGGCGTGGTGTGCGGCGTCTTCTTCCGCAGCCTGGCGCACATGATGCAGCGCATTCTCGATCCCAACGAGTTCATCGCGCTTCAGGACATGCTGTTCGCCAGCTTCAACAGCATCGACCAGCAATTGCTGGCGGTGTCGGCGGTGATCGTTCTGGCGACCGCCTTTGTGAGCCGGCGGCTTCTGACGAAGCTCGACGTGCTGGCGCTTGGCCGCGATGTGGCGATCAATCTGGGCATTGATTATCAGCGCGTGGTGCTGCTGCTGTTCGCCATGATCGCGGTTCTGGTTTCGGTCTCGACGGCGCTTGTCGGCCCGATCACCTTCTTCGGTCTGCTGGTCGCCAATCTCGCCTATCAGGCCGTGGGCACGGACCGGCACAAATACACGCTGCCGGCGGCGACGCTGCTTGCCATCATTGCGCTTGTGGGCGGGCAGACCGTGCTGGAGCGCGTGTTCGGTTTCGACACGGCGCTCAGCATCATCATCGAATTCACCGGCGGCATTGCCTTCATGCTGCTGCTTTATCGGAACCTCAGGCGATGATCGACATCCACAATCTCACCAAGACCTATGACGATGCGACGGTGGTTGACGATGTCAGCCTGTCGCTTCCCGAGAGCGGCATCACCGCGATTGTCGGCCCCAACGGGGCGGGCAAGTCGACGCTGCTTTCCATGATTGCGCGCCTGATCGCGCCGACTTCGGGGCGGGTTCTGGTGGATGGTCTGGATGTGCAGGAAACGCCGGGCGCGGTGCTCGCCAAGCGGCTGGCGATCCTGAAGCAGAACAACCAGGTGGGCATGCGCCTGACGGTGAGCGAACTGGTGGCGTTTGGCCGGTTTCCGCATTCGGGCGGGCGACCGACCGTGGAAGACGAGCGCCATATCGGCGAGGCGATTTCCTATCTGGGACTCGACGCCCTGCGCGGGCGGTTTCTGGACGAGCTTTCAGGCGGTCAGCGCCAGCGCGCCTTCGTGGCAATGGTTCTGGCGCAGGACACGAAATATGTGCTGCTGGACGAGCCGCTCAACAGCCTCGACATGAAACACGCGGCGGCGATGATGAAGCTGTTACGGCGCACGGCGGACGACCTGAAGAAGTCGATTACCGTGGTGATCCACGACATCAACTTCGCCTCGATCTATGCCGATCACGTGGTGGCGATGCGCGACGGACGCGTGGTGCTGCAGGGCGAGGCCGGTGACCTGATGCAGGAAGCGGTGCTTGAGGACATCTATGACACCGTCGTGCAGGTGCGCGAGGTGGAGGGGCATCTTCTGGGGCTGCATTATCTGTAGAGCCCGGCATCTGCAGAGCCTGCGGAGTGGAGAAACCGTTCAATTGCGGAATTTATTCTCAACTAACCGTCAATGTTTGTGATAAACACTGGTGCAAAACAAACTTGTGAGGGGGCACAAGGCTTTTGGCGCACCAGAGGCAATCAAAACGCGTGGCTCGCGTTTTTTGCGATCAGGCGAGGGTCGCAAAAAGGGCTTTTTTCTTAGCGTTTATAAGTACTTCGCTTTCAGTTTCGGCCGTATCGGCCAATCCGAATTCCATTGATTTTGCGATGCAGTATCTGGCGGACCTGCGTGATTCGCCGGAATGCGCAGTTACGGTGGACGGGGAAGGGCGCTTCGACTTCGGGCCGGAGATAAGCAATCCGTCCATGAGCTGTCCGGATGCTTTCGCCTGGAAGATTTTCACCGAGGCGGTGCGTGGCGAATTCTGGTCGCGCTGGACGACCGATGTGCAGATGTGGCCGACCGCGCCATGGCCGGTGTGCGAGCCCGGCCAGACGGAAAACTGCTGCAGCACGGTCGAAGTTTCCAACAATCCCGATCCCGAACACTGCCCCGTGCGCCCCGACCCGGCGCTGGGCATGCCCGCACACACACCGCATGAGCCGAGCAAGGCGCATCAGGTGTCGATGGAGGATGCGGCCAAGACCGACCGGGATGGTGACGGCAGCATCGACTGGGATGACGTGCCGCCGGAGCTCAAGACCGCAGTGATCGGCGCGGAGCAGGTGGAGCTGGTTTATCACAACCGGCCAATGACCGATTACATCTTCGCAAACGGGCTCTATCACACGGACGGGCTTGGCCGGGTGTTTCAGACACGTGCGGGCGTCATGGAGCACTATGCGCCATACAATGGCGTGGCCGGCACGGGACCTCTCAGCCAGATCGACCTGCCGATCCGCTCGCTCATGCTCAAGGCGAACCTGCTCGACATCCGCAAGGCGAAAGAGCTGGGCATCAATCTTGAAAAGAACGCCGACTACATCACGCTCGATTTGCCGAAGGGCGGCAACACGCCGGAGACCGGCACTTATATCCTTCTGTCCTTTCACATCTCCTCGAAGGATCTGCCCAACTGGTTCTGGACCACGTTCGAGCATGTGGACAATCAGGGCCGCTGCGACTGGATCGGCTGCAATGACAGTTTCGGTTATGTGGCGCGGGTGAGCGAGGGGCCGGCCGCGCGGGATGATCTGCCCGAACCGGCAGACAATTACGTGTCGCCGAACCAGCTGGAAATGGCGGACGGGGCCGTGGTCGCATTCGATCTTGCCCGGACCTATGACGCCGACAGCGAGATGCGCGACGGGCTGGCGGCGGTGTTCAGGACGCTTGGCATCGGAACCGGAGCGGCCAATGAGAGCGGCACGCCGAGGCCCGCCGATCCGGCCTGGCGCAATTATCGCCTCAAGGGCAGCCAGACGAATTTCGTGACGCCCACGGGCCGGCCGACGCAGCTCGGCAATTCGGTGACGGAAGCCGGCTTCACCAATTCCAGCTCCTGCATCAGCTGCCATGCGCGCGCATCGGTGACCGAGAAGGGGTTACCGAACTTATCGATCTTCGTGAGCGATCTGAGTGACGCCGGCCTGCCCAAAAGCACCAATGGCGTGCCGGCGCCGAGCTGGTTCACCACCAGCGCCTATTACGGTGTCGGCGACCAGGTTCTGGCACCGGGACTGGTGGCGGTTCAGACGGATTTCGTCTGGGGGTTCCGCAATGCCTGCCCGATCGAGGTGGGCGCACAGGGCCCGCACCGCTGCGCAAAGAAAGACTGAAAGCGGCGCGCGGTCTGCGCGCTGGCGGCAAGAAACATACGAACTGATTGAAGCAAGGCAGGATGTTGCACATGCAAATGAACCGGCGTGCCCTCCTTTTCGGTTCCACGGCTCTGGCGACCGTGGCGGCGCTGGCCGTGTTGCGGCCGGACCATGCGGCAGTGGCCGAGGGCAAGGACGACCCGCGGCTCGTGCCGGCGCGCTCGCCGCTCGGCATGGAAGGCGATCTGAAGAACCCGCGCGAAATCCACTCCGTCGACGGGCGTTTCCAGACGGACCTGACGATGAAGATCACCCGGCAGGATCTGCCTTATGCGAGCGCGGAGCTCAGGCTTTATGAAGGGGAGATCCCGGGACCGACCTTTCGCGTGTCACCGGGGGACGAGATGGAGATCGCGCTTCACAACCGGATGCCGCCCAACCGCGACCACGACCCGGTGACCAACACGCCGAACCAGTTCAACTCGACCAATCTGCATTTCCACGGTTTCCATGTGAGCCCCAAGGGCAACAGCGACAACGTCTATTTGCAGATCAATCCGGGCGAGAGCTTCAACTATCTGGTTCAGCTTCCGGAGGATCATCCGGCGGGCAATTACTGGTATCACCCGCACAGGCACGGTTCGGTGGCGGTGCAGGTGGCCTCTGGCTGCGGCGGCATGATGATCGTGCGCGGCACGCTGGATGACGTGCCGGAGGTGGCTGAAGCCATCGAGCGGGTGATGGTGTTCCAGTGCCCGGTGGTGGACCCGTCAAGCGGCGAGCTCGACAGCTTTGACACGATCTGGAACCTGGATTCGGAACGCTACTGGCTGGTGAATGGCGAATATCAGCCGCGCATCTACATGCGCGAAGGCGAGGTGCAGCACTGGCGCTGGCTGAATGCGGGCGACGAGCAGTTCCTGCCGATGACGCTGGACGGTCTGGACCTGTTCGAGATCGGTTTCGACGGCAACCCTTATGATTTCGCGCGGAAAACCGACCGCATCTTCATCGCGCCGGGCAACAGGTCGAACGTGATGGTGCGGGCACCTAAAGTGGGCGTCTACGAGCTGATCCGCCCTGCCTTCTCGCAGGGCAAGGCGGCGCTTCCGGAAGTGCGCATGGCGCAGGTCGTGGTGCTGCCGGCGGATACGGACCGGATCGGGCCGGACGTGAAGATGGGCACGCGCATTCCCGAGGAAGAGCTGCCCGACAACAAGATCCTGACCGACATCACCGATGAGGAAATCTCAAAACGCCAGCAGATCGTGCTCGGCGTGACCGACACGCCCGGCATGTACAAGGACACGGTGTTCACGCTCAACGGAAAGCCGTTCGATCCCTCGCGCGACGACATCGTGGCCAGTCTGGGGACGGCGGAAGAGTGGGAGTTCGTCAACACGACCCCGTTCCCGCACCCGATCCATGTGCATGTGAACCCGATGCAGGTGACGCACATCAATGGCGAGGAGCTGGATTACAAGCACTGGCAGGACACGATCGCCGTGCCGGCTGCGGGGTCGGCCACGGTGCGCATGCGCTTCACCGAGTTCGACGGTCGCTTCGTCATGCACTGCCATATCCTTCCACACGAAGACCTGGGGATGATGCTCAATGTCAATATCAAGGCTTAGCCTCGCAGCACTGCTCCTGATGCCGTTCGCTGCCCAGGCGCAGGACAACGCCGTTCCGAAACAGGCGTCGGGCTGCGTCTCGTGTCATTCGGCGGATGGAAATCCGCTGGTGGAAGGTGTCCCGATCCTTTCGGGCCAGCGGTCCGACTATCTGGAGGCCGCCCTCAAGGCCTATCGCGAGGGCCGCCGCACCGGCGGGCCGGCCGATGTGATGCGCTTCTACACCAAGGAACTGAGCGACGAGGACATCAAGGAGATTTCGGAATGGTTCGCACAAAACTGATCGCGCTGGCCGTTGCCGCGCTCTGCGCAACGCCGACACTTGCCGCTGAGGATCTCCTCTACCTGACGAGCGAGCAGGGCGAGGAGCGCCTGCTCGACGCCGACCTCAACCGTGACTATTTCAGCCTCGCCACCTATGTGGAGAGCGAGCAGATCCTGACCTTCTGCGGGCCGGCGACCGTGGCGGCGGTGGCCAATGCGCTGGGCATTCCGCGGCCTTCGCCCGACCGGCTCTATCCGTGGACGCTGTTCACGCAGGACACGCTGTTCAACGAGGCCAACCAGAAACTCAAGCCCTATGCGATGGTGGAGCATGAGGGGCTGACGCTGGCCGAACTCGACACGTTCATCGAGAACACGGGGCTTGCGGCGGAACATCATTTTGCCGACGAGACATCCGTTGATGAACTGCGCACGGCGATCCGGGAAACGCTTGAGGACCGCGATGCGCGCTTCATCGCAAACTATTCGCGCAAGGCGCTGCCCCAGGAAGGGGACGGGCACATTTCGCCCATCGGCGCCTATGACGAGGAGACCGACAGCGTTCTGATCCTTGATGTGGCGAAATACAAATATCCGCCGGTCTGGATCAGCGTCGAGAAGCTGCATGCGGCGATGATGATGGTGGACGAGGGGTCCAACCGCTCGCGCGGTTTCGTCAAGGTGTCGGTCCAGTGACGGGGCCGCGCCTTTCCCGCCGCGCCTTCCTCGTCGGAAGCTGCTGCGCCATGGCGCTTACGCCCGTGGCGCCCGTGGCGCAGGCGGCGCGTCTGGGCTCCGCCTATGACGACACGGTCTGGGAGGGGCTGGTCTCGGCCATTGCTGGCCCGGTGAAGACGCCGCAGATCCTGCGTGATGCGCTGAAGCGCGATTTCACCAAGACATTCGGCGTGCCGGCGCGGCAGGATCTGGTGACCCATTTCGGCCGCGCGGGCATCGCCACGGTGCTTGATGCGCAGGAGGGGGACCGGGAAGAGCAGGTGCGCTGGATCGCCGCCTATCTGTTCACCGGCTCGGCCGACCCCGCCGACAAGGACGCGCCGATGATCAATTATCCATACGCGCTGGGATGGAAGTCGCTGAGCTTTGCCAAAGCGCCGGGCCTGTGCTCGGGGCCGGAGTTCGGCTATTGGCTCAATCCGTGGGAGGCAGCATGAGCGACCTGCACGCCGATATCGTGATCGTCGGGTCCGGCATGGCGGGGGCGCATCTTTCGCGCAGCCTCGCTGAAGCGGGACGCGACGTTCTTGTTCTGGAAGCCGGCGACAGCAAGCCGCGTTCGGAATATCTCGCCGATTTCTACGCCAATCCGGTGAAGGGGCCGCAGGCCCCCTATCCAAGCCAGGACTGGGCGCCGCACCCGACCGATACGGATTACGACGCGTTTTACGATCAGGCGGGACCTGTGCGCTTCGTCGGTGCGTATCTGCGCATCTATGGCGGCACGACGTGGCACTGGACGGGCTTTGCCGACCGGTTGCGGCCCAATGATTTCAAGAGCGCCACGCTTTATGGCCGGGGCGCGGACTGGCCGATCACCTATGACGAGCTGATCCCCTATTACGAACAGGCGGAAGCGCGCTGGGGTGTTTCGGGCGACCCGGACTTCACATGGGGTGCGCCGCGCAAGCCGGGCGAAGGCTATACGATGCCGCCCATTCCCGCCTCCTATATGGATTTACAGATCCAGAAGGCGCTGGATCAGATGGGGCTCACCTCCAAGCGCTTCTCGCATGCGCGCAACTCGGTGATCTTCGACAACCGGCCAGCCTGCTGCGGCAACAATACCTGCGTGCCGATCTGCCCCATCGGGGCGAAATACGACGCCTCGTTCGACATGGACAAGGCGGTGGCGGCTGGCGCACGCATTGAACTGCGCGCGCTTGTGACCTTCATTGAAATCGGGGCCGACCAGAAGGTCGTGTCGCTGACGATCCGCCGCCCGGACGGCGCGACGCAGAAGGTGACCGGCAATATCTTCGTTCTGGGCGGGCACGCCATCGAGAACCCGCGCCTCATGCTGAATTCCAAGCAGGAAACTGCGCCTGACGGGGTTGGCAACGCGCATGACCAGGTCGGGCGTTACCTCCTGTCGCAGTACAATATCGACGTGTCCGGCACGGTGACGGATCCGGTCTATCCCTATCGCGGGCCGCAGCAGACCTCCGGCATCATCGAGTATCGCGACGGCGATTTCCGCAAGGAATATGCGGCCTTCGGCACATCGTTCATGAACAATGGCTGGAGCGGCAATTCGGATGCGGAGAAACTGTCGCGCGAGCTGATCGGCAAGGGCATGCGCGGGGCGGAGCTGGTCAACACGCTCAACGCGCAGATTTCGCGCCATGTGCGGCTCAACTCCTCGGCGGAGACGCTGGGCGTGCCGGAGAACCGCGTTACGCTTTCCGACAAGATGGACACGTCCGGCGTGCCGCGCCCGCGCATCAACTTCACGGTCGATGATTACACGCAGGCTGGCATCACTGTGGCGCGGGAGGTGAACCAGAAGGTGCTCGGCCTGATGGGGGCGAAGGACATCAAGGAAGATACGCCCTATCTCTCCAACGCCATCATCGCCGGCACCACACGCATGGGAACCGACCCGAAGCGTTCGGTCGTGGGGCCGGATCTGAAGGCGCACCAGCACCCGAACCTCTATATTCTCGGCACCTCGACCCATGTGAGCGCGCCGGTCAACGCGCCGTCGCTGACCATCGCCGCCATGGGCATCCGGCTGGCCGAGCACCTTAACAAGGGCTGAAACCTGCATGAACAAGGCCGCGCTGCCGTTGCTGCTTCTCCTGGTGCTGCTCGGCAACGGGCTGCGTTCGGTGGTCAGCTCCACCGTGTTCGTCTCGGAAGGGACGTTTGCGAGCTTTCTGAAAATTTCCGTCAACAAGACCTCGGTGATCATCGAGCTGCTTCTGGGCGCGGTGCTTCTGTCGCTTCTGATCACGCCACGGCTGATCCAGCGCTTTCCGGCACGGCCGCTGGCGGCTGCGATGTGTCTCATCGCGGGGGGCTCCAGCCTTGGACTGGCGGTGCTTTTCTGGGTTGCGCCGCCGGTGGCAACGCGAGAGGCGCTGGTGGTGGTGCTGTTTCCGCTGATCGGCTTTTCGCTGGCGGCGCTCGCGCCCATTGCACAAATGATGACCGTGTGGGGCGGCGAGCGGCATTCCAAGCTTTTGACGGGTGTGTGGGCGGTGGCCATGCCGGCGGCGTTTCTGGTCACGCCGCAACTCGTCCGGGTGATTGCGCCGCGCTATGGGCTGGACATCTTCTTTGCCGGCTTCGCCATGGTGCCTTTCCTGCTGATGCTGGGCCTCTGGATGGTGCGCGAACCCGTGAAGGAAACGGCGGGCGACGAAGGGGAAGAGAAGGCCGCCAGCTTTGCGCTTCTTCCGGTTCTGGTCGTGTTGATCACCTTCGAGGCGGTGACAACGCTGGTCTCGCTCTCGGGCATCAGTGCGCCGGAAACGCAGATTGCGGCCGGGTTTTTTGCGGCGAGCCTTGCCTATCTCATCGTGCGGGCGCGCCGGGGAAGGGCTGCGGAACAGGCTCCGCGAGCGCCCGTGGAAGGGGCGACGCTTGGCGTGTTTGCCTTCCTCTTTTTCGTCAATGTGGCGACCACGGGCTTTTACGACACCGCCTATCTGGTGAAGCACATGTGCTCCAACACGCTGATTGCCGACCGGGCAACGATTGGCGCGCTGGCACAGGTGGTGGCGGCCATGGGAGCGACGGCGATCCTTGCGCGCATGCCGATCCAGCGGGCGCTGATGCTCGCCGGCGCGGTGATCACGGCGGCGGGCCTCGGCTCCTACATGCTGTATTTCGGCTTTCCCTATTACGAAGTCTATCTGGGGTCGAAGGCGCTCACCGGTTTCGGCACTGGGCTGCTGACGACGGCTGCCGTTTTTGCGGTCACCGGCGCGGCCGGCAGGAACGCGCATCTGTCGCTCTTCATCGCCTTCGTGATCATCGTGGGAACGGAAGTGGGGCTGGAACTCTTCGAGATCCTGATCCAGGTGATGGAGATGCTGAGCTTTGCGCCGGATGCGGTCTATTCCAGCGTTTTCGTTTTGCAGGCCGTTCTGGTGCTGGTGGCGATGCCGTTCCTTTTTGCGAAAGAGGCATCGCCCGACGCCATTGCGGCGGAAAGTGCGAAAAGCCCGGCCGCGCAGCAATGAGCGCGGCGCGGGGACAAGCTACCAGCCGGCGAAGTGCTCCAGAAGCTGCGGGTCCACACGCCCGGCCTCCACATCGCCCAGCGCCTGGTCGAGAATGGCGATGCCGCGCAGGGCTTCTTCCTCGCTCATGGTGAGGGGCGGGGTGAACTCCAGAACATTGGAGTTGATGCCCACATAGTAGATGACGAGGCCGAGCTGGAAGGCGCGGTAGACGACAAGCGCGGTCTGCTCGATGGCCGGTGTGCGGGCGTTACGGTCGCTGACCAGCTCGACACCCAGCGCAAGACCGTGGCCGCGCACATTGCCGATGAGCTCGTGCTTTGCCTGCAGGTCACGCAGCGCCGTTAGCATCGTGTCGCCCACACGCGCCGCATTGGCGACGAGGTTTTCACGCTCGATCGTGTCGAGAACGGCGAGGCCCGCCGCCGCGCAGACGGGATTGCCGTGAAGCGTCTGGAAGGAGAAGGCGGAGGCGTGATTCATGATCGCCTCGGGGCCGACCGCCGCCGAGATGGGCAGGCCGCCGCCGAGCCCCTTGCCGAAGACAATGATGTCGGGCTCGATGTCACTGTGCTCGAAGGCGTGGAGCCGCCCGGTGCGTCCGAGCCCCACCTTCACCTCATCGCAGACCAGCAGAATGCCATGTTTGCGGCAGAGCGCCTGAATTTCCCGGAAATAGCCGGGCGGGGGCACCAGCATGCCGCCATCGGACTGGATCGGTTCGATGAAGAAGGCCGCCACTTCCTCCGGCGGGACGGTGGTGGCGAAAAGCTCTTCGAGATGCGCAAGTGCCGCGCTGGCGGCAGCCTCGGGGCTGCCGGCGGCGTAGGCATCGGGATAGGGAACGAGGCTCAGGCCCGATGCCTTGTCGATGCCGCCCTGCGCGGGGTGGCCGGAAATGGCCACCGACCCCACCGTGCCGCCATGATAAGCGCCCTTGAAGGACAGGATGCGTTTGCGGCCCGTCGCGGCGACCACGGCGCGGGCGACGGTCTCGTTGGCATCCGAACCGGAATGGCCGAACCAGACACGGCCAGCGGCGCGCTCCGGCACGATGGAGAGCAGTTTCTCGGCCAGAAGAACGCAGGGCTCGTTGGCGGTGGAAAGGTAGCTCGCGCCCGCCTGATCGGTCAGCGCGCGGTTGACGGCTTCGGCAAGGGCCGGGTGGCCGTGGCCGAGGCTGGCCGCGCCCCAGGAAGCGGCGAAATCGAGAAGGTCGCGCCCGTCATCGCCACGCAGGAGACTGCCCTTTCCGCCGGTCACGGCCTGCGGAAAGAAACGCAGATGGGCGAGCGTTGAAACGCTGCGGCTTTCGCGGTCGTACAGTCCGTTCATGCCTGCTTTCCCTGTTGTGTTTCCGTGTGTCGGGTGTTGCCCCCAAAGGCCGTCAGTAGACGGCCTTGTAACGGGCGCAGCGCTCTGCCTGATCGAGATCAGCCGTCTGGTCGATCTCGCCGCGCTTGTGCTTCACATAGGTTTCCACCGCCTCGCTGCCGAGCCACTGCGCGACCAGCTCATTGGCGGAAAGCCGGTCGAGCGCCTCGTCGAGCGACTGCGGCAGGCGCACGAAGCCGCGCTTTGACAGCGCGTCGGGGGAAAGGAGGGACAGGTCTTCTTCGGTGACCTGCGGGGCGGCGAGGCCTTCCTCGATGCCCTGTGCACCCGCATGGGCGAGGGCGGCGAGCACCAGATAGGGGGAGGCTGCGGCATCCGCTGCGCGATACTCGAAATTGTACTGTTTTGCGGCGCTGTCGGGGCTGGCGCTCGTGACCGGGCAGATGCGCACGGCGGCTTCGCGGTCGTGATAGCCCAGATTGTTGAAGGCCGCGCTCCAGCGATGCGGCGTGAGGCGCAGATAGGAGATGGCAGAGGGCGCGGTGAGCGCGATGATGCTGTCCATGTATTTCAGGATGCCGGCGATGAAGGAGCCGGTCTTTTCCGACATGCCCCATTGCGCTTCGGGGTCGTAGGTGGCGGGGGCGCCGTTCTCGTCGATGAAGCTCATATGCACATGGACGCCATTGCCGACGCCGGCGGGATCGCAGATCGGCGCGAAGGTGACCGGGTGGCCCATGCGCTCGGCGACGAGGCGGGTGACGGCGCGCACCTTGATGGCCGTGTCGGCGGCGGTGACGCCGAGATCGGGACCGTTGGTGACCTCGAACTGGTCTGCGCCATACTCTTTCAGGAAGGTGTCGGGCTTGACGCCCGCCAGCTCCAGCGCGGCCATGACGGTTTCGCCGAAGGCGCGGTGATTGGCGAAGCTGGCAAGGCCGAAGGCTTCGCCGGGGCCGGGCGGTGTTTCGCGGGTCTGGAATTCATGCTCGAAAGCAGCGATGAGGCGGAGCCCCGAGACATCTTCGAGCCGCTTGAGGGCCTGTTTCAGGATCGAGCGCGTGCAGCAGCTCCAGGGCGTGCCTTCAAGGTCGAGAATGTCGCCCAGAACGAAGCGTTCGACCGGGCCGCCATCTTCCAGATCAAGCGTCACGGCGGTGTCTGCATCGGGCACGAGGATCAGGTCGCCGAAGGAGCCGAAGGGGCTGTCGGCGATGGCGTCGAAACAGGTGATCTGCACATTGGTGGGCGTCCAGCCGACACCCTGCCGGAAGCGCTTTTCCATTTCCTTCAGGGGGAACGCTTTGCCGCGCGTCACGCCGGAGAAGTCCGAAGTGGCGGCGAACATGAGAGGATTACTGATCATCGTCGCGTGCTCCATGATCGAAGCGGAGCGAGTCCCAGGCTTCGATGCGTTTGCGGGTTTTGTCCCAGTTGGTTTCGGCGATGCGGGTGAGCATGGCCTCCATCAGCACCATCGCGCCGGCGTAGCTGTCCCAGACAGTGCCGCTTTCGATGGGCGTGGCGAAAACTTCGTTGGCGTGGTTGGCGGCGGGCGACATCCACTTGTCGGTGAGGACGACGATCTGGACGCCGCTCTCTTCGCGGGCGAGGCGCGCCAGCTCTGAAAGCTTGCGCTGGTAGCGGCGGAAATCGACCACGAACAGCACGTCTTTCGAGCGCATGCGCAGCAGATATTCCGGCCACACTTCCGGGTCTGCCGGCAGGTGGAAGACGCCGCTTCTGACCTGGCGGAGATGGCGTGACACATAGAGCGCGATTGCATCGCTGATGCGTCCGCCGATGAGGTAGATGTTGCGCTTTTCATCGCCCAGAAGCGCACAGACGCGCTCGAACTGGGCGCTTGTCGTGGCAGATGCCGAGGCGGAAATGAGATTGACCGCGCGGGCCACGAAATCTTCCAGAAAGTCGCCCTGTATGGCGCGGTCGCCCACATGCAGATCCAGCGGCGAGCGGTTCGACTGCCGGATCTCGTCGATCAGATGACGCTGGAAATCCTGATAGCCGTGAAAGCCCAGTTTCGTGACGAAACGCGAGATGGATGGCGGAGACGTCTTGGTCTTCTTCGCCAGGTCCTGGATCGTGTCGAGGCCCGCATAGGGGTAGTCGAGCAACAGCGCGGTGCACAGCTTCCGTTCGGTCGCCGTGAGCTCGCTCGACAGGTTCTCCAACCGTTGTCTGACTTGCATTGATCTCCTCCAAGGCGAACAGACGATTTTGAAAATCATAAGTCAATATGAAAATTTTTGGTTGACTGTGAAAAAATAATATCAAAGCTAAAGGGCAGGGGAGCAAGAGGGGAGTTCATGTTCACGTCATCGCGCCAGCACTTCATTGCCGCCGCTCTCGCCATCGTTGTTCTGGCGGTGGCGGGCGTTGTGATCGCCGGTCTTTTCGGCGCTGCCGCTGAGCGCGTGCTCACGGTTTTCTTCATCTCGCTCATCGCCGTTACGGGCATTGGCGTCTACAGCGGAAACAGCGGTATCCTGAGTTTCGGCCATTTGGCCTTCATGGGCATCGGCGCTTATGTGTCGGGCCTTTTGACGCTGCCGGCGGGGCTGAAAATGGCGACGCTGCGCGGGCTGCCCGACTGGCTCGCGGCAACCGAACTCTCGCTTGTTCCGGCCATCATCGTCGCCGTTCTGGTAACGGCGATCATCGCGCTTCTGATCGGCATCGCCATCGGCCGGCTGGAAGGCTCGGCGGCGTCCATCGCAACGCTTGGCCTTCTGGTGATCGTGCATGGCGTGATCATCGGCTGGCGCGACGTGACGCGGGGCGCGCAGTCCTTCTTCGGCGTGCCGCGTGACACCACGCTTCTGGTGGCGGCGGTGGCCTGCGTGATCGCGCTGATCGCGGCGCGCTGGTATCGCGACTCCCTGTCTGGTCTGCGCCTGAGAGCCGGCCGCGAGAACGCGATTGCGGCCAAGGCGGTCGGCATCAACGTGCAGCGCGAGCGGCTCATCGCATGGGTTCTGAGTGCTGCAATCATGGCGCTTTCGGGCGCGCTGATCGCCCATTTTCTCGGTGCGTTCAGCCCCAAGAAATTCTACTTCCACGACACGTTCCTGCTTCTGGCGATGCTGATCGTCGGCGGCATGACGACGGTGACCGGTGCGATCTCCGGCACCATTCTGATCACGGTCATCACCGAGATCCTGCGGCGCTTTGAAAGCGGCATGAGCATTGGCGGTTTCGAACTGCCGGCGGTGTTCGGCACGACGCAGATCGGCATCGGCCTGCTCATCCTGTTCGCCATGTTCCGCATGTCGGAAGGCGTGATGGGGCTGAAGGAGTGGGAGGAGCGCGTCTTCCCCTACAAGCCGAAGCGCGGCAAGGCGGAGGCGCTTGCAAAACGCCACAGCGACGACCGGCTGAAAGTCGACCACGTGGCGATGCAGTTCGGTGGTCTGCGCGCGGTCGACGATGTGAGCATTGCCGTCAATCCGGGCGAGATTCTCGGCCTGATCGGACCGAACGGTTCGGGCAAGACGACGCTCCTGAACATCATCTCCGGCGTGTTGAAGCCGACCGAGGGCGATGTCGTTCTGGGTGACCGGTCGATCACCGGCGTGGCCCCGGAGAAGATCGCCGATTACGGCATTGCGCGCACGTTCCAGAACATTCGCCTGTTCCCGACGCTGACCGTTTACCAGAACGTGCTTGCGGCAGCGCTTTCCACCCATGGCGGAAAGAATGCGGAAGAGCGCACGGGCGCGGCACTGGCGCGGCTGGGCATCGATGAGCGCGCCGGCGAGGATGCGGGAACGCTGTCCTATGGCGAGCAGCGCCGGGTGGAAATTGCCCGGGCGCTGGCCTGTGAGCCGACGCTCCTGCTGCTCGATGAACCGGCTGCCGGCATGAACCGCGAAGAGACCGACGATCTGATCGACCGGCTGAAAGTGCTGTCGGCGGATTTGGGGCTCGGCGTGGTGCTGGTGGATCACGACCTCAAGCTGATCAACGAATTGTGCGACCGCATCGTCGTGCTCAACGAAGGCCGGCTCATCGCGGATGGCGCGCCAGCGGAAATCCGCGAAAATCCGGCGGTCATCGAAGCCTATCTGGGGCCGGGCAAGACCGCCTGATCGAAACGAACGAAAAAAGAAAAAAGGGAACTGACATGAACAAGCTGCTCATATCCACGCTTCTCGCCAGCGCCATGGCGCTTCCGGCGGCTGCCGAAACGCTGCGCGTTGGCGTCGCCACGGCGCAGACCGGTGCGCTCGCGCCGTTCGACACGCCGGTGATCGACGGCATTCACATCGCGGTCGACGAGATCAACGCTGCCGGCGGCATCGACGGCAAGATCAAGATCGAGCTTCTGGAAAAGGACGTGCGCTCCGACGCCGCGCAGACCTCCATCGCCACCCAGGAACTGGTGGATGAGGGCGTCTCCGTGATCGTGCTGCCGTGTGACGCCGACCCGTCGCTGGCCGCCATCGGCGTCGTGACCGATGCGCAGATCCCGGCGATTTCCACCTGCGCATCCTCGCCGACGCTGCCGCAGATCGGCGGCGACTACATGTTCGCCAACTTCCCCGGCGACAATGTGCAGGCGACCGTTTCGGCCAAATGGGCCTATGACGAAGGCCACCGCAGCGCCTACATCATCTATTCGCCCGACACGCAGTACACGACCATGCCGCTCTATTTCGCGGAAGTGTTCGAGAAGCTCGGCGGCAAGATGCTGGGCGAGGACACGCACACGATCGGCCAACAGGATTTTTCGGCGATTGCTACGCGCATTGCGGCGCTCGACCCGCAGCCCGATGTCATCATGACCTCGACCTATGAGCCGGACTTCCCCTCCATGCTGAAGGCGCTGCGCGCAGCCGGCGTGGAAAGCCAGATGATTGGTTCCGACGGCATCGACAGCCCGACCACTTTCTCGCTTGGCGCGGTGGCCGAAGGCCTCGTCTTCACCACGGCTGGTCACCCGACCGAGGGCAGCGAGCTGGAAGCCTTCAACAAAAAGTTCGAAGAGGTGAACGGCGAGGCCCCGCAGACCGTGTTCAACGCGGTTGGCTACGATCTGGTGAAGGTGCTGGAAGCGGCCGTGATCGCGGCAGACGGTTCCACCGATGCGAACACGCTGCGTGACGCCATTGCCAATCTGGAGAACGTGCAGGGCGCGACCAGCACGATCACCTACAAGGGCACCAATGGCATGCCGCTGCGCTCGGTGAGCCTGATCCGCGTCAAGGACGGTGAGCGTGAGCTTATCGGCCAGCCGACGCCGGATGCTTCGCTCATCCCCGAACCCCGCGTTCAGTGAGGTAGGGCTCGTGTCTGCGCTGTTGTCCGTCCAGTCACTCCAGGTGCAATACGGCGCCGTTCAGGCGGTGCGCGGTATCGACCTGGATGTGCATGAAGGTGAAATCATCGCGCTTCTGGGCGCCAATGGCGCGGGCAAGTCCTCCACGCTCAACGCGCTGGTCGGCCTTGCGCCGGCGAGCGGGGGCAAGATTGTCTTTTCGGGGCAGGACGTGACCGGCAGCGCGCCGGAGCGTTTCACCTCGCTGGGCATGACGCTGTCGCCCGAGGGGCGGCGCGTCTTCGGCACGCTGAGCGTGCAGGAGAACCTGCTCATGGGCGCTTATTCGATGCGGGACAAGGCGGCGGTGAAAGCCGCCTGGGAGCGGGTCTTCGATCTGTTCCCGATCCTGCAGGAGCGCCGTGAGCAGTTTGCTGGAACGCTGTCAGGCGGCCAGCAGCAGATGCTGGCCGTTGGCCGCGCGTTGATGAGCAATCCGCGTCTTCTATTGCTTGACGAACCGTCGCTGGGGCTCGCGCCGAAGATTGTCGAGCAGATTTTCGAGTTGATCACCGTTCTGCGCAAGCAGGGCGTGACGCTGATGGTCGTCGAACAGAATGTGTCGATGGCGCTCGAAATCGCGGATCGTGGATACGTGATGGCCAGCGGCCGCATCGCTGCTTCCGGCACCGCTGCGGAACTGCGCGATTCCGAAACGCTGCAAGCTGCCTATCTGGGGGCCGAGTAATGGATCTGTTTCTACAGCAAACCGTCAATGCCTTTGCATTGGGCGGTACCTATGCGCTGCTGGCGCTGGGCCTTGCCATGGTCTTCTCGACCATGGGGCTGATCAACTTCGCCCATGGCGAGCTGATGACCATCGCCGGCTATATCCTGATGGCCTGCGGGCTGGCCGGCGTTCCGTTCGCCTTCTCCATTCTGCTGGCGATTGCGGCGGCGGTGCTGGCCGCCGTGGTGATGGAGCGCATTGCCTTCCGGCCGGTCAGAAACGCCTCCGGCGCGACCATGCTGGTAACCAGTTTCGCGGTCTCGATGATCCTGCAGGTTCTGTTCCAGAACTTCATCTCCGCCCGCTCGCAGGCCGTTCTGGTGCCGGAAATCCTGTCTGAAAGCGTGCGCTTCGGCGGGCTGGTGATCGGCGTCAACAAGATTGCGGCCATCGCCACCACCATCGTCATGCTGATCTTCCTCGACCGTTTCATGAAGCATCACCGCATCGGCATCGCCATGCGGGCGGCAGCCGAGGATTTCTCGGTGGCGCGCCTCATGGGCATCCGCGCCAACACGGTGATTGCCGGCGCGTTCGCGCTGTCGGGCTTCCTGGCCGGCGTTGCCGCCGTGCTGTGGGTGAGCCAGCGCGCCTCGGTCGATCCGCTGATGGGCTTCACGCCCGTTCTCAAGGCCTTCATCGCGGCCATTCTGGGCGGCCTCGGCTCGCTGCGCGGTGCGGTGGCCGGCGGTTTCCTTCTGGGCTTCATCGAGATCTATCTGGCTGCCTACCTGCCTGCCGGCATGCAGGAGTTCCGTGATCCGATCGCCCTTTGCCTGGTCGTTCTCGTGCTGATCTTCCGCCCGAACGGCCTTATCCCCTCGCCAGCCCTCAAGGCGGAGAAAGTATGAGCCTTCACACATCTGTCGGAGAGAGCGGTCGGCTTCTGTCGTCGCTCGACCCGAACCCGGTCACCATTATCAATCAGGAAAGCAGCTTCCCGGTGCTGCTGGTCTGCGAGCATGCGGGCAAGACGGTGCCGGCAGCCCTGAACGGGCTCGGCCTCTCGGACGATGCGCGCGAGGCGCATATCGGCTGGGACATCGGTGCGGCCGCCGTTACGCGGCTGATGGCCGAACAGCTCGGCGCGCCGGCAGTGTTTCAGAGCTACAGCCGGCTGGTGATCGACTGCAACCGCCCGCCGGAAGCGCCCGACGCGATGCCGGAGGTAAGCGATGGCGTGATCGTGCCGGGCAACCGCTCCTTGAGCGATGAGGCGCGCGCCCACCGCACGCGCGAAATTTTCGAGCCGTTCAATGCGGCGGTGACGATGATGCGCGAAGCGCCGCACTGCCGGGCGATCCTGTCGATCCACAGTTTCAACCCGCAGCTTCAGGATGGCGTGCCGCGCCCCTGGGAAATCAGCTTTCTCTATCGCAAGGACGTGCGCACTTCCGAGCGCCTGCGCCAGCTCGTTCTGGAAAACGCGCCGGATATGACGGTGGGCATGAACGAGCCCTACACGATCGACGACGAGTCGGACTGGTTCGTGCCGCGCCATGGCGAGCTGAGCGGTCTGCCGCACAGCCTGATTGAAATTCGCAACGATCTCATCTCAGATGCCGTCGGACAGGCGCAGTGGGCAAAGCTCATGACCGCCGTCGTGCATCGCTTCGTAACGGAGTTACAGGAATGGAACTGACGCGCAACGTTCCCATCGAGCCGGGCCAGGCAGCGATCCTCTATGTGGATGTGCAGAATTTCAGCGCCCACAGGAAAGGGGCGGAATTCGCCGATCTCGACGAGAAGACGTTTGAGGAAAAATACCGCTGGTATTTCGACCGGCTCGACGCAGACGTGATCCCGCGCATGCAGGAGCTGCAGGCGGCCTGCCGCAGCGCCGGCGTGGAGGTGATGTACACCACCATCGAAAGCCTGACGCTGGACGGGCGCGACCGCAGCCTCGACTACAAGATCACCGGCTTCAACGTGGCCAAGGGCTCCTGGGACGGCAAGGTGATCGACCAGATCGCGCCGGGCGAAGACGAGATCGTTTTGCCCAAATCCTCCTCGTCGGTCTTCGTCTCGACCCATATCGACTACATTTTGCGCAATCTTGGCGTGAAGCAGCTCATCATCTGCGGGCTGATCACCGATCAGTGCGTGGAAAGCGCCATTCGCGACGCCTGCGATCTGGGCTATCTGGTGACGCAGGTGACGGATGCCTGCCTGACCTACAGCCAGGAGCGGCACGACAATTCGCTGCGCACCATCAAGGGCTATTGCCGGCAGGTGACGACGGCGGAGCTGATCGCGGAACTGCAGTCGAAAGCTGTGTGACGTTTCGCCCGGGCGGCTTGCGAACGGGGCCGCATCGTGAAACGGATAGCGGCATCGGGCCGGGCAGGCATGGGTGGATGACAGGTCTGCCGCCCGGTCCAGATCGTTCCTGTGCGTCCGGGTGGATGCAGGACGATCCAGAGCTGCGCTTGGGAGATTAGGGCGAATGACTGCAATTCTCGACACGGTTCCGCGCTTTTCCGAGGAAGAGGTGCGCCGGCTTCTGCTGGATGTGTATGGCATCGAAGGCGCGCTTTCGGCGCTGGAAAGCGAGCGGGACCAGAATGTCCGGGTGAAGACGCCGGAAGGCGCGTTCATCTTCAAGATCATCAATGCGGCTGAACCCGCCCTGGAAAGCGATTTCCAGACGGCGCTCCTGCAGCACATGGCCCGGCACGCGCCCGACCTGCCCGTGCCGGCGCTCCTGCCGACCTTGAAAGGCGAGGCGCTTGGCGAGGCGGTTTCCGCCAGTGGCGGAACGCACCGGCTGCGGCTTGTCAGCTGGATCGAGGGCATGCCGCTTGCCGAGGCGCCGCGCAGCGAGGCGGCCATGGAAAGCCTCGGCGAACTGCTTGGCCGGTTCAACAATGCGCTCAACGGTTTCATGCATCCCGGCGCGGTGCGCCCGCTGGACTGGGATCTGCGCCTTGCCGGCAACAGCCGCGCGCGGCTGGACAAGATCCGGGATGCGGATGACCGCGCGCTGGCAGAGCGCTTCATCGACCGTTTCGAAGCCGATGTTCTGCCACGGCTCTCCTGCCTGCGCGGCGGGGTGATCCACAACGACGCCAATGACTGGAACGTGCTGGTCGATCCGGCGGACCACACGAAGATCTGCGGCCTGATCGATTTCGGCGATGCGCTCTACAGTGCGCTGATCTGCGAAGTGGCCATTGCCGGCGCATACGGCGCGCTCGACTGCGACGACCCGCTGGGGGCCATCGGCGCGCTGGCGGCCGGTTTCCATGCGCAGTATCCGCTGCGTGAAGAAGAGGTCGACCTTTTGTTCGATCTCGTTGCCATGCGGCTCGTCACCTCGGTGACGATCTCGGCCAGCCGCCAGTCGGAAGTGGCCGACAATCCCTATCTCGCGGTGAGCGAAAAGCCCGCGTGGGATCTTCTGCGCCGGCTCGGCGCGATGGACCCGCGTTTCGCCACGGCCATTCTGCGCAATGCCTGCGGCTTTGAGGCGATGCCCGGCGCGCGCGCGGTGAAGAGCTGGCTGGCGGACAACCGCCGCAATTTCGCGCCGGTGCTGGTGCGCGCGGCGGCGAGCTATCCGACCGCCCATGTGCCGCTTGGCGACCAGAGCGACCCAATCGCCATCGCCTCGGCTGAAGAGCGGCCGGACGAGGCGCAGGCGCTCTGGGAAGATGCGGTGGGGGATGCGACGCGTATTCTGGGCATCGGCCCGTGGGGCGAGGAGCGCGGCGTCTACACCAGCGAGATTTTCGAATCCCGCCTGATCGCCGGCGAGCGCCGCAGGCGTCATCTGGGGCTCGATCTTTTCCTGCCGGCGGGAGCCGCGCTTTATGCGCCGCTTGCCGGCACGGTGAAGGAAGTGGGCGTGGAGGCCGCGCGGCTTGGCTATGGCGCGGTGATGGTGCTGGAGCATGAGCCGGAAGACGGCCCGGCTTTCCTGTCGCTGTGGGGGCATCTTGCCCATGAGGTTGCGGACCGTCTGAAGGTGGGCGACCGGGTCGAGGCCGGCGCGTTTCTGGCCCATATGGGCGGGCCGAAGGAAAATGGCGGCTGGATGCCCCATCTGCACCTGCAGATTTCCTGCGACACGACGATGAGCGCGGACGACATTCTGGGCGTCGGCGAGACGCGCTATCTGGAAACGTGGGGCGAGCTCTTCCCCGACGCCAGTGATTTTGCCGGACTTGTGGCGGTTGATGCGGGGCGGCTTTCCAAGGCCGAGATCGTGGAGAAGCGCCAGTCGCTGCTCCTGCCGAACCTGTCGATTTCCTATGAGGAGCCGATCAAGTTCGTGAAGGGCGAGGGCGTGTGGCTGATCGATGACCGTGGCCGCGCTTATCTCGATTGTTTCAACAATGTCTGCCATCTAGGCCATTGCCACCCGGCGGTGGTGGAGGCGCTCGCCACACAGGCGGCAACGCTCAACACCAATACGCGCTATCTGCACGACAACATCGTCGCCTATGCGGAGCGGCTGACGGCAACCATGCCGAAGGAGCTGGGCATTGCGGCCTTCGTGAATTCGGGCTCGGAGGCAAACAGTCTGGCGCTGCGCATGATGCGGGCGCATACGGGCCGGGAGAACGCCATCGTTCTCGACTGGTCCTATCACGGCACGACGCAGGAGCTGATCGATCTCAGCCCCTACAAGTTCCGCCGCAAGGGCGGGCATGGCCTCAGGCCGCATGTGCATGTGGCCGATCTGCCGGACGCCTATCGCGCGCCGGCCGACTGGCCGCAGGAAGAGCTGGCGAAGCGTTTTGCCGCCAGCGTGGCCGAGCAGATCGACGCCATGGCGGCCAAGGGCGAGGCTCCGGGCTTCTTCATTGCCGAATCCATCCCGAGCGTTGCCGGGCAGGTGTTCATGCCGGAAGGCTATCTGGACGAGGTGTACCGCATGGTGCGCGCGGCAGGCGGCATCTGCATCGCCGACGAGGTGCAGGTGGGCTTTGGCCGCATCGGCAGCCACTGGTGGGCATTCGAGACGCAGGGCGTGGTGCCGGACATCGCAACGGTGGGCAAGCCCATTGGCAATGGTCACCCCATGGGCGCGCTCGTGGTGCGCCGGGAGATCGCGGAATCCTTCCAGAACGGCATGGAGTATTTCAACACGTTCGGCGGCAACCCGGTTTCCTGCGCGGTGGGGCTTGCGGTGATCGACACGATCGAGCGCGACGGCCTGCGGGAGAATGCAGCGGCAATCGGCGATTATCTGAAAGCCGGCTTTGTCGAACTCCAGACGCGTTATCCCGTGATCGGCGATGTGCGCGGCATGGGCCTGTTCCTCGGCATCGAGCTGGTGGAAGACCGCGAGACCAAGGTTCCCGCCACGGCGACGGCGCGCGCCATCTGCAACGAGGCGCGGGCGCGGGGCGTTCTGATGGGCACCGAAGGGCCGCATGACAATGTGCTGAAGATGCGCCCCTCGATGATCTTCTCCAGGGCCAATGCGGACCATCTGCTCGGCGTTCTGGAAGAAAGTTTCGAGGCGGTGGCCAAGGTCTGACCGGGTCCGACCGGGCCTGACGGGGCCTGCGAAAGGGCATGGATGCGACGCTGGACCGCGATATGATCAACGGGCCTGCATGTTGACATAAAGATATCTTTATGTGATGCAGGTCCATTGTCGTATCAAGGATGAAAAGCGTCGCACATGCCGTCTATCGATGAACTGTTTGGGCCGGTCGGCGAAAAGCCGGACGGATCGGAAATCTTCGCCGCGCTGAACAAGGCCGCGCGTGAGCGCATTCTCATCCTCGACGGCGCGATGGGCACGCAGATCCAGGGCCTGGGTTTCAACGAGGATCATTTCCGCGGCGACCGCTTCACCGGCTGCGCCTGCCACCAGCAGGGCAACAATGATCTGCTCAACCTGACGCAGCCCAAGGCCATCGAGGAAGAGCACTTCCGCTATGCGATGGCGGGCGCGGACATTCTCGAGACGAACACCTTTTCTTCCACGACCATCGCCCAGGCCGATTACGGCATGGAAGACATGGTCTATGAGCTGAACCGCGACGGTGCGCGGCTTGCCCGCCGCGCGGCGATCCGCGCCGAGCAGAAGGACGGCGTGCGCCGCTTCGTGGCCGGTGCGCTCGGGCCGACCAACCGCACCGCCTCCATCTCGCCGGACGTCAACAATCCCGGCTACCGCGCCGTGACTTTCGACGATCTGCGCGTCGCCTATGGCGAACAGCTGCGCGGGCTGCTCGATGGCGGCACGGACATCGTGCTGATCGAAACCATCTTTGACACGCTGAACGCCAAGGCGGCGATCTTCGCATGCGAGGAGATCTTCGCAGAGCGCGGCGTGCGCTTGCCGGTGATGATCTCCGGCACGATCACCGACCTTTCCGGACGCACGCTTTCCGGCCAGACGCCGACGGCCTTCTGGCATTCGGTGCGGCACGCCAAGCCGCTCACCATCGGTCTGAACTGCGCGCTGGGCGCTGCGGCCATGCGCCCGCATCTGGCGGAGCTTTCGGGCGTGGCCGACACGCTGATCTGCGCCTATCCGAACGCCGGTCTTCCGAACGCCTTCGGCCAGTATGACGAAAGCCCGGAGACCATGGCTGCGCAGGTCGAGGAGTTTGCGCGCGAGGGGCTGATCAACGTGGTCGGCGGCTGCTGTGGCTCGACGCCGGAGCACATTGCCGCAATCCGCGACGCGGTGGCCAGGCACGCGCCGCGCAGCATACCCGAACGTGCGCCGCAGATGCGCCTTTCGGGGCTCGAGCCCTTCACGCTGACCGACGACATTCCCTTCGTCAATGTGGGTGAGCGCACCAATGTCACGGGCTCGGCGAAGTTCCGCAAGCTCATCACCGCCGGTGATTACGCGACCGCTCTGGATGTCGCGCGCAACCAGGTAGAAGGCGGCGCGCAGATCATCGACATCAACATGGATGAGGGCCTGATCGACTCCAAAAAGGCGATGATCGAATTCCTCAATCTGGTGGCGGCGGAGCCCGACATTGCGCGTGTGCCGGTGATGATCGACTCCTCCAAATGGGAGGTGATCGAGGCTGGCCTGAAATGCGTGCAGGGCAAGGCCGTGGTGAATTCCATCTCGCTCAAGGAAGGCGAGGAGGCGTTCCTGCATCAGGCCAATCTGTGCCGCATGTATGGCGCGGCCATGGTCGTGATGGCCTTTGACGAAACCGGTCAGGCCGACACGGAAGCGCGCAAGGTGGAAATCTGCACCCGCGCCTACAGGCTTCTGACCGAGAAGGCCGGTGTCGCTCCCGAAGACATCATCTTCGATCCGAATGTGTTCGCGATCGCGACCGGTATCGAGGAACACGACAATTACGGCGTCGACTTCATCGAGGCGACGCGCGAGATCATTCGCACCCTGCCGCATGTCCATATCTCGGGCGGCGTGTCGAACCTTTCCTTCTCGTTCCGCGGCAATGAGCCCGTGCGCGAGGCAATGCACGCGGTGTTCCTCTATCACGCCATTCAGGCGGGCATGGACATGGGCATCGTCAATGCCGGTCAGCTGGCCGTTTATGACGCCATCGATGCCGAACTGCGCGAGGCCTGCGAAGACGTGGTTCTGAACCGCACGCCGAAGGCCGGCGGCACGGCGACGGAGCGCATGCTGGAGATTGCCGAGCGTTTTCGCGGCACTGGCGGGCGCGAGGCCAAGGAAAAGGACCTTTCCTGGCGCGAACTCCCGGTCGAGAAGCGTCTGGAGCATGCGCTGGTCAACGGCATAACCGAATATATCGACGCGGACACCGAGGAAGCACGGCTGAACGCCGAGCGCCCGCTGCACGTGATCGAAGGGCCGCTGATGGCCGGCATGAACGTGGTCGGCGACCTGTTCGGCGCAGGCAAGATGTTCCTGCCGCAGGTGGTGAAATCCGCCCGCGTGATGAAGCAGGCCGTGGCCGTTCTGCTCCCCTATATGGAGGAGGAGAAGAAGGCCAATGGCGGCGGCGAACGCCAGAGCGCCGGCAAGATCCTGATGGCCACGGTGAAGGGCGATGTGCACGACATTGGCAAGAACATCGTCGGCGTGGTTCTCGCCTGCAACAATTACGAGATCGTTGATCTCGGCGTGATGGTGCCGGCGGCAAAGATCCTCGAGACCGCGCGCGAAGAGAAGGTCGACATTATCGGGCTTTCCGGCCTCATCACCCCGTCGCTTGACGAGATGGTGCATGTGGCAGCCGAAATGGAGCGCGAAGGGTTCGACATCCCGCTTCTGATCGGCGGTGCGACGACCAGCCGTGTTCACACGGCGGTGAAGATCCATCCGAGCTACGATCGCGGGCAGGCGGTTCACGTGAACGATGCGAGCCGTGCGGTGGGCGTGGTCTCGAACCTGCTTTCGCCGGACGCGCGTGGCGGCTATATCGATGGCGTGCGCGAGGAATATCGCAAGGTGACCGAGGCGCATGAACGCTCCGAGCGCGAGAAGCAGCGTCTGCCGATCGCCAGGGCGCGCGCCAATCCGCACCGGATCGACTGGGCGGACTACACGCCGCCGCAGCCCGCCTTCACCGGCACGAAAGTGTTCGAAAGCTGGGATCTCGAGGAGCTGGCGCGCTACATCGACTGGACGCCGTTCTTCCAGACCTGGGAACTGAAGGGGCGTTACCCCAAAATTCTCGAGGACGAGAAGCAGGGCGAGGCGGCGCGGCAGCTCTTTGCCGATGCGCAGGCCATGCTGAAGAAGATCATCGACGAGAAGTGGTTCGCACCGCGCGCAGTGGTGGGCTTCTGGCCAGCCAATGCGGTTGGCGATGATGTGCGGCTCTTCACGGATGAAACCCGCGAAGAAGAGCTTGAGACCTTCTTCACCCTGCGCCAGCAGCTTACCAAGCGCGGCGGCAAACCGAATGTCGCGCTGTCGGACTTCGTTGCGCCGGTGGACAGCGGCAAGCCGGACTGGATCGGCGGGTTCGTCGTGACGGCGGGCATCGAGGAAGTGGCAATTGCCGAGCGCTTCGAGCGGGCAAATGACGACTACAACTCGATCCTCGTGAAGGCGCTGGCCGACCGGTTTGCGGAAGCCTTTGCCGAGCGCATGCATGAGAAGGTGCGCAAGGAGTTCTGGGGTTATGCGGGCGATGAAAGCTACACGCCCGAAGAGCTGATTGCCGAGCCGTATCTTGGCATCCGCCCGGCTCCGGGCTACCCGGCGCAACCCGACCACACCGAGAAGGTGACGCTGTTCAGGCTTCTGGATGCGGAGAAGAATTCGGGTGTGCAACTGACCGAAAGCATGGCCATGTGGCCGGGCTCGTCGGTCTCGGGCCTCTACCTGTCGCATCCCGAAAGCTATTATTTCGGCGTTGCCAAGGTCGAGCGCGACCAGGTGGAAGACTATGCCGCGCGCAAGGGCATGGCCGTGGCGGATGTGGAGCGCTGGCTCGGGCCGGTTCTCAACTATCTGCCGGCCTCCTACACGGAAGCCGCCGAATAGGGCCTATTCGCGGACGGGTGCGGCGCAGACGCGCGAGCGGGTGAGAAAGCGTTTTTCGCGCCCGTTATCGAGCGAAAACATGCCGCCGCGCCCCGGCACCACGTCGATGATCAGGTCGGTGTGTTTCCACGCCTCGAACTGCGATGCGCTGATGAACACCGGCGTGTCGCCGATATGGCCCAGAAGCACGTCCTGATCGCCGACGATGAAATCGCCGCGCGGGTAGCACATGGGTGAAGATCCATCGCAGCAGCCGCCCGACTGGTGAAAGAGGACGGGGCCATGATCGGCGATGATCTCGTCCAGAAGCGCACGCGCTTCGGGCGTTGCAGAAACCTTGTCATGTCTGGCGCTGTTGCACATGGGGAAGCTCCATCGAAGCGGATGCCTTTCCCCGCGAACGGGGAAAGGCCAGTCTGACGCCGGCGAAAGCCGGCTTTTCTTTTCTCAGAAGAAGCCCAGCTTTTTGGGGCTGTAGCTGACCAGCATGTTCTTGGTCTGCTGGTAGTGGTCGAGCATCATCTTGTGCGTTTCACGACCGATGCCGGACTGTTTGTAGCCGCCGAAGGCCGCATGGGCCGGATAGGCGTGGTAGCAATTGGTCCACACGCGGCCCGCCTGGATGCCCCGGCCAAAGCGGTAGAGACGGTTTGCGTCGCGGCTCCAGATGCCCGCGCCCAGCCCGTAGAGCGTGTCATTGGCGATTTCCATGGCCTCGGCATCGTCCTTGAAGGTCGTGACCGAAACGACGGGGCCAAAAATCTCCTCCTGGAAGACGCGCATCTTGTTGTGGCCCTTGAAGACCGTCGGCTTGACGTAGTAGCCGCCGGCCAGATCGCCGGGCAGATGCGCCTGCTCGCCGCCGGTCAGCACTTCCGCACCTTCCTGCCTGCCGATGTCGATGTAGCTCAGGATCTTCTCAAGCTGCTCGGAGGATGCCTGCGCGCCGATCATGGTGGCCGGGTCGAGCGGGTCGCCCTGCACGATCTGCTCCACGCGCTTCAGGGCGCGCTCCATGAACGCGTCATAGATCTCCAAATGGATGAGGGCGCGGCTCGGGCAGGTGCAGACCTCGCCCTGGTTGAGCGCGAACATGACGAAGCCCTCAATGGCCTTGTCGAAGAAATCGTCATCCTCGGCGGTGACATCCTTGAAGAAGATGTTGGGCGACTTGCCGCCAAGCTCCAGCGTGACCGGGATCAGGTTCTGGCTGGCATACTGCATGATGAGCCGGCCGGTCGTGGTTTCGCCGGTGAAGGCGATCTTGGCGATGCGGTTGGAGGATGCGAGCGGTTTGCCGGCTTCAAGGCCGAAACCGTTGACGATGTTCAGAACGCCTTCCGGCAGAATGTCGCCGATGAGATCGGCCCACAGCATGATCGAGGCCGGGGTCTGCTCGGCGGGCTTCAGCACCACGCAATTGCCGGCAGCGAGCGCAGGCGCGAGCTTCCAGCAGGCCATGAGAAGCGGGAAGTTCCACGGGATGATCTGGCCGACCACGCCCAGCGGCTCATGGAAATGATAGGCGACGGTATCGTCGTCGATCTGCGAGATGGAGCCTTCCTGGCTGCGAAGGACGCCGGCAAAGTAGCGGAAATGATCGATGGCGAGCGGTACGTCGGCTGCGGTCGTTTCGCGGATCGGTTTGCCATTGTCCCAGGTTTCCGCGCGCGCCAGAAGCTCGAGGTTTTCTTCCATCCGGTCGGCGATGCGGTTGAGCATGAGGGCGCGTTCTGCCGGGCTGGTGCGGCCCCAGGCGTCCTTGGCCTTGTGGGCGGCGTCGAGCGCCAGCTCCACGTCGGCTGCGTCGGAGCGGGCGATTTCGCCCAGCGGCTGGCCGGTGACCGGCGAGGGGTTTTCGAAATAGCGCCCGGATTTCGGCGCGACCCATGCGCCGCCGATGAAATTGTCATAACGCTTTGCGAAGGGCGCTTTCGCGCTGCGTGCGAATTCAACCTTGTTCATGAAATCCTCCCGAATTCAAACCGCGTCATGCGGCATGAAGGGAAGGGTAGGCGCGGGTTTTCCGGTGCGGCAGAGGGGGAAGAGCGGGGGCGTGCGTCACCTGTCTCAGATCTGCGACAGGTGACGCATCAAAACATCCCGGAAGGCGCTAATGGGTGCGGCCGACGCCGAGCCTGGCCATCTTGCGATGCATGGTGGCGCGGGAAATGCCGAGCTGGCGCGCAGCCTCGGAAACATTGCCGCCGGCGCTGACAAGCGCGCGCTGAAGGGCGCTGCGTTCGGCCCCGGCAAGGCCGGGCGACGCGGTCTGCGGGCCGCCCAGCACGTCGCATGCGGGCAGCGGATTGGCAAGCGGGCCGGGCGGGAGGTCGAGAAGCGCGCGGGCCGTGCGGGTTGCGCCGATCACCAGATCGTCGCTGTCGACCGCGATGAGGGCCGACGGGTCCGCCGCCGGCAGGAGCATGATGCGCGCCTGAGGATAGGCGAGGCGAAACGCCTCCGCCTCGATGCGGCGGGCGGCATCGCTGGCCGCGGGGGCGATGAGACTGACAAAGCCGTCGGTCAAGTCGGCGCGGCAGGAAGAAACGTCGAGCGCGCCCGCCAGATGGCCCTCGTGATCGTAGACCGGCGCGGTGGTGCAGGAGAGAAGCGTGTTGCGGGAGTGGAAGTGCTGGTCGCGGTGGATTGTCAGCGTGCGGCGCTCCACGAGGCAGGTGCCGATGCCATTGGTGCCTTCGCTTTGCTCGCTCCAGACCGTGCCGGTCCAAAGCCCCCACTGGCGGAAGGTCTCGTCATCGCCCGGCGTGCCGCGCCGTTCCATCAGAATGCCCTGCCGGTCGGCCAGAACCACACAGCAGCCGGAGCTGCCGACGGCGAGGAAAAGCTGGTCGAGCGGGGTTTGCGCGGAGCGGAGAAGCGGTTCGAGCCGTGCGCGGGCGGCCGCCAGTTCAGCATCGGAAATGCGTTCCGGGTTGCGGCGTTCGGCCGGGTCGAGCCGATGGAGCCGGCAGGAGCGCTGCCACGACGCCACGAGCGCGGACTTGGCCGAGCGGTTGGAATCGACCGCTGCCAGAACCCTGTCCGCATGATACGACAGACTGCGTCCATCCATGGCTTTCCTCCCCATGGTTTGCCTGCCACTGCCAGCCAGCGCCTCCACGCTGTCCTGGCTCCCGGCCTCCCGGGCCGTCTGACAGTGTCTTTCAGTCAGTCTCTTTGCTGGAGCGGATCTGTCAATAGACCATTGGATGAGATGCGGGGCGGGCGATGCTGAATACTCGAACCGCTACTTCCTCTGGCTGACCCGGGCGATGAATAAGTCCAAAAGAAAGATGATGATGACGCAGAGGCCGACAGCTTCCGCAATATGAATTGCAGCCTGCGCATTGGAATAGCGCGGGCAAAAAAACGCGGTGTTCACCACCCAGAAAAATGAAAACAACACACCCCAACAGATCACCGCGATTGCGATGATCTCGATCACTCGTCCCATAGGGCCCCCACCCGAAATTACGTAGCGGCAACCTATTTAGAAATTTTCTTTCGTCAACGGTTTATTCTTAGCCGGCTCGAAATAGTTGCAGAAATGCACCGATTTCGCGCTACTTACCGGTCGTGAAGCCTTTAAACGCGATAAAGGGTTGCCGTTTAACGACCTTCCCCGTCCTGCCAGTCTTTTGGCAGGTTGGGCTCCTGGACCAGCGGCGCGAGCAGCACTTTTCCGTAAATGGGCGCATGGCGTTTGCGCTGGTCGGGATCTTCCTTGAAGGAGAGGGCGTATTGTCCGATCTGGTGGAAATAGGTCAGCCGGGCGCGCACAAGGCTCTCCTCCGGCCCGTATCCCATGGCGCGAAAGGCGCGTTGCAGGAGCGTGATGCGCAGGTCGTCCATGCGGGCGACTTCCTGACCGAGCGCTTTCGAGGTGCGCGACCAGTCACGCACGGCAAGATCCAGAAGCGGGCTGAAAGGGTCTTCATCCACCCAGATGTGGACGATCTCCGTGAAGAACTGCAGCCCGTCGACATCGGTGATCTCGCGCTTGGCCTCGAAGGGGGCGCAATTGGCGCGACGCCATTCGTTCAAAAGCTCTTCGTGGAGATCCTTTAGGCTGGAAAAGTGGAAATAGAAGCTGCCGCGCGTGACCTTGAAGTGGCGGGCGAGGCGGTCGATCTTGACCTCGGCTATGCCCCGCTTTTCCAGAACCTTGCGCGCCGCCTTTGCCCAGGCTTCACGGGACAGCGTCTGGCGCGATGACGTCTTCTTGTCCTTTGCGGATTTCGATGCCTTCTTCTGCGCCACGGGCTGCCTCCACTTCTGGTGCGCATTCACGCGCTGTTGTTCTGGGAACCTGCTGGTCTCTTTCCTGTCGAACGGCTTTCGCTAACAGAAGTTGCGGGGCCGGTCATCCGTAAACTCTAAAGTGGTCTGCGCACCCCGTTGGGTGCGCAGCGCCATCGTGCATTGCCGCAATTGCGTCAGGGCAGGGCGCTGATGCGCTCCAGCATGAGGTCGAAGAACGGAGCCGGATCGATCCGACGCAGCACATTGACGTTTTTCGGCTTGCCGGTGACGTGCCACCAGTCGACCACCGTCATGCCAATGGTCTCGGACGAGGAGATGTCGACCGTGACATAGCACTCGCGCTGCTCATAGGCCTGCGGAACGAGCAGATAGCCGGTGACGCAGGCATCGTGGATCGGCCGCGCCTTGGTCGGGAATTTATGATCGCCATACTGGCAGAAGAAACCGGCCATGTTGGCGGCCTCGAGTGCGGCGCGGCTGCCGGTGGCGCCCAGCGTTTCGAGCCATTCCGGCGTCATCTGTGCGGTGTAGGTGCAGTCGATGGGGGCCATGGTGACCGGCGCGCCCGAGTGGAACACCTTGTGGGCCGCATGCGGGTCGACGAAGATGTTGAACTCGGCTGCCGGCGTGGCGTTGCCGCCCTCGAAGAAGCCGCCGCCCATCAGCACCACTTCGCGGATGCGGGGGATGATGCGCGGCTCCATGGTCATGGCCATGGCGAGGTTCGTCATCGGCCCGAGCGTGCAGACGGTGATCTCGCCTTCGGGCGCGTCCATGATCGTGCGAACCATCCAGTTGACGGCGTGCTCGTCCTGCACCGGCGTCGTCGGCTCGGGGAGTTCGGCGCCGTCCAGCCCGGTTTCGCCGTGGACATATTCCGCCGTCATCAGAGGCTTCACCATCGGTCCGGGGCAGCCTGCGAAGACCGGCACGTCGGGGCGGCCTGCAAGTTCCACAACTTTGAGCGCGTTCTTGGTGGTGAGCGAAAGGGGCACATTGCCGCCAACGGTCGTGATGCCAACCACTTCGAGTTCTTCCGGGGAACCCAGGGCGAACAGGATCGCGAAGGCGTCGTCCTGCCCCGGGTCGGTATCGATGATGATCTTACGTGGCGCCATGTCGGTTCCCATTTCCGTCTGATTCGGCTATTGCCGAGCACAATCCGATATGCATAAATACAGTACTGTATAGTATCTTCAAGCTGGGATGGTGGTCATGTCAACGAGTGAACGCGGCGATTTTTCGGAGATTCCGGTTCTCGACGTCTCGGGTCTTTATGGCGGCGACGAGGACGCCGTGCGCGCAGTCGCGTCGACGCTGCGCGGCTATCTGGAAAACATCGGCTTCCTCTACATCGTCGGTCACCAGATCGCGCAGGAGGACATCGAGGCCGTACGCGAAGCGAGCCGGCAGTTCTTCGCTCTGCCCGAAGAAGAAAAGCTGAAACTGCGGATCGACAAGAACTTCCGCGGTTACCTGCCGTTCGCCGGCTCCACCATCGTCACCTCGTCGGTTGCGACCGTGAGCAAGCCGAACCAGAGCGAGTCGCTCTTCTTCATGCATGAGGTCGACGCTGACGATCCGCGCGTGGCTGCCGACAAGCCGCTTCAGGGGCCGAACCAGTGGCCGGACGCAGTGATGCTGCCGGAGTTCCGCGAGACCATCGAGCGCTATGTGGACCAGATGAACACGCTGGCCCGCAAGATGGTTGGCGCGATCTCCATCTCGCTCGGCCTGTCGCCGGACGAGCTGAACAGCCATTTCGACGATCCGACCACCTTCCTGCGCCTTCTGCACTATCCCACGCAGCCGGCGGAAGAGGGGCTGTTCGGCTCCGCACCGCACACCGATTACGGTTTCATCACCCTGCTCGCGCAGGACGATGTCGGCGGTCTCGAGGTCAAGAACAAGGGTGGCGACTGGGTGCCGGCTCCGCCGATCCCGAACTCCTTCGTCATGAATGTGGGCGACATCCTCGCCCGCTGGTCGAACGACGTGTTCGTCTCCACGCCGCACCGGGTGATCAACCGGTCGGGCCGTGAGCGCTACTCGCAGCCCTTCTTCTTCGATCCGTCGATGGAAGCGCAGATCGAGGCGCTGCCGGCCTGCGTGCCCGAGGGCGCTGCACCGAAATACGAGCCGGTGCTCTATGGGGATTACCTGATGGAGCGCATCGACAAGAACTATCATTACCGCAAGAAGAAAGTCGCTGAAGAAGCTGCGGCGAACTGATCTTCGCGCTTGAAACGGCCTTGATCGTCCCGAAGGACGCCAGGGCCGTTTTCAAAGGGATTATGCCTCGGGGGCTGAGGCATATATGGATAAGTCCAGAGGAGAACGGGTATGAACAAACATGTTTCGCAGATGGCGGGCCTCGGCCTTGCCGCACTGATGGGGCTGAGCGCTTCGGCATCGGCTTCCGACATTCCGGTTGCGCCGGAAGTTACGGAAAGCGGCAAGCTGTCGGTCGCCAACACGATCGATTTCGCGCCTTTCGAGTATCTTGATGCAGACGGCAAGCCGACCGGCATCATCATCGAACTGGCCGGCGAAGTCGCCAAGCTGGTGGATGCCGAGCTTGATGTGCAGCGCACCCCGTTCCCCTCGATGATCCCCGGCCTGGCTGCCGGTCGCTTCAAGATCGCCTGGGAAACCTTTTCGGCCAAGCCCGAGCGCTTGGAGCAGGTCGACTTCGTGATGTTCATCAAGGCCGGCATCGCGGCTTCGACATCGCCGGAGAAGAAGGACGACTTCGCCGGCGACATGCCGCTTTGCGGCAAGCGCGTGGGCGTGTCGGCCGGCAGCGGTTCCGACTTCCTGGTCGACAAGCTGAGCGCCGAATGCACCGAGAAGGGCAAGGAAGCGATCGACAAGTCGGTGTTCAACACGTCGACGGACATCATTCAGGCCGTGCTCGCCGACCGCATCGACGCCCGCGTTGATGACGCGACCGCATCGAGCTATTTCGAGGTCACGAGCAATGGCAAGCTCATCGTTCTGCCGACGCTTTATGACGTCGCGCCGCTTGGCCTCGCCATTGCGAAGGGCGATCAGGCAACCGCCGACATGATGGTCGCGGCACTCGCCGAACTGTTCGAGAACGGCACCTATCAGTCGATCCTCGACAAGTATGGAATGGGCGCCTACGCGATCAAGGAACCCTATTTCGTCGACACCATGGACGCGCTGCGGGCCGAGTAATCGGCCTGTAGTCCCACTGTAGCGAGTTTGGAGAAACGATGAGCAAGGTTGATACGAGCAAGGCTCGGCCCCAGCCATCCGTGGTGGAGGAGGTCGACCGTCTCGTCGTCGTGCCGCGCCGCAATTACGGCATCTGGATCGGGACGGCGTTCACCCTGGTGCTATCGTACTTCATCCTGCGCGCCTTTGCCGTCAACCCGGCCTTCGGATGGGAGACAGCCGCCGGCTACCTCTTCCATCCGTCGATCATGAGCGGTCTCATGACCACGCTCGTGCTGACGGTCGTCATCATGTTCCTGGCGATCGTCATTGGCACCATCGTCGCGGTGATGCGTGTGTCGCCGAGCCCGGTGCTGCGCAGCTTTGCGGGCGCCTATGTGTGGTTCTTCCGCGGCGTGCCGGCGCTGATCCAGCTGATCTTCTGGTTCAACCTGGCGCTGCTGGTGCGCGAATTCTCGCTGACGCTTCCTTTCGTCGGCGAAATCTTCTCGATCCGCACCAATGATTTCATGACGCCTTTCTTCTCCGCCGTTGTGGCGCTCTCGCTTTGCGAGGCGGGCTACATGGCCGAGATCATCCGCGCCGGCATCAAGTCGGTGCCGACCGGCCAGTCGGAAGCGGCAAGCGCACTGGGCATGCCCTACCGCAACATCCTGAAGCGCATCGTGCTGCCGCAGGCCATGCGTTTCGTCGTGCCGCCGACGGGCAATGAGGCAATCAATCTTCTGAAGCTGACCTCGCTGGTGACCTTCATCGCCGTGGACGACCTGTTCTATTCGGCGCAGTCGATCTATGCGCGCACCTTCGAGACCATTCCGCTGCTCATCGTGGTGGCCGTCTGGTATCTCGCCGTGGTCTCGATCATGTCGGTGGGGCAGCACTTCCTGGAGCGCCATTTCGGCCGTAGTGAAACCCGCAGCCAGTCCCTGACCACGCGCTTCCTGCGCAATGCCTTCGGAACACGCGCAAAGGGAGCGGCGACATGAGCAACACTCCATCTGAAAACCGCGCCCGCTTCGGCGTGCCGGAAGACTCCATGGTGTTCGCGCGCGGCGTGCGCAAATCCTTCGGAACGCTGGACGTTCTGAAGGGCGTGGACATCGACGTTCCGAAGGGCTCGGTCGCCTGCATCATCGGGCCTTCCGGCTCCGGCAAGAGCACATTCCTGCGCTGCATCAACCATCTGGAAAAGCTGACCGGCGGCATTCTGCTCGTCGACGGCGCATTCGTTGGCTACGATCTGCGCAAGGACAGGCTCTATGAGGTGAAGGACAACGAGCTTTGCCAGCGGCGCGCCGAGATCGGCATGCTGTTCCAGTCGTTCAACCTGTTCTCGCACATGACGGTGATGGAGAACCTGATCGAAGCGCCGGTGCATGTGCGCCGCGTGCCGGTGGAGCAGGCCAAGAGCGAGGCGCTGGAGCTGCTCGCCCGTGTCGGCCTGTCCGAGAAGGTCGACAGCTATCCGCGCGAACTCTCCGGCGGCCAGCAGCAGCGTGTGGCCATTGCCCGCGCCATGGCGATGAAGCCCAAGGTTCTGCTTTTTGACGAACCCACTTCCGCGCTCGATCCCGAGCTTGTGGGCGAGGTTCTGCAGGTCATGCGCGATCTTGCCGAAACCGGCATGACCATGGTGGTGGTGACCCATGAAATCGGCTTTGCCCGCGAGATCGGTGACCAGCTGATCTTCATGGATGGCGGCGTGATCGTCGAAGAGGGCAACCCGCGCGAAATGATTTCCAATCCGCAGTCGCCGCGCACGAAAGAGTTCCTCTCCAAGGTGCTCTGATCCGGTTTGCCGGGAAATTAATTTCCAGCGCTTTCGACCCCGTCTCCCGTTCTGCCGGAAGGCGGGGTCAGCTTTTTGATTTTTCGGGGTTAGAGTGCTCCCCCTTTTCCTGGAATTGCAAAAACGCCCTCATTCATTGCTCTTGCGCAATTCCAGACGGAAAACCGGTTCCCACTTTTCCTGGAATTGCTCTGCTCGTGCTGTTGAGCAGATCTCACGGGCGCCATGCCTCTTCCACAATCAACATGCTTTCAACGGACAGACGGGATGAATCCGCGCCTGCGGCCTTGACACGGGCGGCGACTGTCTCATTAAATGAAAGCGCTTTCACTTTTGAGGAGAGGGGGGACGTTGAATCAGCTCTGGGTTACGCTTCGGCCGCACCTGCCCTTCATGCTCGACGGGTTTCTGCTCACCGTGTTCGCCTGTACGCTGGCAATCATCGGGGCGGTTCTCATCGGGGCATTGATGGCGTCGCTTCGCACGTCCGGAAACCGGATCGTGCGCGGGGTTGCGTTCGCCTATAGCGACGTGTTCCGCAACACGCCGTTCATCGTTCAGCTTTTTTTCTTCTTCTACGGCCTGCCGGAAATCGGCATCTATATCGGCGCGTTCGAGACCGGGGTGATCGCCCTGTCGATCATCGGCGGCGCGTTTGTTTCCGATGTCATCCGCTCGGGCATTCTGGCGGTGGATCAGGGGGTGATCGAGGCGGCGAAGGTGAGTGGCCTCAGCCGCTGGACCATCTTCACCAAGATCGCTCTGCCGATTGCTATGCGCACCTCCGTGCGCCCGATGGGCTCGGTGCTGATCAACATGGTTCTGACCTCCTCGATCCTGTCGACCATCACGATCAATGAACTCACGGGCACCGCCAAGATCGTGGCTTCGACCACCTTCAAGCCCTTCGAGGTCTATCTCGTGCTGCTCGTTCTCTATGCCTCGCTCACCTATGCGCTGTCGCTTCTGATCAACACGGTTCACAGGCGGCTCAACCGGGCGATGGATACGGGAGGCGCGGCATGAGATATGCAGACTTCACGCCCTACGATCTGGTGCTGCTTGCGCAGGGGCTGGGCGTCACGGTGGGGCTCTTCACGCTCACCACGCTTGTCGGGCTTCTGATCGCGGCGCTCTTCACCCTGGTCGACTATTACCGCGTGCCGGTGCTGCGGCAGGTGATCGTCACCATCAGTGAAGCGCTCAAGAACTCGCCGGTTCTGGTTCAGCTCTTTCTGGTGTTCTTCGGGCTGCCGGCCTTCTTTCACATCAACATGACGCCATTCGTGGCGGCATCGCTCACCATCAGCCTGAACACGGCGGCGTTTGCATTCGTGATCTTCCGCTCGGGCATCGATGCGGTGGAGGCGGAGCAGGTGGCGGCGGCAAAGGTCTATGGGCATTCGCGCTGGCAGATCCTGCGCTTCGTGCTTCTGCCGCAGGCTGCCGCGTTCTCCATCGGACCGCTGGTCGGCCTTCTGGTGAACCAGCTTCAGGTCACATCGCTGATCTCGGTCATCGGCGTGTTCGATCTGACCAAGATCGGCAACATTCTCAATCTGCGCACGCTCGAGCCATTCATCGTGTGGACCGTGGTGGGGCTCCTCTACTACGCGCTGGCAAAGCTTCTGGCGAGTGTGGGCGCACGCATTGAAAAGCGGCTGCGCAGGTCGGTCGTCTGGGAAGGAATCTGACATGATTGTCATTGAAAACGTCGAAAAGCGCTTTGGCGAAACGACGGTCCTGAAGCGCATCAACCTGACCATCGAGCCGGGAGAGGTGGTGACCATTCTGGGCTCGAGCGGTTCGGGCAAGTCGACGCTGATCCGCTGCATCAACGGGCTGGAGGTCCTCTCTGGCGGGCGGATCACCGTCGATGGCAATGATGTGTCCACCAAGGCGGGGCTCGCGGCGGCGCGGCGGCGCTCGGCGACGGTGTTCCAGCTGTTCAATCTCTACCCGCACATGACGGCGCTGGAGAACATCACGCTGGCGCCGATCAACGTTTTGAAGAAGCCGCGCGCGGAAGCCGAGGCGCGGGCGCGCGAACTCCTGAAACTGGTGGGGCTCGCCGATCTTGCGACGGCCTATCCGCAGCGCCTGTCGGGCGGTCAGCGTCAGCGCGTGGGCATCTGCCGGGCGCTTGCGATGGACCCGCGTTACCTGCTGCTGGACGAGGTGACGAGCGCGCTCGATCCGGAGATGACGGGCGAGGTTCTGGACATTCTGGCCGAGCTTGCGCGCGGCGGCACGACGATGCTGTTCGTGACCCACGAGGTCGAGTTTGCGCGGCGCATTTCCAGCCGCATCGTTTTTCTGGAGCAGGGCGAGCTCATCGTCGACATGCCCACCGAACGTTTCTTTGCGGAGGATGGCGGCTTTGCCGTGCCGCGCATCCGCCAGTTCCTGACCAAGATGAAGAAAGACTGACGCGTGATACTTCTTGCCAATTGCGAGGCCGAAGCCGGATTTTCCGAATCCATTGCCGACCTGAAGAACGGGAAATCCGCCGTGGATGCGCTGGTGCGCGGCATCGGCTTCGTGGAGGCCGATCCGAAGGTGCGCAGCGTCGGCTATGGCGGCTGGCCCAACATGCTGGGCGTGATGGAATGCGACGCCGGCGTGATGGACGGAACGACCCGCGCCGTGGGCACGGTGGCCGCCGTTCCGCGCACGCTGCATGTGGCCGCGCTCGCCTGCGAGGTGATGCGCCGGCTGCCCCATGTGATGCTGACCGGAGAGGGCGCGCGCAGGTTTGCAGATGAAATCGGTTTCACGACCGACGACATGCTCTATCCGGACAGCAAGCGCGTCTGGTGGGAAAAGCTCGACGGCCTGATGACCGAGGAACAGAAGGGCGCTTTCCCCGACACACCGCTGGCGGGGCTTCTGGGCGCGATCACCGACCCCGAGCGGGTGCGCGACACGACCGTGTTTCTGGGGCAGGACCAGACCGGCGGGATTGCGACCGTCACCTCGACTTCGGGCTGGGCGTGGAAATATCCGGGCCGCGTGGGCGACAGCCCGATCCCCGGCGCAGGCTTTTACGCCGACAGCCGCTATGGCGCGGCGGCGTGCACGCATACCGGCGAGATGACCATGCGTTCGGCGACGGCACACGCAATCGTGCACGGCATGAAATGCGGTCTGTCTCTCGATGACGCAATCCAGAGCGCCGCCGACGATCTGCTCGCGCTCGACACCGGTTTCATCGGCGAAGTGGTGATCCACGCGCTCGACACGCACGGCAATCACCGTGTCGTCAATCTCCATGGCCAGGGCACCGTTGCCTACTGGTTCTGGGAGCCTTCCATGGCCGCTCCGGAAAAGCGGCAATCGCAACCGATCTGATTTAAGAAGGAGGAGTTCAATGAAATCTCTCGTGAAGAAGACCATCGTGGCGCTGGCGGCCTGTGCCGCGCTCGCCGGACCGGCGGCAGCCGGCATGCTGGATGACATCATCGAGCGCGGCAAGGTGCGCATCGGCGTGTCGCTGGGCGGCGAGCCCATCGGCTTCCGCGACGACAAGAACAACCCCGTAGGCTACGATGTGGACGTGGCCACCCTGCTTGCCGAGAAGATCGGCGTGCCGGTGGAGTTCACCGACGTTTCGGGCGATGCGCGCGTTTCGATGCTGGTTTCAGGCCAGCTCGACATCGTGGTCGCAAACACGTCTGCAACGCTGCCCCGCGCCAAGGCGGTGAGCTTCTCGATCCCCTACAACCGCGCCGGCCTGCGCGTGATTGCCCAGACCGATGCAGGGATCAAGACCCTCGCCGACCTCGATGGCAAGCGCGTCGTTGTGGGGCGCGGCACCACGGGCGAAGCCTTCCTGAAGCGTGAAGTGCCGGGTGCGGAGTTGGTCTACACCGACACGTTCTCGCCGGATGGCGTTCTGCTGCTGCGCCAGAAGCGCGTTGACGCCGGCATCGAGGATTCCTCCATGCTCGACTATCTCGCAGCACAGGAAGAAGGTCTGGTCACGGTGCCGGGTCTCTATTCCAACGATCCGATCGGCATTGCGGTCGCCAAGGGCGATCCGGATTTCGTGCGCTGGCTCGACATGTTCGTCTCGGACTACATCCAGTCCGGCGCCTATGAGGCAAACTACAAGAAGTGGTGGGGCGAAGACGCCAACCCGCCGGAGCTGAACCCGCTCTGGTAAACCCGAACGGCCCGCTGGCGAGCAATCTTGCCGGCGGGCATTCTCATTGATCGAATGTCGGTTTGTCAGCCGGTGCTGCGCTCGACGAAACGGGTGCGCAGTTCATGCACTTCCGGGTGGTCGCGATAGCCGGCCGGATCCTTCAGAAACATCGAAATGCCATGGATCAGTTCCGCCTTGTCAAAGCCGATCGAGGAAATGTCGAAGGCGTTGAAATTGGCGTTCACCACGGCGTCGAACCCGTAAAGACGATAGTCGCGCGGCGGCAGAAGATCACGCGCCCTCAGCCCGTCCATCATGCCCATGGCCATGGCGTCCGAGGTGCAGAAAATCGCATCGGGAAGGCTAGCGCCGTCGATGCGGCCGGCAAGGCTGAGCCCCGACGCATAGGAATAGTCGCCCTGCAGCTCCTGAACGAGATCGAGACCTGCCCCGGCGCAGATGTCGCGATAGGCCTGAATGCGGGCCTGCTCGATGAGCGAGGTCTGACGGCCGGTGACCAGCGCGCCGGTTTTCGCCCCGCGTTCCAGCGCGCGCGTCACGGCCTCGCGAATGCCTGCCGCCTCGTCGATGGTGATGTAGGCGGACTTGGCGTCGAAGCGCCCGTTGAGCATCAGAACATTGTCGCTGTGGAACAGCGTGCGCACGCCTTCGGCGTCGGCGAAGTCGGAAAAGACGAGCGCTGCATGAACGTGAAACGCGGCGCTGTTGCGCAGAAAATCCTCGATCTTCTCGGTGTTGCCGACACGGATGATGACGGCCTGCTTGCCGAGCGCCTGGATCGCTTCGAGCAGCGGGTCGAACAGGTCGAGATCGGAAAGATCGGTGATGTGGTTGACGATGACCGCCACCATGTCGAGCGAATTGGTGGCCAGGCCGCGCGCCAGCGGGTTCTGGTTGTAGCCAAGCTCCGCGGCGGCCTTCAGAACACGCTCGCGCTTCTCGCGCGAGACCGGACGGCGCTCCGGCGAGAGCGCACGGGAGACAATCGCCGGCGCCACGCCCGCCCGCTTTGCGACATCGGCAATCGTCGGCCTTTTGCGTCGCGCGGGTTTGTCTTCGGGCATGGATTCTTCCGGTCTTCTTGTAATGTTCTGGCCTTCGCGGCCTTATGCCATCAAACACGAAAGAATTGAAATGATATGTTGTTTTGACATCGGCGGGTCCAAGGCCATCGTTGCCGACATGGGATCGGACAACAGGCCCGTCATTCGCGGCAGGCAGGCGACGCCCGCGCGTGATTACGACGCTTTTCGCGAAACGGTGAAGGCGATGGCAGGCGAGGGCGATGCGCCGGTGGGCATCTCCATCGCGGCGGTGATCGATCCCGTGACCGGGCTTGCGCGCAGCGCCAACATTCCCTGCATCACCGGTCGCAACGTGGCCGAGGATCTGCGCGAAACACTCGCGCGCCCGGTCTATGTCATCAACGATGCAAATGCTTTTGCGCTCGCCGAAGCGCAGACGGGCGTGGGCGTCGGACACCGGCAGGTGCTCGCCGCAATCATCGGAACGGGCATTGGCGGCGCGGTGGTGATCGATGGCCGGGTGATGACGGGCGCGACCGGCAATGCCGGGGAATGGGGTCACGGCCCGGCAAGCGCCATGCGCACGGGCACCGTTTTGCCGGCGATTGAATGCGGCTGCGGCCAGGTGGGCTGTGTCGACACGCTGGGGGCTGCGCGCGGCATCGAGCGGCTGCACCGGCACCTGCATGGCATCGAGAGCGACAGCGTAACGA
>MRWG01000455.1_pt1 | contig 49191 bp, 40 predicted proteins | sample 1013341 | NCBI WGS metagenome assembly MRWG01 (sample SAMN06117577, study PRJNA244670) | biofilm metagenome | biome: Water; feature: Cathode Biofilm; material: Biofilm; isolation source: microbial consortium enriched at the cathode of a solar microbial fuel cell | place: USA: District of Columbia ... | reverse complement strand
CCAGAAGCGTCTCGATATCCTCCGTTCGAATCGCGTGCTCGCCATCGCGTGGCTTGAGCCGCACGATGGCGTCCGCCGGATCGAACCCGTGAAACCGCGCCTGGCTGTCCACGGCGTAACTGTCCGACGGGAACGCTGAGTCTTCGATAACGATGCGGAATCGCTGCGACGTCGGGCGGTAGAAGGACACCATCAAGAGGTGCAGGTTGACCGTCAGCGTGTTCATCGCAACCACTTCGCGCGGCGTGGCGCCGACCAGTCTCGCCAGCTTCTCGCGCGCCAGTTCGTGGTAGCTCACCCACGGCCGCTTCGCGTCGTGGTGGCCTTCGACACCCAGCGCCGCCCAGTCATCGAGTTCGCGATCCACCATGGCGCGCGTCGATTTGGGCTGAAGCCCGAGCGAATTGCCGGTGAAGTACGCAAACGGTTCGCCAGCGTCGTTTGTCGGCAGATGGAAAAGCTCGCGCTCGCTCGCCAGCGAGTCGCGCGAATCAAGCTCCCGGGCTTCCGATTCGCGCATGGCGAGTTGATCTGCAACGGCGCCGCTCACGATTGGCCGCCCTGGCCGCCAACCGACGCCGGTGTCTGAAGTCGCAGGAACTCCTGCGCCGTGCGCCACAGCAACTGCTCTTTGGTCTGGTTGTCGAAATCGTTCATCGATTCAATGAGCTGTCCGGGGTGATGCTCACCCAACGGGAATGGGTAGTCCGACCCCAGCGCGATCTTGTCAGCGCCGATCAGATCAACCAGCGTCCGAAGCGCTGTCGCGTCATGCACCAGCGAATCCACATAGAAGCGCCCGAGCGACTCGCGCGGGTTGCATTCGTTGTCGCAGGCGCACAGGTCCGGCCGCACGGCGTGGCCATGCTCGATTCGCCCGATAGTGCCGGGGAACGAACCACCGCCATGCGCGAAACACACGCGAAGGTTGGGCAGTCGCTCGAAGACGCCGCCGAAGATCATGGAGCAGATGGCGCGAGATGTTTCCGCCGGCATGCCGACCAGCCACGGCAGCCAGTACTTCTGCATATTGGCCGTGCCCATCATGTCCCACGGGTGCACAAAGACCGCAGCGCCGAGCGACTCCGCCGCCGCGAACACCTCGACCACCGGTTCATCATTCAGATTCCAGTCAGGCTGGCCCGGACGCTCAATATGGCTGCCAATCTCGATTCCGGCGAGGCCGAGATCATTCACGCAGCGTTCGAGCTCTTTGATGGCCGCGTCCGGATTCTGCATCGGCACCGTGCCGAGGCCGCAGAACCGATCGGGCCGACCACGAACGATGTCCGCGATGTGGTCATTCAGGACGCGCGACAAATCCAGCGCCTGGTCCACCGGCGCCCAATAAGAGAACAGCACCGGAATTGTTGACAGCGCCTGCATGGTGACGCCCGTGGCGTCCATGTCTTCCAGCCGCGCGTCGGGGTCCCAGCAGTTGGGTTCGACGTCGCGAAAGAACGTCGAGCCGCGCATCATTCTCGCGCAGCACGGTGAGATGCGCTCCAGTCGAATGAACTCATCACAGCCGTACTTGGCGCAGAAGTCCGGAAGGTCTCCGGGGATGATGTGGGTGTGGATGTCGATCTTCATGAATTGAAAGCGCTCACAGTGCGTGGAGCAGGCCTCGCTCCATTCCATCATGCGTTGGCGAAATACGTCTCGGCAGGCTCAGCCTTTTCAACTTTCGTTCCGCAGTTCTTGCACGTGCGGAGATCATCGCTTGCCCAGAACCGCTCCATGATGCGCTTCAGATCCACCGCGATGTTGTCGAGCGTCCACCACTCTTCGTAGACGATTTCATTGCAGTTGTCGCAATACCACCGCAGCGCGTCCTTGGCGCCCTCGGGGCGCTTCAACTCAATAATCAGTCCGAGCGTGTCGGCGGGGCGTTGCGGCGAATGCGGAATCCACGCCGGCAGCAGGTAGATCTCACCCTCGCGAATCGGGATGATTTCGCGCCGGCCATCCTCATGCACGATGGGCAGATGCATATCACCCTTGAGCTGGAGGAAGAACTCCTCGGTCGGATTGACGTGGTAGTCGTTGCGGGTGTTGGGACCGCCGCTCACGAAGACGATCGTGTCGCGATCATCACGCCACACCACCTGGTTGCTGACCGGCGGCTTCAGCTCATCTTTGTGCTCTTCGATCCACTTCCAGAGATTCACCGGCGTGAACATATTCATGGCGTCGCCTCCTGACAGGTGTTCGTCATGACTTTCGTCAGGATCATCATACGAGAGCCGGTTCGCTCACGCCGCGTGCGCCTTCGATACGCTTCACGTTGAGTGATGACGACCTCGCATGGCGACAATTCGACGCCGAAGCGCTCCGTTTGGCGAATCGCCGTCGATACGGGCGGCACCTTCACGGATTGCATCGCCGAGCACGTTGAATCCGGTCGCGTGCGGCGTGTCAAGACACTGTCATCCGGCGCCCTCCGCGCTCGCGTCGTGGACATCCTCAGCGACCGCGAGCTTCGCATCGAAGCGTCATGGCTTGAAGACGCTCGAGCGGTGGAAGGCTTTCAGATTCAGTCCGTCGCCGCGCCTGACGGACCGGACATGCAAGTCGTGCAGAGCGATGCGACCGGCGCCTTGGTGATCGACCGCATGCTCCCCGACTCATTGCGTCCGGGCGATCTGCTCGAACTGCGAACCGGCGAGCCGGCGCCCATCATCGCGGCTCGACTCGCCACGGGGACACACGCGGGACGTCCACTCCCACCGATCGACATGCGCCTCGCGACCACGCGCGCGACCAACGCGCTCCTGGAAGGCAATTTCGACCGGCCTGCGTTCTTCGTGACCAAAGGATTCGCTGACCTCCTTCGCATCGGCGATCAGCGACGGCCCCGCCTCTTTGCGCATGACATTGTGAAACCCGATCCGATTCACGGCGATGTTTACGAAGTCGATGAACGAATCGATGCGTCCGGCAATGTCCTGATGGCGCTTGATGAGTCATCGCTTCGACTCGCGATAGAACGCGCACGCGACGCCGGCGCCACGTGCGCTGCGGTCGCGCTCATGCATGCGTGGCGGAACCCAACTCATGAGCATCGTGTACGGGATGCGCTGCGCCGCGCCGGGTTTGCGCATGTGTCGATCTCAAGCGCGTTGGGAAGCGCTGCCAAAATGGCGCCGCGAGCGCGAACGGCGGTCGTCAACGCTTCGCTGGCGAGGGTGATGCGCGACTACCTGCAATCGATTGAACACGCCGCCCCCGGCGCGTCGATTCGCGTCATGACCAGCGCGGGCGGACTGAAACCGACGCAGGAATTCCAACCCGTTGATGGCTTACTGAGCGGCCCGGCTGGGGGCGTGATCGGCGCCCAGGCCGCAGGCGCCGCAGCGGGGCAGACGCGCATCCTCACCTTCGACATGGGCGGAACAAGCACCGACGTCGCGCGAATCGAAGGTGAACCCGTGCTGGAATTCGAACATCGCGTCGGCGATGCGACCATCCTCTCGCCGGCCGTGCGCATTGAGACGGTCGCCGCGGGAGGCGGCTCCATGTGCGAGATTCACGACGGAGCGCCGCGCGTTGGACCGCGCAGCGCAGGCGCGGATCCCGGCCCGGCGTGTTACGGCGCCGGTGGACCGCTGACCATTACGGATGTCAACGCGCTCCTCGGGCGGCTCGACCTCCAGCGCTTCGGCGCATCGCTCAACATCGACGATGCGGCCGGCGCATGCGCACGAATGTTGCGATGCACACTCGATGACATCCAACAGGAGCACACCGCCCGCGCGCTTCAGGGTTTTCTTGATCTGGCCAACGAGCACATGGCTGAAGCAATTCGCCGCATCAGTGTGCGCGAAGGGTACGACCCCGCGGACTACGCACTGATCGTGTTCGGCGGCGCCGGACCACAACACGCGTGCGCGGTGGCTGACCGTCTTGGTTGCGACACCGTGATCGTGCCGCAAGATGCAGGCCTGCTGAGCGCCGCGGGCGTGCGAGCCGCGCCGAATGAGCGAACAGCGGAACGCACGATCCTCGCCGCGTTGCCGAACGCCATGAATGATGTTCGCGGCCTGTTTCAACCACTTGAGCAGGAAGCGACCGCATCGATTCATCACGGCGCCGGCGCCGACACGCAAGCCGCCATTGCCCTGCAGCGACTGATCGAACTGCGCCTCGAAGGTCAATCCTTCTCATTCACGATTGACTGGGACGGACAGGCGCCCCTGCGCGAGGCGTTCGAATCACGATTCAAAGCAATGTTCGGCTTCGCGCCTGATGATGCGAACATCGAACTCGTTTCAATTCGTGTGGTCGCCCGCCAGACTGCGACGAGTTCAACAACAACGCCGTCGGGTGCGACCGAGCCCACTCCCGAATCGCCGCGATCTCAACGCGCCTGGTTTGGGGAATGGACTGAAGCGCCTGTCATCGACCGCCATTCGATCCAGGCTGCGGACCTCATCGCTGGCCCCGCACTCATCACCGAAGCGCACTGCGCCACCGTCGTGGAACGAGGCTGGATCGCCCAACTCGGCGAAGCCGGCGAGCTCCAATTGCGGCGGGACCCATCGCACACCACAACGACGACGAGCGTCACGACGCGCGCAGCGCAGGATCAACTGGTCGCGCATCGACTCACTGCAATCGCCGAGCAAATGGGCGCCACGCTTCAGCGAGCCGCGCTCTCAACAAATGTGAAAGAGCGGCTGGATTATTCCTGCGCGGTGTTGTCGCCGGAGGGCGAAGTCGTCGCCTCGGCGCCGCACATCCCAGTGCATCTTGGGGCGCTCGGATTCTGCGTGCGGCGATTGATGGAGTCGATGGACATCGGCCCCAGCGACGTCGTGCTCACCAATCATCCGGCATTCGGAGGCTCGCACCTGCCTGATCTCACCGTCGTCGCGCCGGTGCATACGAACGATGGCCACTTGCTTGGGTGGACTGCGTCGCGCGCGCATCACGCCGAAATTGGCGGCGTGCGTCCGGGCTCCATGCCGCCGCAGGCAACGACGCTTGATGAGGAGGGTGTGGTCATCGCCCCCATGCGCCTCGTTCAGGCAGGCGAGGCCAACTGGGATGCATTGCGGCAAACGCTCCTGTCGGCGCCGCACCCGACACGGGCCATACGTGAGAACATCAGCGACCTGAGCGCAGCGCTGGCGGCGGCGCGTCATGCCGAGGGCGCCCTCTTGTCACTCGCCGATGAGTATGGCGCCGACAATGTCACCGACGCCATGCGCGCGATGCTCGAACGAACGAGTCGAGCGGTGCAACGGGCGATCGCATCGCGTGCCCCCCTGAATGCAACCGTTGAAGAGACAATGGATGACGGCTCACGCATCGCGGCTCGGATCGCGTTTGCCAACGACGCCGCAACCATCGATTTCACCGGTTCATCCGGCCGGCATCAGGGCAATCTCAACGCTCCGTTGGCGGTCGTCCACAGCGCGGTCGCGTATGTCATGCGGCTGCTGATTGATGACGATGTGCCGATCAACGATGGATTGCTCCGGTCCATCACGATTGAATCGCCGCCGGGGATGCTGAATCCGCAGTTTGATAATTCGGAGGACCTGCCCGCCGTCGCCGGCGGCAATGTTGAAACAAGCCAGCGCGTAGTATGCGCCCTCCTTCGCGCCCTGAACTGGGGCGGCGACTCGCAGGCGACCATGAACAATGTCATCTTCGGCAATGCGACATGCTCGCACTACGAAACGCTGGCCGGCGGCGCCGGCGCCACGTCTCGCGCTGATGGCGCAAGCTGTGTCCATGTCCACATGACCAACACCGCGATCACCGACCCCGAAGTGATGGAGCTTCGACTCCCCGTGCGATTACGCCGATGCGCGATTCGAGCGAACTCCGGCGGCGCCGGCGCGCACCGAGGCGGCGATGGCATGATTCGCGAGATCGAGTTCCTGGAGTCTGTTGAACTCTCCGTGCTGACACAGCATCGTGCACATGGTCCCCGCGGCGCCAGCGGCGGCGCAGATGGACAATCGGGCGATCAGGAATTGATTCGCGCCAATGGCGATCGCGTGTCACTTGGCGCCGTCGATGGCGCGCATGCCGAGCCCGGCGACCGCCTCATCATCGAAACACCGGGCGGCGGCGGCTGGGGATCATCGCTCGAGTGACCGCCGCGCCTCATGGGCGCCATCGACCGAAAACACCGACGGACGCTCCGGTGACAGGTCGCGCACACGAATATCGCGGAACTGCACACCTCGCCCGCTGTGCTGGAGCGACAGCCTGCCGCCATCGTCTGTCGCGGCGAACGGATCGCGCAGCGCCGTTGGAGGCAGCGTGACATCCGCATGAATCGGCGACTCATTCAGCCACACGTTCAGAACGTCACCCTGAAGCCGCACTCGCAGTGAATTCCATGTTTCCGGCGGCCGCATGGCCATGACAGACGCAGCGCGAATGTCAAAGACGGCGCCTCCGTTGCGAAGCGAGGGCGCTTCACCCTGGGAGTTCACCAGTTGAATCTCATACCCGCCGTACCTCGGGTCGCCGGAGTCGTGCGCGCAAATCCCAACGCCGCTATTGGCGCCTGGCCCGAGTGAAAACTCCAGCACGAGCTCAAAATCCGCGAATCGGTCATTCGTCGCCAACCACTCACCGGCGCCCTCCGCGGCAACGATCGTGTCGTTCTCGACGTGCCACGCGGTGTCGCTTCCGAGCGGATCACTCCACTGCGAAAGTCGCTCATCGATCAGCGATCGCCAGGCCTGCTCGGATTCAGGCGCCGGCGCCGCAGGTTGACCATCGTGCGCTGTGCGCGAGACACACGCGACGGGCGCCATCGCTGCGGCCATGGCAACGACGCCTCGAATTAAATATTGGGCAGTCAGTTCGTGCATGCGCCAAACGCCTCAGGTCAGCGATGTGTCATCGTGGCGGACTTCGCCTTCTGGAACGCTTCAGGCGCAGATTGAACACGGTCGTACCAAATGTCCACCATGGGCGTTTCCTCGCCATCTTCACCGAGGCGCGCCAGTGTGAACCGGTATCGATCCGGATGCTGGTCATCAAAGTGCATGCGCGCGTCGTATCGCGTGACCTCGCCTTCGCTGTTCAATTCGTTCCAGTGCCAGATCACTTCGCCGTCGATCCCGAGCGTGAGGGCGCCGCTGGCGACATGGCCCTGTTCATTCACGTTCACGAAACGATCTTCGCCGGTCAGCACGTCATGGAATGCGAGCGTGGCGCCGTGTTCGAACATGCCGTCGGCTGAACCCAGCCACCCTTTGGCGACGAGGCTCTTCCCGTCAGGGCCGAATGACACGATGTTTCGCACGCGGAACACGCCGCGCGGGGTTTCGCTCTCGTGAATCCATTCACCGCCGACGAGCGCGCCGAGCGTCTTGAGCGCATCGCCTTCGTTCGACGCTTCTGTCTGGTCATGTCCGAACTTCTTCTTCAGCGCGTCCAGCACTTGCGCGTTGGCGCCCTTGAAGTAGTCGTAGAGCGTGTCCCAGTCGCCGCCTTCGCCGTACCCAAGACCGACAACGCGAAGGCGCGTTTGGTCAGGCCCCATCGGTTCGAAATAAATCACGGACCACGTCTGCTGGAAGTTGAGTTCCCACGGAAACCCTTCCGGAACCTGGACGTTTTGCATGGAGAGCATCCGCTCCGGTTCGAAGCTGATGATCTTGTTGACGATGGTCGTCGGGTCGCCGATTTCGCCTTCGGGGTTGTAGTTGGTTCTGAAGAGACCGCCGACGCTCAGGTCGATTTCAGCGAGCGGCGTCATCCAGGTGACAACTTCGTCCTCATCGGTGAATGCTTTCCACACGTCGGCGACCGGGGCGTTGACGACGCCGGTGTGTTCGAGCGTGCGAGCGAATATTGGTGACGCCGCACATGTGAAGATGGCGCCTGCTGCAAGAAAACGCATGTTCATGACTTTGCTCCAATCCTGATGGAAGTGCGCGGCGCCGGGCCAAGCCGCGCCCCGGCGTCGCGGAAGAAACACAGTGATCAGCGCCACCCGCCGACGATCGCCCCGATGACGATGAGCGAAGCAAGCTGCTTGCCCGTATCGATGACCCAGCCCTGAACCGGTCGCCCAGAGCCAAGTTGCGTCGCCAGCGTGATCGCCCCTGCGATTCCCGCCCACAGCACCACACCCAGCGCAATGCCGCCGCCGACACTTTCGATCCCGATGTTCATGGCCAGCAGCGCGACGACAAACGCGGTCAGCACATCGCAGATGAACATGACGGGATACGTGCGCTCCGGATGGGCGCCCATCTTCTTGAAGTCATCTTCAGTGAAGGCATACGCCTTCTGCCACGCCTTGCCGAAGAGCACCGCGTACCACAAGCCGCCGATGATGAAGGATGCGACCGCCGCGACGAGCGCGGCCCAGATGTTGATCTCACTGAAATCGAATGACATGGTTGCCCCTTGGGTTTCAAGTGCTGTCAGGCGCGCGTCGCATCGGCTTCCGCCGCGGCCTGCGCCTCGAGTTGCGTGAAGTACGCGCGCATCTGCGCGATGGATTGATCGAATGGCTCGAGCGTGCCCGCGGCTCGCGACTGCATGATCGCGCCTTCCATCACCGTGAGGACGAATCGCGCCAGCGCGTTGCGATCCACGCTTGCCGGCAATCGGTCGCCCGCATCGTTCAGCCACTGCTCAACGCCCGCGGCCCAGTTGGTGAAATTGAGGTCGATGAGGCGGCGAATCTCCGGGTGGTTGTCGCCCAGCTCCAGCGCCAGGTTGCCGATCGGGCACCCCAGCGTGCAGCCCGCTCTGCCAAGGCCCGTGCGGTACAGATTCATCAACGCGAACACGCGCTCGATCGGGTCGTCCGTCGCGGCTTCGGCCGGATCGAGAATCACCGGGCGAAGCATCTGGACGTAGAGCTTCAGCACCTCGACCAGCAGATCTTCCTTGCTGTCGAAGAAGTAATAGAGACTGCCGGAGCGGACGTCCGCCTCCCGCAGGATGGTCGAAACGCCCGTGGCGTTGTACCCCTGCTCGTGGAAGAGCCGCCGGGCGACCTCCAGAATCCGATCTTTCGTTTCCGCGGCGACCATGCCGGGCCTCCTGCTTTGTTGAACGATCAGTCAACTCTTGAACGGTCATTCAACCAAGAAGAAGCTCGCATGTCAACCCTTTTCAATCTCAATTGCGGCTGAATCTTGAAGTCACGGAATCGTCAGCAGTTCCGTCTGCCGCCCATCGATGTATCGCGTCTCGTCGCCATCGAAGAACGCGTCCTCTTCGAGCATGATTCGCACCGTCTGGCCGTCCCATTCTGGGATGGCGACTTCGACGTTGAGTTCGATGGAGTGGCACGTGTCGGCGTTCAGCGGGTAATCGCCGCGACCCGGCACGCCCCCCTGCTGATCCCACAGGCCGATGGTCGGCCCCGCCGCGTGGCCGTGGTAGCCCAGCGGGTGCGTGTACACAGTGGCCGTGATCCCCCGGCTCGCGGCTTCATCGAGCGCGGCCTTCAAGATCTCATTCCCGCTGCGTCCCTGCCTGAACTGGCTCGTCAGGATGTCCTGCATCTCGTTGCCGACTTTGAACGCTTCAACCAACCCTTCCGGCGGCGCCATTTCACCGGGCTTCAGCACATACGCCATCTGCTGCGTGTCCGTACACAGGCCCAGGTAGTCGATGCCGAAATCGATGTGCACCAGATCACCGGGCTGAATCACATCGTTCTGATTCTCGAACAGATCGACGAAGTCGCTCTTCTGTTCGCGACGCTGCACGGACACGCTTGGATGAAACCACGTGTCGAGCTTGAGCTCAGCCACGCGCTCACGGCACCACCACTCGACATCCTTCGTCGTCGTCACGCCCGGTTGAATGACGCGATTCGACAACGCCTCGCCAATGATCTCGTGCGCGATGCGCCCGATCTGCGGGTACACCGCCATCTCCGGTTCAGTGCGCGTCTCCAGCCAACCGATGGCGAGCTTCTCCGCCGAGACCTGCCGCGAGCGAAACTCCCGCGGCATGGCGGACTGCAGCATGTTCATTTCGCTGCCGGCCAACCCGTCCGCGAGCGCAAAGTCAGGTGACACATTGACGCCGATGCGCTCGGGGTCGCGCTCCACGATGATTTCGCGCAGGCGCCGCCACTGATCGGGCTGCGCTTCCGGGTCCCACGCGGATTCGAAAAACCGACCGACCGAATAGCGCGACACGGCGAGCCGCTCGACCGGCGCCCCATCGCCGGGATCATGAAAGACAAGAATGGTTCGCCGCCGCGCTGTGCGCAGCCAGTCCGCCGGGAGCATCGTCGCGACGACCGGGTCCTCGTTGTACTCCCGTGCGATCAGGACCCACAGGTCAATGCCGTTCTCGCGCATCAGGCGCGGCACGATCGTGTCCAGCCGGTGCGCCAGCCACTGGTCCTGCAATGTGGCGCGTTCACGCAGCGGCAGGATGTAGGGGTTGTCAGCCACACTGACGGACCCGAACGCCATTACCAGCATCATCGCGCCAATCGCGTGGGCGACATTCACCCTCATAGTCGTTCACTCCTCATCAACCGGTCGATCCGCACACATTGGCATCGCCATGAAAGCGAATGGCAAGCATGCACTGATCGTCCTTTCGCGGTCGCCCGTCCTCGTGAGCCAGGACATCGGCGCACACACGATCGATCAGATCCTGCGGCGCGCCGGATGATTCCGCCAGCGCTGCATCAAGCCGCCTGACGCCGAACAATTCATCGCGGTGGTTCATGGCTTCCGTCACGCCGTCTGTGTAGAGCAGCAACGTATCGCCCGGGCGCATCGTGAACTCATGACCTCGCGGCTCGATCTCATCCGCCACGCCCAATGGGTAGCTGGAATCATGGTCGATCGATTCGATTGTGCCATCGGCGCGCCGCAGCCGAGGCGGGTTGTGCCCGGCGTTGGCATACGCGGCCTGCCCCGTCGCAGGGTCGATCACCACGAAGAAGGCCGTCACGAATGTGCCATCGATCAAACTGTTGCGCAGCAATCGATTCACATCGGGGACGACCATCGCCGGGTCGGTGTCGAACATCTGGAACGTATTGAGAATGGTGCGCATCATTGCCATCACCACAGCCGCCGCGGGGCCGTGGCCGGAGACATCAGCAATGACAAAACCAACTTTGCGGCCGTCGTCATCATTGAAATGCCGATAGTCGTAGTAGTCGCCGCCCGCTGCCTCGCACGGCTCGTAGCTCATGGCGACTTCGAGACGGTCCACGCATGGCACATTGGAAGGCAGAATGGAGCGCTGCACGCGGCCAATCTTCTCGATGTCAGATTGAAGCCGCGCATTCAGAGCTTCGACGCGCGTGGACAATTCCATCTGCTGCAAACTGCGCGCAAAGAGATTGAGATTGGCGACACCCGTGCTGACCTGCCGCATGGTGAGCGGCTCGCTCGGCGGGCGGAAGACGAGCAGCCACTTGCGCACTTCACCGCCGTAGAAGATCGGCGCCGCGAGGCAATCCATCGCGCCGCTGAACAACGATGAGAGCACTTCGTCCTCGTCCGGATCAAGCTCGCGCAGCGACTTCGGCGCAGGCGTCTCAAGCAATGGCGACAGCACGGTGCTTCGACGGGATTTACACGGCGTGTCGGACAATTCGCACCGCGTTCGCCATTGCTCCGCGTACGCGCGAAAGTCACCGTTCACCAGATCAATGTGATCTGAGACCCGGAACTCACCCGGCGGCAGGTCGCGCACATCCAGCCCGAGCAGATGTGTCGCGCCGACCAGGTGGTTCAGGTGCGATGCGAAAGCGATGAACATGTCGTCCGCCGTGCGTGCCTGGCTCAGATCGCGCTGCATGTCGAGCACGGCGTCGAGCGCGGGATCACCCTGAACAAGATCAATCGGCATGACGGAAGTGTATCCAGACTGATGAACGTGGACTCGGCATTGAGAACCATGCTCGACGCGGAAATCTTCCAAGAAAAAACGACGCACGTCCGAAGGCCGAACGTGCGTCGCGAGGTGAGCCCTACATTGCCAAACTGGCTCAGTCGTTGTCGAGGGCGTCGTCGATCCGAGCCGCGAGATCACGGAAGTGAGCCGTGGTCTCGTCGTCGCCCCACGTGCCGTCGTCCGAGATCTGCTCGCGAATGCGACGCAGGGACTCGCGCGACAGCGCCGCGGTGTCGGAGTCCGTGGCGCCACGAGAGACGTTGGACTCCAGCATGTCCACATACACTCGCTGAAGATTGCGGCGGTACACATCCACGGTCACGTTGCGACCGCTTCTGGCGTTCAGTTCAGAGAACACGCCATCTTCGATGTCTTCGATGAGTTCGGCGCCTGTGTAGGCGTCGTCGTTCGTCTGGGCGATTTCGGCCATGCGCTTGAGACGATTCTCATTCATCAAGGCGCGAAGCACGCGCTGCTGCGCGCCAAGCATGCGGTCCGGCGAGCCGCTGGCCTGAAGACGGCCGAGGATGTCGGCGGAGATGAATTCCTCATCCGGCGTGTCCAGCGCGTTCTCGAGCAGGAATTCGACGGCTTCGCGCTGCTTGTCGAAGTCGATCGGGAAGAAACGCTGTTCGGCGTCGCCGTAGTAGAAGTTGATCTGCTCAACGCCGCCCACCACGTTGGCCACGTGACCCATCTCGCGCGACCACTGGCCGAGCAATGCGCCGTACATGTCATCAAGCAGCGAATAATCACGACCTTCGTCGCATGTCGCTTCGACTAAGTAGCCCGCGACGCGCTTCAGGTTGGCCAGGCCGAGTTCCGTCGCTTCGACCGAATCGGCGCCGAGGTCTTCCGTCTGCTGCGTCGGATCTTCGAACGGATTCGGATTGCCGAAGAGCAGCATGGGATCATCAAGCTGGCGCTTCACGATCTTCTCAAGCTCTTCCTGCTCATCGGCGCCCTTCGGGAACTCCCGATAGCCCCACTCCGTCGCAAACTTGTCGTACGCGCCAACGTCCGGCAGCAGCGCGGCGCCGTCACCGGGCTGTGCGACGTAATTGAACCGGGCGTAGTCCATGATGGACGGCGCCGTCCCATTCTCTTTCGTCCACTCCGCATCGCGAAGCTGCTCAATCGTGTAGCTGCTGGACGCCTTCATGTTGTGCGGGAAGCCGAGTGAGTGGCCGACTTCGTGCGCCACGACGAACTGGATGAGTTCACCCATCAGGTCGTCAGGCATCGGCAGTTTCTGAGCGCGCTCATCGTTGGGCGACGCCTGCACGAAGTACCAGTCGCGCACCAGCTTCATCACGTTGTGGAACATGCGAACATCGGCTTCGAGAATCTCGCCGGTTCGCGGATCATGCACGTGCGGGCCAAACGCGTTGGGCACGGCTGAGGGCAGCCAGCGGATCACGCTGTAGCGCGCATCTTCAGCGTCCCAGTCCGGATCTTCGCGCTCGCTCGGCGGCTCTTTGGCGATGATGGCGTTCTTGAAACCAGCGGCTTCGAATGCGGGCTGCCACTGTTCAATGCCGGCAATGACATACGGACGCCACTTCTCGGGCACGCCGCGACCGACGTACCAGACGATCGGCTCCTTCGGTTCGGAAAGCTCGGCGTCCGGGTCCTTCTTCTCAAGACGCCAGCGCGTGATGTAGAACACGCGATCGACTTCATGTTGTGAATCGTCCGCGAAATCCGCAAAGCCAACGCGGAAGAAGCCAACTCGGCTGTCCCAACGACGCGGCTTCATCGGATTCTCCGGAAGCTTGGTCATGGAGTGATGGATCATCGCCGTCATGCCGGACTGGCTTGAGTCTTTCGGCACGGCAGACGGGAATCGCGCGCCGGCCTGCCCCTTCTTGAGTTTGTACGTCGCAAGCACCTTCGTCTCGATGTTCTTCGGAAACGTCTTGACGGCTTCAAGGAACGTGCGCTTGGAGTCCAGACTGGCGACGCCGAGGGCGTCAACAGCGCTGAACTCATCCTGATCTGACGTGAACAACGCCGTCACGTCGATGACCGGCGCCTGATCTTTGCCCCACGCTTTGATGTCAAACGATTGAATGATCGGCGCGACGCTCGTCGCTTCGACGGCGATCTGAATCGGATCATCGATGTCGGCGCGAATGGAATACTTCACGTCGCGAAGCAGAATCTTGTCGCCGCGCTTTTCCCAGCGAACGACGCGGTCCTGCACGGGCATGCCTGCCCAGGAATAGCCCGCCTGCGTTTCGGCAAGCTGCGTGACCCAGAGCATGTCGAGGTCCAGCGCGTCAGGCGGAATCTCGTAGAGGATCTTTTCGCCATCCGTGTGGACATCAAAGAGTCCCGACGAGGTCTCAAACTCTTCCGTGACCACGTCGTCGTATGACTTGACGCTGTCCTTCTTCTTGGATGCGCCGTTCGAGTCTTGCGCGATCGCAGGGGCGATCAGCGGCATCGTTGACGCTGCAATTCCAAACACAAGTCCGACCGCCACCGCTCGTCTCAGCATCGCTCACTCCTCGAGGATCAATTTTCGGGACACCACCGCCGTCGGCGCGCGGCGCCGAGGCTCCGTCGCCGTTATACAAGGGAGCCGTCGCGCCGCCGCATTCAGATTTGCGACTTCGGCCGCCAATTCACGCTTTGTCGTCCGATATCTACAGCGATTTCGCCCGGAGCCGACACCCCATGGCCAAGGGACAACATCTTTCCCGACATCAACAGGGCATTGTTCGCCGGTACTACGAGCATCTGGACACGATCGCGATCCAGAAGCTCGGCGAGATCGTCTCGGAGTTGTATCTCGCGGACTCACCCAAAAAGGTGGATCGGTTGTGGACCCGGGCCGAGCAGTTGCTCAAGAAGGCCGCCGCCAATGAAGCGTCCGTTCGCAAGACGCTGGAGTCGCGCGATGTCGAGCAACTCGCCGTCGTGGTGAATCAATTGTCCGTGCCTGACGCCAAGCGTCGCTGATTGACACGCGATTCACTGCATGCGCAGGAACCAGCGATCAAACCGCGGCGAGAGAAACCCATCGGGGTCGAATGAAATCGCGACGTAACTCGAACGCCCGTACACATCGCCGCGCTTCACGAAGCCGAAGATGCGGGAATCGAGACTTTGATCGCGATTGTCGCCCATCACGAAGTACTGACCTTCGGGAACGACGATCGTTTCGAATGATCGGGGACTGCGCACACCTTGTGTGAACGTCACCGCGTGCGGTCGGCCGGGCAACGCCTCTTCAGCCAGCACAATGGGGGCAAAGTTGCCGTCGGGAAGCTCCACCGTTGTGCCGGCGCCGACCACGGCGTACTCCACCGGCTCACCGTTGATGGCCAGCCGATTGCCCGCGAGTGAAATCTCATCACCGGGGACACCGATCACACGTTTCACGAGTCGTGTGCCATCACGCGGCGAGGCCAGCGTCACGATGTCGCCTCGATCAGGACCGCCCCACTGCGCCAGCCAGATTTTCGTCAGCGGCACGCGCAATCCAAACGCGAGTTTGTTCACGAAGATTCGATCGCCTTCGAGGATCGTCGGGCGCATGGAGCCGGTCGGCACGTCGTTCCAGTCGGCGACGCTTGAACGCAGCGGCGTCAGCACCACAACCGCGACGAGCAGCGGCAAGACCCAGTCGTGGGCGAAGCGGGCGATCGGGCCGCGCTTCTCTCTTGATTCCTGACGCGCGGTGCGCTTGCGACGAAACATGCAGATCCTCCAGTGGCCACGGAAAGCCTAGGCATCGACCGGGCAGGCGCGCGTCCTGTGGCGAAATCCCATGCTTGTACGGTTTCCTGGACGGATCGTTCCAACCTGAATGGCTCATCCGGTGATGCGGCTCAGTTGGCGGGCTTACCGGGCTTTCCTGAGATCACGAACAGGCGGCCGGACTGCTTGCCATTGACCTCGCTCCACGCAGACGTGATGAGGAAGTCATTGACCCCATCCCCGTTGGTGTCGCCGATATTGGTCGCATCAAAGCCGAAGGTGTCGTTTTCGACGTTGCTTGTGATGGTGCGCATGATCTCACCGGTCTTGCCACTGAAGAGGTAGACCTTGCCGCCGGTTGGCGCCCCGCCGCCGTACTGCCACGCGCCGATGATGAGGTCATCGTGGCCATCGCCATCGATATCACCCGCTTCGGCGGAACCGATGCCGAAGCCATCCCCAGCGTTTTCGCCCGCCCAGGTGTGCAGCCGTTCGCCGGTGGCGCCGCTGTGGACATACACGCGCCCGGTCTGCTGGTCATCGGCGAAATCAGAGGCGTACACATCCGGCACGCCGTCCGCGTCCACATCGCCCACCACCGACACGAACATGCGCCCAAGTTGCTGCCCTGTCTCAAGCGCGTCGATCGTGAACTTCAACTTTCCACTTCGACCGTCATACACGTACACGCGGCCGCGATCGCCTTCACCGGCGTTGGTGGCGCCGATCACCAGCATGCTGCTTGATTCATCCGTCCAGCCATCCACGGCATTGGCGAAGAAGTCGCCTTCATCCTCGCCATCGAACGTGCGAAGAAGTTCGCCGTCTTTGCCGCTGTAGAGATACGCGCGACCTCGGCCCTTGTCGAAACGCGGAGCGCCGACCAACACATCGTCGTGCCCATCCTGATTGATATCGCCAACGCCCGAGCCCGCCCGCGCGTAGAACGCCGGGTCATTCAGCGAGCGGCGGAAGATAAAACTCCCATCCTTCCCTGAAAAGACGAAAGCGGTGCTCAGGCCGACGGCCCCCGCGAACACATCGCCAATGCCGTCGCCGTCCACATCGCCCGCGGGGGTCAGCTCAATGCCGAGCAGGGAGCCACCCATGCCGTTGCGAAGCCAAAGCACCTCGCCGGTTCGTCCTGACAGCATGTACACGCGCCCGGCGTTGGCGCCGTCCAGCATTTTGAACGGCGCGCTTGCGGCGTAGTCGATCACGCCGTCGCCATCGACATCATCGATCGGCTGCGCGATCCATCCGAACTGATCGCCTTCCGCTTCGGATCGAACTTCGTGCAGCACTTCAACATCGGATTCGACAAACTGCGCGATCGCAGGTGAAACCAGGCCGCAGAATCCCATCGAGATGAACATCAATCGCTGCATCTGGCTGTCCTTTCAAGGCGGCTCCAAACACGGCAAGCACGCGTGAGCCAATTCGTTCAAAGTGTATGGATTCTGCCGGCGACCCAGGGCTTCTTCACATCATGCATCTTCGTGGCGGCGTCGGTTGGCCGCTTTCACAGAATTGCGTCAGCGGGGAGGCCGCCCCGGGACAATGCTCGGCGGATCGTCGATGGCGTCGCGTTGAATTCGCGTCCGAATCGCGAGGTGAAATGGCTATGACTCGCATAGCCGTATTTCAGAGCCACCTCGGTCAAATCAATGCTTGCTCGCTCCAACTCGCCAAGTGAACGGCGCAGACGCTCACGATGGACGAACTCACCAATCGTCATCCCGACATGGGCGCGAAAGACGCGGCACAAATGAAATGGTGAAAGCTCAACGGCGTCTGACAGTTCATCAAGCGTCATGCGCCGCTCCGGCGCCGCCGTGATGATGCGCAGCGCCTGACGGACCGCCTCTCGCTGCCCGGAGGGCGTCGATGGCGAAACGCCGCGACGCCGATGCTGCGACCACGCATCGTGCGCGTCAGCAAGACTGCGCTCCAGCACCTGCAGCGCGCCTTCCTCCACACGGAGCGGGTCTGCATGCGGGCCCCTGGCCGCATACAGAACCACGCGCCGCTGGAGCAAATACGTTGAAGCGGACACGGGGAATGATCCGTGCGCAAACACATCCTCGCGATCGAGGACGGAAGGATCGAACGCGGCGATCGCGTCGCGCACCAAGCCAGGCGCAAAGTGAAACGCCTCGTTCAGATCCTCGTCCTCAATGGGAGTTCGTCGATATTCCTGTCCACGGTTGTAGAGCGTCGCGATCACCGGACTGGCGACCAGACGCCGGCGCGCGGCTTGTTCAATCTCGACAGCGCGCCGCGCGAAGACGATCATGTGTGACCGCGCCACCGACACACCGCACCACATGTCGTGGTCGGGACGCACGCGGAATCGGTCAATCACCATTCGGGGGGAGGCGTACAACGGAGCGTTGAGGGCGCCGCGAGCGCGATCCTCGGTGAAGGCAGCTCCGGCGCCGGGGTCGGTTGACCAGGTCGGAAGCAACGAATCTGCAGCACGCATCAATGACCCTCTCGGTGGTGTCGCTCTGTCCGCCGCGCCACCACATCGCGAGCATGTTCGAGGCAAACGCCTTGCAGGTTCCCGCGATTCTTTCGCAATGTGGAACTTTGCTACGCTCTCATCCCTGATGAACGTCGATGACGCCAGAGCGCTCATGCACGAATGGACCGCGAGCGAATCGCTCAGAGCCCATATGGAGGCGGTTGCGGCGTGCATGCGGGCGTATGCCGATCAATGGGCGCCGGACGATGCTGATCGCTGGGTCGTCGCGGGCCTGCTGCACGACTTCGACTACGAGAAACATCCGTCAACGGATGAGCATCCATTCGTGGGCGTCAAGCATCTCGAGCGCATTGGCGTGGATGAGGAGATTCGAGTCGCCATCCTCGGTCATGCTGAGTATTCCGGCACGCCGCGCGAAACCCCGATGGCCAAGGCGCTCTTCGCCGTTGATGAACTCGCCGGCTTCATCGTCGCGTGCGCCAAGGTTCGCCCATCAGGAATCGAGGACATGGCGCCGAAGAGCGTCAAGAAGAAGCTGAAAGACAAATCGTTCGCCGCGGCGGTGAGTCGCGACGATATCACCAATGGGGCCGAGGCCTTCGGCGTCGATCTCACGGAACATATTCAGACATGCATCAACGCGATACGCAACGAGCGCCATCGCATTGGCGTATGACATGCACGACCTTGTTGCGATGACTCAGATTGCATTCACACGACAACCTGCGCCCGCGATTGCACAATGCGAATTGACGTACATGGATCGCGCGCCGATCGATTTCCAGCGCGCCCTGGCGCAACACCAGCAGTACGAAGACTCGCTTCGCGCCATGGGCGCCGAGGTCGTGACCGCGCCGGCGGATGCGCGTTGCCCTGATTGTGTGTTCATTGAAGACACCGCGCTGGTGCTGGACACCATCGCCATCATCGGCCGCATGCGCCGCGACTCACGCGCGCCGGAAGTGTCCAATGTGGAAGGGTGGCTGGCGCCGCAGCGATCCATCGAGCGCATTGAAGCGCCGGGCACATTTGAAGGCGGCGACGCCTTCGTCGTCGGCACAACCATCTTCATTGGCGAATCCACGCGAACCAACGCCGCCGGCATCGATCAGGTTCGATCGATGGCCGCCAGGGACGGCTACACCGTCGTTCCCGTCAAGACACCGGGCTGTCTGCATCTCACGACGGGCGCTTCACGCCTGACCGATGAGACCGTGCTCGTCAATCCGAACTGGGTCGATGTGACCGCGATGCAGGGCGTCAACATCGTTGAGACCCATGAGGATGAGCCGTGGGGCGCCAACACGTTGCGGCTTGGCCATCAGACCCTCATGGGCGACTGCTTCCCGCGAACGCGCGAACGCCTTGAAGCCATGGGGATTCAAACGCGCACGACCGACATCAGCGAGTTCATGAAGGCGGAAGCCGGACTCACCTGCATGAGCCTGCTCTTCGAAGGCGATGTCGATCAACTGCGGGCGTCAATCGCGGACGTGGAAATTACTGCTCGTCCGTCTCCGTCACGCGCGTCAACATCGGCGTAAGCCGGTCCACTCGCGACGGGGTGACGATTCGCAGCTTCAGCGCGGGATCCACACGCGACGCGCCCTCAACGCCAACGATGCTTCCAAGACGGCCGTTCAGGTCCACATCGGGACTGGGCACGAGGTACGCAATCGTGCGCCCGCCGCCGGCGTCAACGCTCTGCAATCGATACATGAGCGGCAGTCGCTGGCCGTCGTACAACGCACTGGCGGTCAGGCGACCGACCAACGCGTACGGACGCGTTCGGTCGAGCTGGCGCAGCCGAACCTGGATCGCAATGGCGTCCTCATCCGCTTCTGCGTTTGCGGAATTGAGTTCACGCATGTTTTCCTGAAGGTCCTGCCGAACCTCGAGAAGCGCGATTCGATTCGCGATGCGCGTCCGCCAGGCGCTGTTGTCTTCGGTGTCGGGGATGGACGCGCCAAATCGCGTGTACTCAGCGATCAGCGGGGCAATCTCCGCCGTCTCGATGGGCTCCTTCGTGAGCGCGGCAAATGACGCTTCAAGCTCTTCAAAGGTTGGAATCTGCGGCTCGGGCGCCGTTGTCGTCTGCACCGGTGCGGGCGCCGCGTCAACTGGTGACGCAGAAGGCGTCGTCTCGATGGGCGCGTCGTTCGAAGAGTCAGCGGCGAGCGAATCATCATTCGCCTGGCCGAGCTCTGGCTGTTGAGGCTCAGTGCGCTGCGTCGATTCGTCATTCAACGCGATTGGATCAGATTCAGTCGGTGCGGTTGCCTGCGGAGTCGTCTCAGCGCTGGCGTCGGCGACCGTGGTGTCGGTCGATGTTGCGTCATCAGTGGTGACAGGCGTTGTATTCGCGGGAGACGGCTCCATCGGCGCTTCGTTGCGCGTTTGATCATCCGTCATCGCCGTCGTCGTTGGGCGCGAAGCGTCATCCGTGTGCGGCGTTGTCGTTTCCGCATTGGCCTGCTGTGGCGCCGCCGTTGGCTGCTCGCCCTGAATCTTGGCCAGCTGCGCCGCCCGGTGCGCCCTGATCTCCGCCGCGGTGGCGCGCCGGGTGTATTGCTCGCTCAGGAACGCGCGCGCGCCGCGCGGGGCCTCGACGAGGTATCCCTCGACCTGACCATCTGCGTCGCGAAGCGTGTCCAGGTGCGCCAATTCCGTGCCCGGATTCAGCGGCTTCATCAGCAGGTTCTTCCAGCTGTCGCCAAATCGCTGACCATGAATGTTGTGGGCCTTGAGGCGGGTCGGCTTGTGGATGACAACCACGCCGCGCGCCGCATCGAAGTCTGACTCTTCAACACTGACGAGCGCGGGCATGCCTTCCGGATACTCAACGCGCACCCATTTGAAATCTTCGCCATCCACACGAAGCACATCGCCGGTGTCCACATAGCCGATGGCGTACCAGACGCCCCCGGCGCCGCAGCGCAGGTACACGCGGTCGCCAGTGGCGACAACGTGGTACGGCTCGACGTCGCGCACTTGCGCGTTGGTCGCGGCGCCGGCAAACACAATCGTCAACATCGCCGCGACTGATGCGAGGCGGGTGAACAATCCGTGGGTTGCGCTGGGAGATGTGCGGCGCATCAGAGAACTCCTTTTCTCAAGCGATCCGGTAATCAGGTCGCTCCAAGATACGACAATGCGCGCCGTCGTGTGGACCCCCCGGCAAAATATGCGCTGACACGCAACGACGATTTCGCCCTCGGTCTGCTTTGACCCTCTCTGGGCTTACGGATACCTTTCCCACGCTCATGGCAAAGTCACATCACCACGCCATCCCGGCATCCGTCATTCTCGTCGGGCTCGGCATGGCCGGGTGTTCGACGCCCATGGGCGGACCCGGCGATGAGGACCTTCGACGCTCGGTCATCGAATCCACTCGGCGAGAAGTCGCTGAGGCGAAAGAGTTTCCCGGCAACGTCCAGCCATCGCCTGTCCCGGATCGGCTGAATTTCTCCGAAGAGCGCCGCCGCGAGTTGAACGAACTCAGCGGCGTTCAGGCGTACGACGACATCGCCCCGCCTTTTGACCGGGATCTGCTCGGCAATCCGACGCAGACCGTCAACCTCTCGTTGCAGCACGCGATCTCGACGGCGCTGGGCCACAACCTCGAAATTCAGGTCGCGCGGCTCGACGCGGCGGTCTCGCAGACCGACATCATCGCCGCCGAGGCGCTTTTTGACTGGACCTTCTTCGCAGATGCGTCGTTCTCGCTCAACAACCAGGCCTCATTCATCCCGGTGATTAATGGTGTGCCGGTGGGTTCCGCCGTCAATAAGAGCCAGACGTGGGCCTTTGACACCGGGCTCCAGAAGAATCTCACCAGCGGTGGTCAGCTCTCGATCACGCAGTCGCTGACGAATTTCGACAATCAGAGCCCAGGGCAGCTGATTTTCCCCGATCCGGCCCATATCTCCGGTTTGGAAATCGCACTGGACCAGCCCCTGCTTCGGGGCTTCGGCTCCGATGTCGCGCTGGCCCAGGTCCGGTTGACGCGAAACTTCGAACGAGCCGCGCTCGAGAACCTCCGCGGCGAGCTCATCAGCGTGATTACACGCACCGAGAACGCCTATTGGAATCTCCTGCTGGCCTATCGCACCGTCCAGATCGTGCAGCGCCTGCTGGAGCGCGGCATTGAAACGCGCGATGTGCTGGAAGGCCGCCTCGAATTCGACGTGCGGCCGGCTGAATACTCCGACGCCGTCGCTCGCGTTGAGCAGCGCCGGGCGGAGCTGATCCGCTCGATCAATCTCCTCCGCGCTCGTTCGGATGAACTGAAAGTCATCCTCAATGACCCGGATCTCCCGGTCGGCGGCGAAGAGGTCATTCTCCCTCTCGACGACCCATTCACCGAATCGCTTGAAGTGAGTCTGCTCGATTCGCTTCAAACCGCCTTCGCCGAGCGGCCCGAGATTCAGCAGGCCATTCTCGCCATCGACGATGCTTCGATTCGGGAGGATGTCGCCGACAACGCTCGCCTGCCGCAACTCGATCTGCAGCTCGCCGCGACGTTGAACGGACTGGGCGACACGACCACGCGGGCATTTGATCAGCAATTCGATGCGGATTTCGTCGATTACTTCGCGGGCCTGAGCTTTGAGCAACAAATCGGCAATCGAGCCGCTGAGGCCGGTTTCCGACGCGCTCGCCTGAGCCGCCTGCGATCGGTCGTGACCTATCGCTCGACAGCGCAAACGGTTGTCGCCGAGGTGAAGGCCGCGCTTCGCAATGTCGTCACGAATTACCGGCTCATCGAGCAGACGCGTGTTTCACGGCTGGCCGCGGCGGAAAACCTGCGAACGCTGGTCATCGAGGAAGAGAACATCCGTGGCCTCACGCCCGATTTCCTCGATCTGAAATTGCGACGTCAGGACGCGCTGGCCGTTGCCGAACGCGATGAAATCAGCGCCTTGGTGGACTACAACATCGCGATCGCGGACCTGTACGCGGCGACCGGCGCCGCGCTGGAGCGCAATCGTGTGCAGCTTGTCGCCCCCGAACCCGGTGAGCCCATCGAAGCGATCGGAATGAATCGCGATGACGACAGCGGCTTCTGACAGCGATGTGCAAGCGGCGGCCGACGCGCTTCGAGCCGGAACACTGGTCGCCTTTCCAACTGAGACCGTCTACGGACTCGGCGCTCTGATCACCGACGAAGCGGCGATCCGGCGAATCTACGACGTGAAATCACGACCGCGGTCACAAGCCCTCCTCGCGCATGTCAGCGGCGTGCCGATGGCCCGGACGCTCGTTGAAGACTGGCCTGAACGAGCTGATGCGCTGGCGAGGCAGTTCTGGCCCGGGCCGCTCACCATGGTGCTCCGGAAGTCACCGCACGCCCCGGACATCGCGACCGGCGGCGGCACGACAATCGGCCTTCGGTGCCCCGACCACGACGTTGCGCTTCGACTCATCGACGCCGTCGGCGACGCCATCGCCGGAACCAGCGCCAATCGCAGTGGCGAGCCTTCACCGGTGACGCCTGAACAGGTGCGCCGTGCATTTGAGCCTGACGTCGTGCATGTGCTCGATGCGGGCCGCGCCCCGGGCGGGCTGGAATCGACCGTGTTGCTGCTTGGTGATTCCGAACGGGATGACCGAATCCTGAGGCCGGGGCCGATCGGCGCCGCCGCCCTCGGGCTGGACTCATCGCAAACTTTGACTGGTTCACAAGAACAGCGCGACCAGGCGATCGTGCGACTTGTGAGCGACGAAGACCTCAATCAAGTGAATGTACCCAACGGATCGGTGCTGATCACGCATCACACGCCGGCGCCGCGGTTCGACGGCGCATGCGTGCAGCTTCCGCCTGAGGCTGAGGCTTACTCCCGCGAGATGTATGACGCGATCCATCGCGCAACAGCTTCCCGGAGCGACCGGGGGTGGATTCTGGTGGTCGAGCCCCAGGAGGCGGGTGAGGTCTGGGATGCGATCCGGCAGCGGCTGAATCGGTTGTCCGGAAAAAACTAAGGCTTTCGCCCTTTGGGGCCGGTTTTTCACCTTATTGAGACCCGGATGATCCTCCCGGGACAAAAATACGTCGCAAACGTCATATTCATCATTGCTTCGCACACGCCAGCGCGGTAGTTTCTACGCAGGAGTGTCCCGGAGACGGGACGGAAGAGGAAGGAACACGTCACCGAGCGGGGTCAACCAGTTGTTGATAGCCCACGCAGCGTAGGGGAATTCGCTGCCGCGGCGCTCTCGCGTTGAAGTGACACATCCTGATTCTTGTTGTGCCCACGCGGGGTTTTGCGTGGGGCAACGAATGTTCGTTCAGGTAGGAGAAGAAACGTCATGAAGTATGCTCTCACTGCAGCGGCCGGTCTCGCCCTTTCTGCGGGCGCCAGCGCCGACGTCGCGTTTTCAGCGGCTGGTCCCTTCACGCTCGCCGGCGGCGCCAGCGCGGTGCTGTTCAGCGGCAACGCCAGCGGCACCCTGACCGGCTTTGACTGGTCATTCGATTGGGCGACCCCGGGCGACAGCTCATGGGCGTCTGACATGCAGATCACGATCACGGACCCGAACGCCAACTCGGCGACGATCGAAGGTTACGACCTTCCGGGTATCCTGACGTCGTACAACGGCCCGGCCTCCGGCCCCGCCGGCAACTATGGCGACAACATCCCGCTCGCTGGCCTGTCCGGCAGCGGCGTGTGGACCGTCACCGTCAGCAACGACTGGGGCGGCGATCCGAACCCCAACACGATCTCGAACTTCAACGGCAACCTGCAGGGCCTCGTCCCGACGCCGGGCGCCCTTGGCCTCTTCGGCATCGCCGGTCTCGCTGCGACACGTCGTCGTCGCTAAGTCCGCGATCTGAACTGCCAACAATTTAAGTTGTAAGTTCACGACGGCTCCTGTGCCTGGCACGGGAGCCGTTCTTTCGTTTTGACAGCGCCGTTCACTCGGCGATGTTCCGCAAAACCACTATTTTTCTAGTGTTTTTTTGCTTGCATCACCGATGAGTTGCGCCGTATGGTTGTTCAGGTAATGTCAAGGTGCGCCGCTGCGCGCGGGGGAACATGCTTTGACATTGCATGCTTGGAGAGAGGTCGCTGCGCGTCGCGAGTGCGACGCGATTCATCTGCGATCCAACTTTGGGGGTTTGGTCGAAGCGCGTGCATCAGGGTGGTGCGCATTGCGTCGGCCTTCGTAAATGGGAGTGCATGAAACATGTCACGTATCTCTTTAGTCGCGGCTGCGGGTCTCGCAGTTGCCACCGGCGCCAACGCTGACGTCATGTTCAGCTTCGCCGGTCCGTCCGTTCTTGCTGGCGGCGCGGGCGTCAATGTCTTCAGTGGCAATGCGTCTGGCAGCCTTGGCACGTTCACCTTCTCGTTCGACTACGGCGAGGTCGTCGCTGACGCTTCGTGGGCGTCGGACATGCAGATCGTCGTCACCGACCCGAACGCCAACCAGGCGATCATCGGCGGCTTCGACAATCCCGGCATTGCTCCGGCATATGACGGTGGCGCGTCCACCGCACCGGGCAACTACGGCGACGCCATCGACCTGAGCGGCCTCGGCCTCTCCGGCAGCGGTCTCTGGACCGTGGACGTCATCAACGAGTGGGCGGCTGATCCGAATCCGAACACGCTCGGCAACTTCCAGGGCAACCTGGGCGGCCTCGTGCCGACGCCTGGCGCCCTCGGCCTCTTCGGCATCGCCGGACTCGCCGCGACACGTCGTCGTCGCTAATCCAGCGGCATTCAAGGTCCACGGACCGTGAAGCCGTCCTGCACACGCGTATGCATCGGCTTCGCCGGAGAAATTCGGCGTAGCCGCTTTCAACAACCCCAATGCGCTTCCATTGTCGATCGCCGCGATTGTAAATGCTTCTTCCACGGAGCATTCAACGCGGCTTTTTTCTTGGTGAATCCCCTATCTGGTCGTACATTAGAGAAGGCGCAACAACAAGGACGGTTCGCCGCTCACTGGGGCTTTCGCGCCGAAGAGGGAAACGCATTCATGCGTCGATGCGCGAGTGATGGGGGAAAGATCAACAGTCGTCGCGCACGCGCGTCGAAAGGTGTCGTTGTTCACTCGCTTGACTACGGCCATACCTCGTTCCACTCGCGATTGTGGAGTGTGATTTCATCCCTGGCGCCCGCGATTGCAATGCCGTTTGCCGCCTGGGCCGCCGAGCCTGAAGCCAACCCGTTCACGGAAGAAGCAATTCAGCGCGGTGTCACATATGAAATCGCGCAGTATGCCGGGTACGGCCACGGCATTGCGTTCACCGACCTTGACAACGATGGCGATTCCGACCTTGTCCTGATCGGCGCCTCCGACGGGACCATTGGCGTCTTCGAGAATGACGGGACGGGCCACTTCATCGACCGCAGCGCAACGAGCGGCTTGCCGAAACGAACCTTCGCGTCCGGCGTGATCGCGGCGGATTACAACAATGACGGCTTCGTTGACATCTATGTGTCTTGCTCCGGACAGCGCAACGTGCTTGGTCGCAACACCGGAAACTTCACGTTTGTCGATGAAGGCATCCCCGCCGGCGTTCATGACCCAACCGGCGCCGGCGAAGGGTGCGCATGGGGTGATTTTGACGACGACGGCTGGCTCGACCTGCTTGTCGTGAATCGTGTGGGCACCAACAACGCGTATGGTCGCGATCGTCTATTTCGAAACCTCGGCGACGGAACATTCGAGGATGTGTCTGATGCGCATGGAATCGGCCAGGACAACGCGCTTGGCTTCCAGGGCGTCTTCTTCGATTTCGACCGTGATGGCGATCTTGATATCTATATTTCAAACGACTTCACGGCATGCGCATCGATTGGCTGGATCAATCGCCTGCACGAGAATGTCAATGGAACGTTTGTCGATGTCACGGCCGGGTCTGGCGCCGGCGTGTGCCTGAACTCCATGGGTGTCGCGCTCGGCGATTTCGACAACAACGGTTTTCCCGATCTCTATCCGACCAATACGCCGCAGGGCAATCCGCTCCTGATGAATCAGGGCGACGGCACATTCGTTGATGAAAGCGCGGCGGCCAATGTCGGGTTCTACAGCGTCGGCTGGGGCGCCGTGTTTTTCGATTACAACAATGACTGCCGTCAGGACCTGTATGTCTGCGACATGATCGGCCCGAACGACCTCTACGTGAACGTCAATGATGGATGGCCCCTCGTCGATTGCGCCGCTCAACTCGGCGTTGATGATGCGGGCCAGTCGTTTGGCGTCGCCGCGGCGGACATTGATGGCGATGGTGACTCCGATTTGCTGGTCACCAATCAACGCCAGGGCGTGCCTTCGAATGTGCGGCTCTTCATCAATCACGAGGGCGAACATCGCGCGTGGATGAAGATCGACGTTGTGGGCGATGGCCCCAACTGGGAGGCCATCGGCGCCTCACTCGACATCCGCACGGGCGACACGCATCAGTACCGAGAAATCTACGCGGGCTCCAACTTCAAAGCGCAGAACGAGCGCACCATTCTCGTCGGGATGGATGCGGCGGATCTCGCGGACGACGTTGTTGTGCGCTGGCCCGGTGGCGAGACGCGCACGCTCGCCAATCTGTCCTGCTACAAGCGATGGACGGCGTACCCGAACGCGATGCTTGGCGACGCCGATGATGACGGCGCCGTTGATCTCGATGACTTCTTCGCGTTTGCGGCGTGCTACGGGCAAACGCTTGAGCCGGGCTGTGAACGAATGGATTTTGATGGCGACGGCGCCGTGAACAACGCGGACTTCGCTGAGTTCATCAATCGATATGTCGATCCGCTGGACGATTGCGATGGCGATCGTGTCATCGATCTCGAGCAAATCCTGGCCGATGCGTCGCTTGATCTGGATCAGGACGGCGCGCTGGATAATTGCGACTCGACACCGGCGACGGCTGATTTCAACGGCGACGGTGTCGTTGATGGAGCTGACCTCGCCGCGCTGCTCGCTGCCTGGGGCGGCAGCGGCGAAGCGGACCTGAACGGGGATGGCGTCGTGGATGGCGCCGACCTCGCCTCGCTGCTCGCACAATGGAGCAGCGCCGCATGAAACACCACGACGTGAAAGGCATCCGGAGCCATGCCGGCATGCCTCTGCAACAGAAGCTTGATTGGAGCGAGACGATGACGATTCTCACACTGACTGCCGCCGCGACGCTGCTGGCCACATCGGCCCACGCCATGGGGCCGTCGCCATTTACTGAAGAGGCGGTCGCGCGTGGCATTAACTATGTCTCCACGCAGACCTCCGCCGCGGGCGTCGGGCATGCCTTTGCCGATCTCGATGGCGATGGCGATCCCGACATCATCGTGACGGGCGCGATGTCCGGACTGGTCGGCATTTACGAGAATGACGGCACGGGCCATTTCATTGATCGCTCGGGGTTCATCAATGGCATCCCGCAGGTGCTGAGGGCGTCCTCCGTGACCGCGGCGGACTACGACGGCGATCACGACCTTGATCTCTTCTTCACGCAAACCGCGCTGCCCGATGTGCTGTGCCGCAACGATGGCAATTTTCAGTTCACCGATGTGTCGGCTGAATCAGGTTTGAACAGTCCAGGCGCGGGCAAGGGCGCCGCGTGGGGCGATTTCAACAACGATGGCTGGCTCGATGTGTATGTGCCGAACCGCACCGGCACGCTGCTCGCATTCGAACGCGACATTCTTTACAAGAACAACGGCGATGGCACGTTCACGGATGTGTCCGCTGAGCACGGCCTGGGCATGACGGATTCCACGGGTCATCAGGCGATCTTCTTTGACTATGACCGCGACGGTGATTGCGATCTCTACCTGTCCAACGACGGGCTTGGACTCAATTGCGCCCCGGGCGGCGGCTGGCTGAATCAGCTCCATGAGAACGTTGACGGCCAGTTCATCAACGTGACGGAATCATCCGGCGCCGGCATCTGCGCCAACTCCATGGGCGTCGCTGTGGGCGATCTCGATGGCAACGGCTACCCGGACCTGTACGCGACCAATACGACGGAGGGGAATTACCTCCTCCTGAACAATGGCGACGGCACATTCAGCGATGAGACCCTGACCGCCGGTGTCGCGATGAACGGCGTGGGCTGGGGCGCCAATATCTTTGACTACAACAACGACGGCATCAATGACATGTACGTCGCGGACATGATCGGTCCGAACCCGCTCTATGTCGGCACGGGCGCCTGGCCCATGGTGAACATGGGCCCGCAACTGGCCGTGAATGAGTCAACCAACCAATCGTTCTGTTCGGCTGTCGCCGACATCGACAACGACGGCGATCTCGACATCATGCTCTCCAGCCAGCAGTTCCAGGGCGCTGCGCCGATTCGCCTGTACATCAACCACGAAGGCGAGAAGCGCAACTGGGTCAAGCTGCGCGTGCTGGGCGGCAAGTCCAACAAGCACGCCGTCGGCGCCATGCTGGATGTGCGCGTCGGAACCAAGCACTACTACCGCGAGGTGTATGCCGGCACGAGCTGGAAATCGCAGGATGACCTCGTCGTTCACATCGGTCTGGGTCAAGATGAATCCATCGATGAGATCTCCACGCTGTGGCCCGGCGGCATCACACGAACCGTCGCGGGATTTGAAAGCGGAAAGACGTGGTATGTCGTGCCCTCGAAGCGTCTGGGCGACTTCGATGACAATGACCAGGTCGATCTGGTGGACTTTGTCTACCTCGTTGAACGCTTCCACGAGACGTACCAGCCCGGCTGCGAGATCATGGACTTCGACGGCGACTCCGACCTCGACACCGACGACTTCGCGCTCTTCCTTCGCAAGTACAGCGGTCCGTTGATCGACTGCGACGGCAACGCGCGGCTCGACCTTGAGCAGATCCTGACGAATCCGGACCTCGATATGGATCAGGACGGCGTCATTGATTCCTGCGTCGGCACCTCGCCGGCGGACATCAATGGCGATGGCAACGTCGATGGCGCTGACCTCGCCGCCTTGCTGTCCCAGTGGGGCGCCTCAGGCTTCTCAAACGCCGACCTCAATGGCGATGGCAACGTCGATGGCGAGGACCTCGCCATGCTCCTGGCCAACTGGACTTGATACGACGCGTGCCGCGACCGCGGCGACAATGCGGCCATCATTGACCACTCGATCAATCTCCCAATTTCATGATTGGGAGATTGTTCATTGCGCCATAGACTTCAGATGTTCTTCCAAGGAGGCCTTGCCCATGACTCGCATCGCCACGTTCGCCTTGTGCATCGCCGCACTGTTCGGCGCTCACACCGCCACGGCTGACATCGCTGTGTTTCACGATGGCCCCATTGAACTCGCGGGCGGCGAGAGCTTCGAATTCAACGTCGGTATCAGCGGCACGATCACCGGATTTGACTATGTCTTCGATTTCTTCTCGCCGGGCGATGACTCCTGGGCGTCAGATATTTTGATCACGATTATCGACCCTCATGACAACACCTTTTTGATCGGCGGTTTCGATACACCCAACCCGGATGCGGTCCCGGCGTATGACGGGTCGGTGTCCGGCCATGACGGCGCCTATGGGGACAACCTTGCCGTCGGCGGCCTGAGCGGGGCAGGGAACTGGTCCGTGATCTTTACGAATGACCGCGCGGCGGACCTCAATCCGAACATTCTTGAGAACATCCATTTCAACATTCAGGGGATTGGGTCTTTGTATCCCCCGGCGCCGGGAACGGGCGCCCTTGCAGCGATCGCCCTGACGACCTTTGGGGTCCGCAGACGACGCTGACGGGCGTTGGACGTCCGAGAACGAGTTCCGATTGTGCGGGCTGGGCTGTTGGTCTTCCGCCTGCTGACGCTGGAACCGCGTGCGGCGTGGGGTAGACTTGTATCCCCTCCCAACGTGGCAACGTGGTGGACCGCGGGCGGGGTGAAGAAAGGGAGAGACATGATTCAGAGCGCGCAAACGCACGAGTACGATGTCGCCATTGTCGGCGGTGGCCCGGTGGGCTCGACGATCTCGACCTTTCTGAAGAAGTACAACCCCGACCTCAAGGTCATCATCATCGAGAAAGAGAAGTTCCCGCGCGACCACGTCGGCGAGAGCCAGCTCCCCTCGATCAGCCCGATCCTGCACGAAATGGGTGTGTGGGAGGACGTGGAGAAAGCTGGATTCCCGATCAAGATCGGCGCGTCCTACACATGGGGCCGCGACAAGGATCAGTGGGATTTCGATTTCTTCCCGGTCGAGAAATGGCAGGATGAGCCGCGGCCGGCGAAGTACGAAGGCCAGCGCACGCACACCGCGTTCCAGGTGGACCGCGCCGTGTACGACGAGATTCTGCTGAACAAGGCGCGGTCGATGGGCGTCGAAGTGCGCGAAGAGACACGCGTCGATGAAATTCTTGTTGAAGGCGACCGCGTCAACGGATTCAAACTGCATACGGGCGAGATGATCACCGCCCGGTATTACATCGATGGCTCCGGCACGGTCGGGATGATGCGTCGAGCGCTGGGCGTTGAGACACACGCGCCCAAGGCGCTTCGCAATATCGCCGTCTGGGATTACTGGCAGAACGCGGAGTGGGCCGTTGAGATCGGCGTCGGCGCGACGCGCGTGCAGGTGCGCAGCTTGCCGTACGGCTGGCTGTGGTTCATCCCGCTCGGCCCGACGCGCACGAGCATTGGTCTGATCTGCCCGAGCGAGTACTACAAGGAATCTGGTAAGACGCCTGAGGAGCTGTACAAGAAGGCCCTCCAGGATCAGGAGACCATTCGCAAGCTCACAGAGAACGCCGAGCCTGAAGGCCCCATCCAGACCTGCAAAGACTGGTCCCACCTCGCTGAGCGCATCGTCGGCGAGAACTGGTTCCTGTGCGGCGAATCGGCCGGCTTTGCCGACCCGATCCTCGCGGCGGGCATGAGCCTGGCGCACGGCTCTGCGCGCGAAGCGGCGTACACCATTCTCGAACTCGATCGCGGTGAACTCGATCCCGAGTGGTTGAAGACACGCTACGACGAGCGCAACCGCACCAACATTGATCAGCACATCCGATTCGCGCAGTACTGGTACAGCGCCAACGGCTGCTTCACGGATCTGAAAGATCACTGCAGCGACATCGCCAAGGAAGCCGGACTCAACCTCACGCCCAACCAGGCGTGGCGATGGCTGAGCCAGGGCGGATTCACCACTGAATCGCTCGGCCTGCCGACCTTTGGCTCCTTTGACATCGCCAGCGCCAAGCAGGTGCTCGAGCTCTTCGACGAGAAGGAGCGCGACTGCGAACTGCTGTGCAACGGCCACAACATCTTCAAGCTCAACATGCATGGCGCCAAGAAGGACCACATGGGCATGCTGCGCGAAGGGCGCATTGAGCAGGTGGAGTGCTGGGAAAAGGGCGGCAAGCGCATCCCGATTCACGGCATTTACAAGATCGTGCTCAGCGTGCTTGAAGTCTCCACCGATGGCGAAGAGATCATCAGCCTGCTGCGGCAGAACCTGCGATCGACCCCGTCGCAATTCGAGCAGGAATTCGCGCTTGTGCGATGCGTGCAGGCGCTTGAAGTGCTCATCCAGGAAGGCTGGGTGATTCGCAGCAAGAACAAGAAGCGCCCCATGCTCAACGTGAGCATCAAGGATTCGAAGTTCGTGCGCAAATCATCCGAGACGGATCGCGTGCTGAAGGAAGAAGGCGCGGCGGGCACCATCAAAGTCAACGCCTGACGTTGACTACGCGTCGTATTCCTTCACCAGATCGCCGATCAGACTCTGCAACGGGCCGAGGTGCTTCTCGTAGCGCTTCCAGCGCGCCAGGGCCGACTTGTAGACCGGGCGTCGCACCTGGTCGTAGCTGAGCGTCATGACCAGGCCGCTCTTCCGCTTGTGGTGCTCCAGACATCCGTCTTCCCACGGAAGGCCGCAGAAGTCGATGATGTCGTGCGTCCAGCGCTCCTGATCATCGACGAAGTCCTCGTAGCGGATCTCCATGTAGTCGATGTTCGCCGCTTCCGCCCAGTGTTTGCACAGCGTGTCGTACGCTCGGTAGTGGTAGGCAAGGTCTTCAAGCGTCGCGGCGAACGTATGCACGGTTGGGTTCAGCGCGGCCATGTAACACGACAGGCAGGTGTCCATGGGGTGGCGCCGCACGTTGATGACGCGGGCGTTGGGCAGCGCCATCTGCACCAGACCGACGTGCTGCCATGTTTCGAGCGTCTTGTCGACGATGCGGTCGGCGCCGTCGGCGAGCTTCTCAGCTTCATCCAGATATTGGCGGCCAAGCGTTTGCAGACCCTTTCGTGTCGCCGTCTCGATGCAGTCGGGATAGGGGCGCTGCGTCTTGAGCGTGTTTGGCGATTCCAGCGCGACGCGATGCATCACGATGATCTCGCCAACGCCCTTGGCTTGTGAATGCGCGTCGATGACACGCTCCACCAGCGTGCTGCCCGACCGCGGCATGCTCGTGACGAACACCGGCAGTTCGGAGTCAATCCCGGACTTCGGCATCGACTTCATGTTCTTCCGCGAGAAGATTCGCTTTGTGCGTTCGACGCGATCCATGAATCCTTCGCGGTCGTACGGCATGGCGCCATACGCGTTGCCTCGACGGAAGGCGCGGAACGCATCGTCGTACCGCTCGAGCTTCTCCAGCGCGCGGCCGAGCAAGAGAAACAACTGGCGATTCGTCGGCGCATCCGCTTTGGAACTGCCCGCGTAGCGCTCGATGATGTCAACCGCTTCGCTGTACTCGCCCGCCTGCTCTGCGATGGTCCCGAGAATCAGACCGAAGCTGGGAAGGTCGTCGCCCTTGCTGATGTGATCCTTGAGGAGCGCTTTGGCTTCATCTTTGCGATCTGCAATCACCAGCACCTGAGCCTTGCCTTCAACAGGGCGCAGATTGTCCGGTCGAATCCGCAGCGCTTCATCGAACTCCTTGATGGCTTCGTCCACGCGCTCGCGGCGTGTGAGCACTCGGGCCAGATTGAAGTGATCTTCAGGGTTGCCGGGACGGATCTCGATCAGCCGCCGAAAGACCACTTCCGCTTCCTCGACGTACCCGGTTGTGAATTTGATCAGGCCGTCAATCGCCAGACCGTCCACGTCGTTGGGGTTGGCTTCCAGCAACGCGGCGCATGGCTCACGGGCGGAGACCATGTCATTTCGACGCATGTGCGATTGAATGTCCTGAAGCAGCGCGCTTCGCTCTTGTGGCGTCATGATGGGTCTCTCGCAGCCTCCGTGTGCAGGAATCGTCGAGTCTAGAAGCCGCGCGTTTGACTCGCAAAGAATGGCTCTACGCCGCGTCGCCCTCTCGCCGGTGGATCGAATACAGCGCAATGCCTGCCGCGACCACAACATTCAGGCTGTCCGCCTGCGCCATTCGACCCAGTCGAACTCGGTGATCGGCATCGCGCTGCGTGCGCGCATCAAGACCCGGGCCCTCACCACCAAGCAGGAGCGCTGTTCGGCGCGATTGCGGCACCGGAATGCATTGGTTGATCTCCACGGCGTCCGGTGATGGCGTCAGCGCAAGCGTGGTGAATCCATGCGCCCGCAGCGCTGCGATCGCATCACTCCCATGAGCCGCGCGTGTGTACGGAATGGTCAGCGTTGCGCCAATCGAGACGCGCGTCGCCTTGCGATAAAGCGGGTCAGCGCATCGGTCGGTCAGGATGATTCCGCCGGCGCCGAACGCGGCGGCGCAGCGAAAGATCCCCCCGACGTTGTCATGGTTCACCAGATCCTCAAGCACAAGGACGGTCGCATCAGGCGCCATGCCCTGAAGAAACGCATCCGGAGATGGCGTGACCGGACGCTCGCCCAGCGCAAGGGCGCCGCGATGAATGTGAAAGCCTGCGATCGCGTCAAAGATGGGCTGCTCAGCAACGTACACACAGGTGGCTGGATCACACCGCTGAATGACGTCCGCCATCGCCGCGGCCCGCTGCGGATTCAGGAGCAACGCCATCGTGCGAAATGGCGACTCGCCGATGAGGCGGCGAATGACTTTCTCGCTTTCGGCAATGAACGCCCCCTGCCTTCCGGCGAGGTCGCGATCTTTCACGTCGCGAAACGCGTCGATTCGCGGATCGCCGGGATCGTGGATCGGGATGACGCGTCCTTCAGGGTCCATGCAGGACGCGTACTATCTCCGATATGAACTGCTTCATCAGAATGATCGGAATCGGGGCGATCCTGCTCGTCGGCGCCTGCGGCGAATCGCCTCCTGAGAGCCAATACATCGACGAAGCGCCCGGCTCCGAAGCGCCAGGCGCCGAGACGCCAGCCGCTTCGACGAGCGAGCCGGCCACAGACTCGCGTGTCATCGCAGGTGTGAATTTCATCATCGATCCATCCTGGAACGAGGCGCAGCCTGCATCCTCGATGCGTGCCGCTCAGTTCTCCGTCGGTGAAGGCGACCAGGCTGCTGAGATTGTCGTCTTTCACTTCGGCCCAGGTCAGGGCGGCTCTGTGGATGACAACCTGGTCCGCTGGGCGCGGCTCGTGCTCGATGAAAATGACCAGCCCACGATCCCCGAGGTCGTTGAGTTTGAACAGAACGGCTTGAAGACCACCGTCGCGACCTTCGAAGGCGACTACCTCGCCGGACCGCCCGGCGGTCAGAAGTCGCGCATGACGGATTGGACGCTGATCGCCGCCGTCATTGAGCGCGGCCCGCAAGGCTCGCTGTTCCCGCGGCTTGTCGGTCCGAGCGACGCTGTGAACGCCGCGCGCCCGGCATTCGAAGCCTTTGTCCGGAGCGCGCAGCCGACGACGCCATGACGCAGACCTCCGCACCACTCAACCGGTTCGAGTTGTACGAACAAGCCGCGCAATCGCCGGATGCGCAGGCGCGATTCCTGCGTGAGATCATTCGCGAGGCGCCCTCAACTGAGCCAACGCTTGGTGAGGACTTCTGCGGAACGGGCGCGATCAGTCGCGCGTGGCTGGAGCTTGACCCGTCGCACCGTGCTGTGTGCGTTGATCACGACACCGCGCCGCTGGACTACCTCCGCGCCCGCATTTCAGATCCCGATCGAGTCGTGATCCACGAGACTGATGTGCGGCGTGCGCAGGACCCGGTGGACGTCATCGCCGTACTGAACTTCTCGATTTGCGAGTTCCACGATCGGCGGGAGCTGGTGCAATACCTCACCCATGCGCGATCGCGGCTGCGGGAAGGCGGCGCCCTCGCGTTGGATTTGTATGGCGGTGTGGACGCCTACACCCTCGGAGATTCAGACCTCGAACTTCGTGATGATGTGCGCTACGTGTGGGAGCAGCGCGAAGCAAACCCGCTCACCGGGCGCGTCGTGAACGCCATGCACTTTGAGCGAGCCGATGGGGCCTCGATTCGAGACGCGTTCATCTACAACTGGCGGTTGTGGTCCATCCCGGAAATGCAGGATGCGTTGCTCGACGCCGGCTTCTCATCCATTCATCTCTATGACAGCCTGGCTGACGCGATGGACGATGACGGCCGCGCGTACATCACGCCGATCGAATCTCCGGATGACCTCGATGACAACTATGTCCTGACGTTGGTGGCCACACGGTGACGGGCGGTCGATGCGCATCTCTGCATACTGAATCGCGTATGGCGAGAATGGCGCCGTGACATTTCTCACGCCGATCGCAGGGATTGTCGCCGCGTGCATCGCCGCGCCGCTGTTGTTGTTGCTTTATTTCCTCAAGCTGAAGCGCCGTCCCGTTCGCGTCAGCTCAACATTGTTGTGGGAACGCGCGGTTCGCGACCTGCAGGTCAATGCGCCGTTTCGGTGGCTGCGATGGTCGTTTCTCCTGCTTTTGCAGCTTCTCGCGCTGGCGGCCTTTTGCATGGCCCTCGCCAGACCAGCGATTGATGCGCAATCGCCCCCCGCCGCGCGGCAGATCCTGTTGATTGATGCGTCCGCCTCCATGAACGCACTCGACGGCGCGGGAGATGATCAATCGCGCCTGGATCAGGCGAAAGAGACCGCGCTGGAGTTGATCGATCGACTTGATGAGGGTGTGGTCGGATCGCAACGGCCCGAAGCCGCGATTGTTTCATTCGCCGGCGCGCCGAGCGTACTCGCGTCATTCACAAGTTCGAAGACGGAGCTTCAGCGCGCGGTGCAGCGCATCGAACCGACGGATCAACCGGCAAACCTCGCCAGCGCGCTGAAGCTGGCCGAAGCGCTGGTGATGCAAGGCCGCGCTGATGATGTGGCGACGCGCGTGCTGCTCATTGGCGATGGCGCCTACAGCGATGTCGGCGCCGTTGCGCTCGGACCGACGGGTTTGGGCTTCATACGCGTTGGCCCGCCTCCGGGCGCGGACATTCGAAATCTCGGGATCACGTCCATCGCCGCGCGGCGGGACCTCGACGATGCGTCCTCCGTGCGCATGTTCGCGCGTGTGCTAAACGCATCCCGGGAACCCGCCAACACCGCTTTAACGCTGCGACTCGATGATGAAGCAATCGAAAGCCGCGATCTCGTCATCCCCGGCGCTGACGATGACCGCCCCGGCGAGGCGGCTGTCACGTTTGAGTTGCGCGATACACCAAGGGGCGAGGCCAAGCTCGCCACCGTGACGATCACGCAGCGCGATGTGCTCGCCAGCGACAACAGCGCGGCTCTCCGGCTGGACCCGGCCCTCCCGCCGCGCGTGCTGATCGTGTCCCCGCCGGTGATGACGCAGGCGCAGGAGCTTGTGCAGGAGCTGCTGGTCGGCGCGATACGCGCCATTGGCGCCACCATCGTGGACACCATTGATGCGGGCGCGTTCAATCGGCTTGAATCAACGCCTGACGCCGTGAACCGATACGACCTCATCATCTTCGACAGCGCGAGTGTCGCCTGGGTGCCGCCGGTTCCGTCCATCAGTTTCGGCGGCGCGATTCCGATCGAAGGCGTGCGTGTTCGACCGGCGCAGGACGGCTCACCAACACCATTCACTTCATGGCGGCGGTCGCATCCACTGCTTCGTCAGGTCAATCTTGATGCGGTCACGATCGCACGGGCGTCGCGGCTCGTCGCGGTGCGCGATTCGGATGAGACCGCAGCGGCGACAGAGCTTGCGTTCGGCAATGATGGCCCCCTGCTCATCCTGGCGCAGGACAACGGCACGCCCCGACTGCTCGCCGCATTTGAACTGGCGCAAACCAACTGGCCCGTGCAGGTGAGTTTCGTCGTCTTCCTGACCAACGCCATCGAACAACTCACACGCCTGATCGGTGAAACCACTGGCGTCCACTACACCACGACCGATCCGATCGCCGTGCCCGTCGCGCCCGGCGCTGAAACCGTCACGGTGACCGGGCCGAAGGACATCACCCTGCGCGTGCCGCCGGACGCCTCGACGGTCAGCCTTGGCGCTCTGGAGTTGGCGGGCGTGTATCGAGCGTCCGATGGCGCCGGCGAGGCTCAATTCATCCCCGTGAGCGTGCTGAGCGATCGCGAGAGCGCCGCGGCGACACGCGATCAGGTCCGCGTCGCCGGAGAGACCGCGCAGGCCGGGACCATCGGCGAGGGCGCCCCGCTCGAAATATGGAAATGGTTCGTCCTGGCTGGCCTGGCCATCCTCACGATCGAATGGCTGCTCTACGCATGGCGGATGCGCGTCTGACCGCGTAGGGTGCGCGGCATGAAGCGCCACATTTGCCTTGCCTGCGCACTGGCCGTCACTGTAATCCCACCGGTCGCTTCGGCGCAGCAGATCGACGATCAACTCAGCACAGAAGATCAAACCGCGATCGCCGCGCCGATTCCAACCGAGCGGTCGTCATCGCTCCGATTTCGCATTACGCCATACGGGTTCTTCAGCGCGAAGGCGGATCTCGATCAGGGTGGCGATGTCGCGCTGCGCCGAGCCGGGTACTCCATCGGCCTGTCAACGCCCATCAACGATCAATGGACGTTCGGCTTTGACTTTGTCAACGAATACTCGTTCCCCGACATCACCACGCCGGGCGGACTTGGCGGCTCTGACCCCTTTAACACTTTGATCGGCGCTCAATTGCTGCCATCGTTCACATGGCAAGGCGAAGGAAAGTGGTCGTGGCAACTCGGTGGACGAATCGAATTTGCCGCGGAGGAACGAGCGGATTTCGGCGAATCCTTCATCGGCGGCGTCTTCGGCTCATTCCGGCGGAAGGAAAGTGAGACGTTCACATGGGGTCTGGGGCTGGCCGTCTTCGCTCGTTTTGAAGACAGCCCGTGGGTCATCCCGCTTCCTGAGCTCCGCTGGCGGCCGAGCGAGTCACTCTTCATCTATTCCGAACGCGTCGGCATCAACGTGCAGGGAACAATTACGGATGATTGGTTCCTGACGCTGAAGACTCGATGGACGCCTCGGGAGTATCGGCTGAGCGACGACGCCAGCGCGGTCGTACCCGGCGGCGTGCTGCGAGATGAGAGTGTGGTGGTGGGTCTGGAGCTGGCCTACCGGCCGAGTCTGCTGATGGAGTTCTCGCTCGAGCTGGGCGGCGTCATGTACCAGAAATTCGAGCTCCTTGATTCTGGCGGCAATGACCAGTTCAAGGACACGACGGACCCAGCGCCGTTCATCGCCGCCCGGATGCGGTTTCAGTTCTGATCGGCGCATGATGAAGGAGCGAGAGCATCATGGCGCCGCCTCAGATTCGTTCATATGACCGGCGCACGTTTCTTGGCGCTGCAGGCGCACTTGGCGCCGCGGCGCTGACGCCGAAAGCCCTCTCGCAATCCAACGGCGCATCACGATCAACACGCCAGGCGCGCAATGTCATCCTTGCGGTCGCAGATGGCCTCAGCCCCGGCGCGCTTTCGATTCTTGATCTGGCGCGCCGGTACACCGACGGCGGCGCCAGCCGGTGGCTCCAATGGATGAATGAGCCCGGCGTCACGTCAACGCTTGTCGAAACCACACCGGCGATCGGCGCACGTACGGACTCCGCCGCCGCGGCAAGCGCGTGGAGCATCGGCCAGCGCGTGGCCCGAGGCGCCATTTCCTACACGACGGATGGCTCAACACCCCCGCCCCTTTTCGTGCGCGCGAAGGAAACGGGCCGGCGCGTCGGCCTCGTCACCACCGCGAAACTCACGGACGCCACGCCCGCGGCGATGATGTGCAACGCGAAAAGCCGCGCCGAGCACGACAACATCGCCCGGCAGTACATCAACAACGGACTCGACTTCGGCATTGGGGGCGGCGCCAAGCACTTCAACCTTCGCGAAGTTCGACGACGGGGCGTGGTGCTCGCGGAGCGCCGCATCGACCTTCGCCGCGCGGTGCGCATCAATAAAGATCGCGCCGTGCTTGGTTTGCTCGGCGAATCCATCCTGCCGCACGCGCTCGATCGTGAATACAGCGATCTTGACCAACGCGAAGCGGCGGAGCTGGCGCTTGCACATCTGAGCGCATCGCCGAAGGGGTTCTGCCTGCTTTTCGAGAACGAGAATACGGACAACGCATCGCACGCCAATGACGCCGCGAGCCTGGTGCGCGACCTTCACGATTTCGAGCAGGCGCTCGATGTGCTGATCGACTTCACGCGTTCGCGCGACGACACACTGCTCATCGCGACGACCGACCACGGCTGCGGCAACCCCGGCTTTGCCGCGGCGGACGAGCCGGGCATTGAACAACTCCAGCGCATGATGGAAGCGCGGCGGTCCTTCGCGTGGATCAACCGCCAGTTCCGCAATCTGCCGCAATCGGATCAATCCCTCGAGATCTTCGCCGAGATCATTCGTGGGGCGCTGGGCGTGTCGATCACGGATGACGAAACGCCCTACCTCGAAAGCCTCGTCGCCGGCGCGCCGCTGGATGCCTACAAGGGGCGGCGATACTGGTCGTCTGTGCTTGGCTCCATCGTCGCGAACCACTTCGGCGTCGCGTTCAACACGCGGCATCACACGACGGATCTGGTCATTGCGACCGCCATGGGTCCGGGCAGCGAGAGCCTGCCGCCCCTCTGCCACCAGACGGACCTGCATCGCGTGATGGTGGACGCCCTCGGACTGGTGTGATTCACCGGGGACTCCCCCCATTTGCGGGGCTGGCGCGGCGATTTCGTCGCCCGGATTCCGCTGTCGCCTATGATGGTGACTCAGGCCGAATCGAGGAGGAATCAACTCATGACGACCATCACGCCATCAACCGCCAGCAACGCCGCCGCGACCACCGACCCCCTGCATCTCATCGACGTGGACCATGTCCGCTTCTACGTCGGCAACGCGAAGCAGGCGGCTCATTACTACGCGCATACGTTCGGCTTCCAGATCGAGCAGTTCGCGGATCTGACGACCGGCAGCCGCGATGTGGCGAGCTACCTCCTCACGCAGGGCAACATCCGGTTCGTCCTCCAGACCGGCCTGACACCCGACAGCCCGATCGGCGAAGAAGTCCAGAATTACGGCGATGGCGTGAAGGACGTCGCCTTCACCGTCGCGGACGCCGAGAAGGCCTTCGAGCGGGCCGTCGCCAATGGCGCCGAGATCGCCTACGAGCCTCGCACAGAAACCGATGAGCACGGCGCCGTGACGATGGCGGCGATCAAGTCCTACGGCCGCGCGACGCACACGTTTGTGTCGCGGACCGGCAAGTACGACCTCGAGCAGGTCCGCAATGGCGCCCGATTCAGCCCGCAGTTCCGCGATGTCGACCCGCTCAAGATCAACGAGTACAACAAAAAGCATCCGTGCGGCCTTCAGTGGGTGGACCACTGCGTCGGCAACGTCGAAGAAGGCAAGATGAACCACTGGGTGGAGTGGTACGAGAACGTCCTCGAGTTCAAGCTCTTCAAGCACTTCGATGACAACGACATCTCGACCGAATACTCCGCCCTGATGTCCAAGGTCATGGCCAGCGGCTTCGGCGTCATCAAGATGCCCATTAATGAGCCCGCCGAAGGCAAGAAGAAGAGCCAGATTCAGGAATACCTGGAGTGGCACAACATGACGCCCGGCGTGCAGCACCTCGCTTTGCGCACCAATGACGAACTCTCCAGCGTCGCCGAACTGCGGCAGCGCGACGTGGACTTCCTCTCACTCCCCGACACGTATTACGAACTCGTCTGGGACCGCGTGAACAGCACGCTCAAAGAGCACGGCCACGACCCGGTGAAGGAAGACCACGAAAAGATCCGTGATCTCGGCGTACTCGTCGATGCGGACGACCAGGGCTACCTGCTGCAGCTCTTTACGAAACCGCTGCAGGACCGCCCGACACTGTTCTTCGAGATCATCTGCCGCCGCGGCAGCCAGTCCTTCGGCAAGGGCAACTTTAAGGCGCTGTTTGAGGCGCTGGAGCTGGAGCAGGAGCGGCGGGGGAATTTGTAAGAAGCAAGCACCGGCTTCACGACATTGCGTTGATTACGACCAGTTCGCAATGAGTGTCGCGAGATCGACGCCGTCGGTGACGCCGTCGTTGTTCAGGTCGCCGCCGGGCCCTCCCCAGTTCGCAAGAAGGATCGCGAGATCCGCGCCGTTGACAAAACCGTCGCTGTTGAAATCAGCGGGTCCCGCAGGCGGTGGCGGCGGAGGTGGTGGTGGATCCGCCGGGGGCGGGCACGCGCCGAGCGGAAGCCCGCAGTCGTTTGTATCGACAACGTGGAATCCATCGTCGCCGATTGAAACGAATGTCGAGGTCTCACTGAGCGCTATTTGATCGGTCCAGCGAAGATAGGAACCAATGACCGATGGATTCATCGGGTCTGACGCGTCGATGATCTGCAACCCACTCTTGCCTGTGGAGCGATACACCAACGAGCCTTTGATCTTCAGGTCCCAGCATCTATTCGAATTGATTGTGATCTCGCTCAGGAACTGTGGACTCGAAGGATTCGAGACATCATAGAACTCGACGTCGTAATAGACATTCGCGACGACGAGGAGATTGCCGCATAGCGCCATGCGCTCCGCATTCGTGTCCACCGAAGCTGCGATAAACGGCTCAGACGGATCCGACAAATCGACAACGTAAAAGCCGGCAGATCGCCTGCCGACATAGGCGAAATCACCACTCATCACGACGCCGCCACTCGCCGTGCTCACGCCGCTGGTTGGCAAGGTCAGCGTGCTGATGATGAAGGGGTGCTCCGGGTCTTCAATGCTCGCGATGACGAGCCCGTTGTTGTTGGTGTAGGCCGCGAGATCTCCAATGCTCGCGATGAAGTCGCCTCCCGTGCCCTCTTCAATGGACCCCAGAATCTCAGGATGGACTGAGTTTGAGATATCAATCACTGTGAGTCCGCCGGTAATGGCGTAATCGCCATTCAGGACGACTTTGCCGCCTGAAAGCTCCATCGAAGACAAGATCACCGGGTTCGCCGGATCACTGATGTCGATCGACCTGAATGTGCGAGGACTGCCGTCGAAGAGAAATGCGATGTTGTCTCTCAAGGCGACGCCGTGCGGAGCGCCAATCGGGGGATCAATTCGATCAAGCAGCTGCGGCGCCGTCGGCGATGACACATCCATGGAGTCAACATGCCCATCTGCAAAAATCGCATGGCCGTGTTCAACGGTAAACCCTACAAACGCGTTGCAGTCCGTTTGAATCGTGCTGATAAACACGGGCGACATCGGATTGGCGACGTCGTACGCCTCAATATTCCCGTTTCGGCGCGCCTGATAGAGCACTCCGTCACTATGGACGAGCGCGCCGATGGACAACCCTGAGATGTACTCAATGGGCGGGATGATCGCAGAAACGAGAATCGGGTTCGCAGGATTGGCAATGTTGACCGCCGCCAGTCCGATTGGAGTTTGGACTGCGGAATAACTCACCGACAAAAACGCCGTGTCATTCACAATCTCAATGCCGTAACACTTGCCCGGGCCGCCTGGAACGACCGAGAGTTCTGATGCAACGATCGGATTCACTGGATCAGAGACGTCGATGACAATCATCGGCGTGAGCAATGGGCTCGGGCCGGAGGTGGCGAGATAAACGTAGTCGCCATCAACCACCACATCTTCGATGTCTTGGGAAACCTCAACAACGGAAACCACTGCTGGATTCGTTCGGTCTGAAATATCAATAACGTAGAGACCAACGACATCCTGAACATTGCCGCCGCGATAGTTCGTCACAAAAGCGAGATCGCCCTGAACAGCGACCTGCTGCGGACTCTCGGGGACTTCGACGTACCCAGCGAATGATGGCGACGTGGGTTCCGTTGTGTCGTAAACGAGCATCCCTGTCAATCCGGTCAAACTCAGGTCATCTCCGACGACGAACAGGAATCCATCGTCGTAGACAATCTCAGGCTGCGCGCCAGGTCCAAGATTATTGATCGGCGAATACACCTCGCCAACAATCTCAAGGTTCGATGGATCGGAAGCCTCGATCGCAACGATCCCCAGTCCGCCGAGTGTGTACACCATCGAACCGCCGCGAGCCACCTGATGCATATTGGCGCCGAGCATCCCTGTTGTCGGGAGTTCACACACCTGCGCCGGCGCGGCGGCCACAGCGCCAAATGAGATCGAAAACAATGCAAGACGTGACCAAACAAGCGCGTGCTGTTTCATGGCGCCTCCAATGCAAAGCGCAACCTCAAGCCGACAGGCTTACCGTGGGTTCGTCGCCGCCACCATTTTGCACGATTGGCTCAAGAACGCAATTGAAATCGCCAGAAGTCGCTTCAGGTCCCGTGTAATACGGTTTGGAACTGCCTTCTGATGCGAGTGGGCGGGCGTAGGGGAATTCATCCAATGCGCCATAGTCTCGCGTCGCGTCGCGGAATCATGGCGCCATCAAGCCGAAACAACCGATCGGTGTGCCTCTGCTCAAGTGCGGCGGCGCGTTGACTTGAATTGCGCCTTGTTGAGCCGCTTCCTCACGGGCGCGGTTCGGATCAGGCGGCTTCCCATCCCGCCTTGCGGGAGGGGGCAGGGGGAGGGCTATTGAACTACTCACTTCTCCATTGCTCATCACGCTGTTCACGTTTGAGGCAAGGAGAAGTGAGGAAAATTCGTAGCCCCCTCCTCGGTCCTCCCCCGCAAGGCGGGGGAGGAGGGCGGAGCGCCTCATCCTGACGGGCGCAGTCGGGATTTTCACCAGAACTTCCACCACGGTCGCCGCTTGGCAACGCCGCCGGTGATGTTGCGAAGCACGTCCCGGCCTTGTTCGAAGCGCGCCTCCGCTGTGGCATGATCGACCGGCCCTTCGATGACTTCGCCGGATTGCGGGTCATAGATCGCAGCGCCGATCTCTTCAGCGATGGCGCTGATCGACGACATCATGCTTTCAAAGGCATTGCCACTCGCCCCATACGTCAGTGACACAAGAATGAGGCCATCTTCGCTTGACGCCAGTGGCTGACCATCGGCCCCGGCGCATCGCTCTTCGAGCATGCGCTCCACCTGCGGCGTCAACCTCGCGACAAACGCCTGATCCTCGGGCAGCGGCGATTCAATCAACTGATCAGGCAGATCATCATCAATCGTACGCGAGTCATCGCGGCGAATCAGGTACAGGTCGTAGCTCATCCGGGAGCTCCTTGCTGAACGAATACTGAATGGCTGCACTCCGAAACGACCAGTGATGATATCGCACGAAGTGCAAAACAAACTCAGTACACGAGATTCGCCCACGGATTGCCGGTCGTGATCGTTGCGCCGCCGACGGCGGTGATCTGACCGATGGAATTGCTCACGTTCAGGACGAAGTTGACGCCGTTGTTGCTCAGGCTGTTGGAGATGATCAGATTGCCGCCGCTGGCGACGTTGGCTTCGATGCCCGTGGCGCAATCACTCACGTTGTTGCCCTCGATGCGGCTGTCCGAAAAGCTGAATTGCGCGATGATCCCGGCCGCGCCAACATTGGAGACGTTGCAATGGCGGACCGTCGAACCGCTTGACACCTGAATACCGTTGCCGGCGCCCTGAAACACGGTGCATGAATCCGCCAGTGAACCCTGGCGAACGCTGATGCCGACAGCCGTTTGATGGTCGTTCGCGGCGCAGTTGGTGATGGTCGATCCATCGAGCGCATCAAACCCTGAGCTATCCTGAGATGAGCCGCTGTTGGAGATGGACGATCCGTTGATCGCCTGCATCCCCCAGCTTGTGTTCTGACTCGTGCCACATGACGTGATGGAGCCACCGGCGGACACGACGATGCCGCGCCCATCGTTGCCGTGCGAAATGGAGTTGATGACGGATGAACCGCTGGACGTGAAGATGCCATCGCTGCCGGAATCGCGCACCGCGCAACCGCTGATCGCGCTGCCGGACGCGCTGATGCCCGTGCCGCCCGAACCCAGCACAGTGCAGTCATGAATGCGCGCGCGGCTTCCACCCTGAATGCCGGTGGACTGACAGTTCTCCACCCGCACATGCCCGATGATGCAGTTTTCAGAGGATGACAATGAAATGCCGCCCTGGCCCCAGTTGCGCACCGCGCCGTTCTTGATGTGAATGTTGCGCCGATTGATCGCGCGAATGCCCGTGCCGCCGACGAAAATCTCATTGGCGCCTTCAAGCGTGAAGCCGTTCAAATCAATCGTCACGTCATTGACCAGAATCTCGATGCCATGCTCACCATTGGCGCCGATGAACGGAACGTTTTCGACAAGGTAGTACGAGCCGGGCCTGTTGATCTGCATCGGGAAATCAGCCGCGGCAATCGGCGTGCGCGGCTCAACCTGAAAGAGTGTCTTGTAACCAAGCGTTGGCTCGGTGTCCGTGACCGGTCCTGGCGGCGGGTCGAGCGGGCCGGCGACAGCCGCGACGGTCAATGAAAGACACAACACAGACGCACATGCTTTCAGGATCATCACTCATTCTCCATCACGCCATGGCAGCCCGGCGCATTGGCCGGAGAGCCACGTTTCCAAGTGAACAACGCTCGCATGGCGATCGCATGACGCCGATGCGGAGCCTCACATTCGGATGAGCGTTCGCAAGGGCCAAACCCGGCGCGAAATCTCGCGGAATCAGTCGGCGGTCAGATTCACCACCGTTGTGAAACCAGCGTACGCCATGCGGCTCACATCAAACGGGACCATGTCGGGCCCCATGTCTTTGAGGCGCGGATCGCTCATCACCTTGGCGTTGACGCGGTCGCGGTGCGCTTTGGACCTGTAGAACACCCATGCGAAGATGATCGTTTCGCCGCGCTTGGTTTGGACCATGTCGCGGAAGGGTGTTCCGATGGCGGTTTGAAGATCGTCGGCGACGCACTCGCGGTATTCGAGCGCACCGTGATCCATCCAGACTTTGCCGGCCTTGCGCGCGATCTTCTTGTACTCATCCAGTTTGCGTGTGGGAACGGGGAGGATGTATCCATCGACGTAAGGCATGGTGGTGCTCCGCGGGGGCGTTCAGGAGAACTGTAGCGGACGAGTTTTCCCTTCTCCCTCTGGGAGAAGGTGGTCCGCCGCAGGCGGATCGGTTGAGGGGGTTTGTCGCAGGTTCTACGGCGTCGTGGTCTTGACTGTCTTCAGTCAAGGTCACGATTGGGCGCACAATGGAGATTTCAAGTGAATGGTGTTGATGTTCGCTCAACACCCCTCACCCCGGCCCTCTCCCGTAGGGAGAGGGGGTAGATCAGACCCTCACCTGTCATCCCGACTTGCCGGGATGACATCCTCTCCCAGAGGGAGAGGAGAACTTGCGCGGCGGCGCGGCAAGCGAGTCCCTTCTCCCCTTGGGAAAGGCAAACCTGCAGTGCTTACTCCATTCCCAACACACCGGGCAGTTTGAGCGCCTGACGGATCGACAGGACTTGCCCGATGTGCGTGCCGTCGTGCATTGTCATGAAGGCAGGCAGGTGCGCGATGCTCGGGACGATGTCGACGAGCATGTCGTTTTTGACCGGGTCGAGGAGTCGCGCGTCGGGCAGGGAGGTCAGGTGCGCATTGAAATCGTCACGGACTTGCTTCAACACAACTGTCACTTCCTGCGGCGAGGGGTAGTCACTCGCATTTGCCGAAGGCGTGCAGCCCATGTTGAAAAGCGATTCCCATTCGGCGGGCACGGCGCTCGACTGGCCGCCGCAGAATTGGAGGAAGCCGCAGTCGCAGAACGCGATGTGGCCCACATTGAACATCACATGATTCATGCCCGGCCTGGGCTGATGCATCCATTGCTCGGGCGTCAGGTTTTCGATGAGTTTCGTCAACAGCCAGCGCGCTGTTCCGAGTGCATGCAGGCCGCTGTCGCAGGCGGCTCGAGCCTGGGCGGGCGTCATGATTGCAGTTGCAGTTGTCATGGTTTGATCCTCTCTCGTGGGGCGGGTGGTGCGGTGTGAAGGATGTGAAACAATGATGTCAGCAGTGCGCTTACGCGCGGCTTTCGGCGATCTCGCGCACGCGATTGAGTCCATGCTCCCAGCCGCCGTGCACGCCTTCGAAGACGTCCGCCGCGATCCAACCCATCGCCTGGTGTGTGAGCTGCAACAGCGTGCCACCCTTGTCTTCGGTCAGTCGGTACTGCACGAAGTTGAGCGCGGGATAGGACATGAACATCGGGCCCCTGATCTCGAGCAGCGTCGGCGGTTTGATGACCTGCACGTGGCCCCACAAGTGACCGGACTTGTCGCCAAGGTCTCGGAACCAGCGACCACCCGGCCATGGTTCAATGACCATCGGGAAGGGCGCGCCGTCCGGCATTTCGCTGCCCGGTCCGAGTTCGGCGAGCACGGCATCGAAGGCGACGTCGATTGGGGCGCCGATGTGAATCTCTTTGTGCAGATCGAGTGTCTTGATGATGTCGTCGGTGGCGGTCTTGACCATGGCCGCGGCTCCTGTTGGTTGGTCTTATGAATCCGGTGTCGCGCGAGATGAGCGCTTTGTTGCTTCGCGCTCCGCCCGCTCCTTGATGCGTTCGAGTTGATGTCGCCAGAAGGGTTCGAACATGCCGATCCAATCGTGAACGGGTTTGAGGTGTTGCGCGTTCAGGCTGTACAGACGCCGGCGCCCATCGCCGCGAACGGAGACGAGGCCAGCGTCGCGCAGCGCCCGCAGATGCTTGGACACCTGGGGCTGGGGGAGGTCCATCGCGTCCACCACGTCATTGACGGGGCGCTCGTCTTCAGCGAGGAGTTCAAGAATGCGCCGCCGCCGCGGGTCGGCGAGGGCGTCAAAGGGGTCAGGGGCAAGCGCGGCGGGCGTCATGGCCTGAATATATTCCGATATCGGAATATGTCAAGGCTGCGGCGTGAGAAATACGTTTGCGGAGGACAGAGGCAAGGTCGCTTCGCGCTGTGGGCGGCCGAATAGTCCCTTCTCCCCACGGGAG
>MRWG01000454.1_pt1 | contig 49221 bp, 44 predicted proteins | sample 1013341 | NCBI WGS metagenome assembly MRWG01 (sample SAMN06117577, study PRJNA244670) | biofilm metagenome | biome: Water; feature: Cathode Biofilm; material: Biofilm; isolation source: microbial consortium enriched at the cathode of a solar microbial fuel cell | place: USA: District of Columbia ... | reverse complement strand
CCTACGGGCTGATGGGTCTGCCGCTCGCGGCGGCGACGCTGCCGGTCTATGTGCTAGTGCCGAGCTACTACGCGGTCGAGCTCGGCCTCGGCCTGACGGCGGTCGGCGCCATGCTATTCGCGATGCGGCTGTGGGACGTCGTCAGCGACCCGCTGATCGGCGCGCTCTCCGACCGCACGGGCGGGCGCTTCGGCCGCCGCCGCCCCTGGATCGCGGCCGGCGCGCCGCTGGCTGCGCTGGGGGCGTGGCTGCTCTTCGCGCCTGGCGACGGCGCGGACCTCTGGCATCTCGGCATCAGCGCCTTCCTGCTCTATCTCGGCTGGACCATGGTGATGCTGCCCTACAGCGCCTGGGGCGCGGAGCTGAGCGACGACTACAACGAGCGCAGCCGCATCGCCGCCGCCCGCGAGGGCTGCGTCGTGGCCGGCACGCTGATCGCCGCCGCCGCGGCCGGCTGGGCGGGCGAGGACCGGCGCGCCGACGGGCTGATGGTGGTCGGGCTCTTCGTCGCGGTGCTGCTGCCGGTGACGGCCCTGCTGCTGTTCCGGCTCGTCCCCGACCCGCCGCCGGAAAACCGCGAGCGGGTCGACTGGCGCCAGGGGGTCAAGGTACTCGCCGCCAACGCGCCGTTCCGCCGGCTGATCGCCGCCTGGCTGCTGAACGGGGTCGCGAACGGCCTGCCGGCGACGCTGTTCCTGCTCTATGTCGACCATCATTTGCGGGCACCGGACAAATCCGGATGGCTGCTTCTGACGTATTTCGGAGTAGCGATCGTCGGATTGCCGCTCTGGCTTGCGCTGGCGCGGCGGTTCGGCAAGCACCGGGTCTGGTGCGGCGCGATGCTGTGGACCTGCATCTGGTTCTCCGCGGCGCCGCTCTTGGGACCCGGCGATGTGTGGCTGTTCGCCGCCGTCTGCGTCGCCACGGGGTTCGCCCTCGGGGCGGACCTGGCACTGCCGCCCTCGATGCAGGCCGATGTCGTCGACGTCGACACGGCCGAGACCGGGGGGGCGGCCCGCACGGGGCTCTACTTCGCCCTGTGGGGCATGGCGACGAAGCTGTCGTTGGCGCTCGCCGTCGGCCTCGCCTTTCCGGGGTTGGAGGCCTTGGGCTTCGACGCGGCGGCGGCGCAGGATCGAAGCGTCGGTGCCGTCGAGGAGACCTTGGCACTCGCGCTGATGTACGGGTTGGCCCCGATCGTCTTCAAGCTGGGCGCGGTGGCGCTGGTTTGGAGGCATCCGCTGGACGAACGGCAGCAGGCCGAACTGCGCCGGCGGATCGAGGGAGCAGCAGCGGGCGGCGGCTGAACGTCATACCGACCGCCGGCCCGCGGAAGATAGAGGCAACGATGCGACATCTGGCCGCGATGATGGCCGTTCTCGTGACCCTGACGGGGTGTGGTGGCATGAAGGTCGAGGATTTCAAGAACGCGGAACCCAAGCTGACCCTCGAAGAGTATTTCGATGGGCGCTCGAAGGCGTGGGGCGTTTTCGAGGACCGGTTCGGCACTATCCGCCGGCAGTTCACCGTCGATATCGAGGGCGATTGGGATCCGGAGACCCGCACGCTGACGCTGGTCGAGGATTTCGACTACAGCGACGGCGAGACCGAGCGGCGCGTCTGGACGCTGAAGAAGACCGCCGAGAATACCTATGAAGGCACCGCCGAGGGCGTCGTCGGCACGGCCAGCGGCGAGATCGCCGGCAACGCCTTCAACTGGCACTACACGTTCGACCTGCCGGTCGGCGACTCCACCTGGCGGGTCAATTTCGACGACTGGATGTTCCTGCAGCCGGACGGCGTGATCGTGAATCGCGCCGATGTCAGCAAGTGGGGCATCGACATCGGCCGGGCGCTGATCATGTTCCAGAAGCTGGACGACACCGAAACCGCCTCCGCCGACATGAGCGTGCGCGAGCGGATCGCGGCGGAATAGCAGCACCGCGACAAGGCGAGACCGGTCCAGCGGGCGGATGAACAGCTCCGTCCGCGGCGTCGTCGCGGCCTTCGGCCAAAAGGTGAGGCTCTAGGCATCCCCAACACCCTTCCAACGACGATCGCGGACCCCGACCGGGGCTGGCCAAGCCGCCGAAGCGCATGCTACGTCGAGGCGGACAAGGGAGCCGGCGCGAATGGATATGCAGGCACGCTGCGGGCTGCTGCACGGGGTCGCGCTGTTCCAGGGCCTCTCCGGTGACGGGTTGCGCACCGTCGCGGAAGCGGCCGGCGAACGCCGCTTCAGCAAGGAAGAGACGCTGTTCCGGCAAGGCGAACCGGCGACGCACGGCGTCGTGCTCGCCGCCGGAAGGGTGCGGCTGGACCAGGTCACGGCGGACGGGCGCAACCTGGTACTGCGCCATTTCGGACCGGGCGAGATGCTGGCCGTCGTCGCCGTCCTGCGGGAGATTCCGTTGCCGGCGAGCGCGCTGGCACTCGATGGCGGACTCGCCCTGACCTGGAGCGCATCGCGCCTGTCCAAGCTGATCGAGGCGCATCCGGCCATCGCGCGCAACGCGTTGGAGGTGGTCGGCGGCCGGGTCGAGGAACTGCAGGCGCGGCTGCAGGAGGTCTCGGTCCAGCGGGTGGAGCAGCGCATCGCCGCCGCGCTTCTGCGCCTCGCCAGCCAATCCGGTCGGCGCACCGAGGCCGGGATCGAGATTCCCTTCGCCCTGTCGCGCCAGGACCTGGCGGAGATGACGGCCACCACCCTGCATACGGTGAGCCGAACGCTCTCTGCCTGGGACCGCGATAGGGTGATCGATGCCCGCCGCAGCAGTAGGCTGATCATCCTCAGGCCGCACCGGCTCGCCGAACTCGCCGAGCACGCCTGAGCGGCCGATTTGCGCCGGCGCAAATCTGCGCACCGGCCGCACCTCTAGGGTCCGGCGCATTCGCACTCCGCGACCGAGAGGAGAGCCGCCCATGACCCCGGAGGTCGACCCGTTACTGGAGGATCATGAATGAGGGCCGATCACATCCCCGTCCCGCGCTACCGCCGAACTCGCGCGCCGACGTTGCTGAAGCACGGGTTCCGGCCGTTCTTCCTCGCGGCCGGCCTGCATGCCGGCGCGGCAATGGGCTACTGGATGCTGCAGCTTTCGGGCACGGCACCGATGCCACCGAGTCCCTTCGGGCCGATCGGCTGGCACACCCATGAAATGCTGTTCGGCTTCGCCGGTGCGGCGATCGCCGGGTTTCTGCTGACCGCCATCCCGAACTGGACCGGGCGGATGCCGCTGCAGGGCGGCCCGCTGGCGCTGCTCGTCGTGCTGTGGGCCGTCGGGCGCGGCGCGGTCTGGGGCGGAGGTGCGCTCGGCCCCTGGTGGGTCGCGGCCCTGGATCTCGCCTTTCCGCTCTGCCTTCTGGCCGCGGTGTTGCGGGAGATCCTGGCCGGCCGAAACCGGCGCAACCTGCCCGTGACGGCCGCGCTCGGGCTCTTCACGCTCGCCAATGCGGCAAGCCATGCGGAAGCCGCCGGCTGGCGCCTCGCGGATGGGGTCGACGCACTCGGCCGGAATCTGGGCCTCGCGGTGCTCGTGCTGCTGATCGCGCTGATCGGCGGCCGGATCACGCCCAGTTTCACGCGCAACTGGCTCGCCAAGCGGGGCGCCGTGCGTTTGCCGGCGCCCTTCGGCCCGCTCGACGGTATCGCGTTGGGGCTGACGCTCGCGGCGCTGATCCTGATCCTCGTCGCCCCGGGCGACTGGCCCGCCGCCGTTGCGAGCGGGAGCGCGGCGCTCGCGCTCGCCGTCCGGCTGGCACGTTGGCGCGGCTTGGCGACGGCGCGCGAGCCGATGCTGCTGGTGCTTCATCTCGGCTACGGCTGGCTGGTCGTCGGGTTCGCGCTGGCGGCGCTCGCCGCCATCCTGCCGTCGGTCCCCCCGACCGCGGCGGCGCACGCCTTCGGCGTCGGCGCGGTGGGGACGATGATCCTCGCGGTGATGAGCCGGGCGACGCTCGGCCATACGGGCGCCACACCGGTCGCCGATCGCTGGACCACGCTGATCTACGGCCTGATCCAGATCGCGGCGCTCGCCCGGCTGACGGCCGTCCTGGCGCCGGCCTGGACGCAACCCGCGCTGAGCGTGGCGGGCTTTGCCTGGATCGCGGCCTTCGGCGGCTTCGTACTGCTCTACGGCCCGCGGCTCGCCCGGTAGGCGGCGGCCGCGAGAGCATGGCGCGCCATGCTCTAGTCCGCCGACACCCGGAACCGTCTGAGCACCCAGCGCACCAGCGCGCCGATCCCCGGGAGCTTCGCGAGCATCTGGCTGCCCGAATCCCAATGGTCGAGATGGGCCGTCACCAGCCCGTCGGGGCCGACATGGATCTCCGACATGCCCTCGACGCGCCAGTCGGGCCCGCGCGTCATCGCCTTCGGCCGGAAGCGGAAAACCCAGCGGATATAGCCGGCCTCGCCGCTCGCCGCCACGTCGAGGATCTTGAAGCGCGGGTCGAGGCAGGTCTCGAACATATCCTGGAAGATCCGCGCGAGCGCCGCGTGCCCGGTCACGTCGTTGAACGGGTCGCGGAAGCGGATAGCCGGATCGGCGAGCGCCGTCATCCGGTCGAGCGCGCCCGCGTCCAGAACGGCGAAGGCCTCGGCCCAGGCCCGCGTCGCGGCCAGGATCCGCCGCCGATCGTCTTCCCCGGATTGCGCCATCACTTGATCCCCGTCGCCCTTCGGATCAGCGGGAAATAGGCGGCCGGCGGCAGCGCGCGCAAGGTCTTCAGTTGCAGGACGAAGCGGCGGGGGAAGGCGATCTCGAACCGGTCCGTCTTGAGACCCTCCCAGATGCGGCTCGCGGCGTCCTCCGGCTCCATCAGATAGGGCATCTCGAAATCGTTCCGGTCGGTCAGCGGCGTGCGCACGAAGCCGGGGCAGATCACCTGCATCGTGACGCCGCGGCCGTCGAGTTCGGCCTTCAGCGATTCCGCCATCGCGATGACCGCCGCCTTGCTGCCGCAATAGGCGGCCGCCCGCGGCAGACCGCGATAGCCGGCGACGGAGGAGACCAGCGCCAGATGCCCGGCGCGCCGTTCCACCATCCGCGGCATCAGCACCTCCAGCGCGATCGCGGTGCCGAAGACGTTGAGGGAGAAGATCTTCTCCACGTCTTCGGCATGGAAGTCGTCGACCGGCGTCTCCTTGTGGGTGCCGGCATTGAGGACTGCGGTGCCGATGGGGCCGAACTTCTCCTCGATCGCGTCGACCGTCTTCTCGACCGCCGCCTTGTCCATCACGTCGCAGGGGAAGGGGTGGATGCGACCCGCGCCATCCTTCGCCGCCACCGCGTCGAGCTTGTCGGCCGAGCGCGCGGAGATCGCGACGGTCGCGCCCGCGTGCGCCGCGTGGAGCGCCAGCGCCTCGCCGATCCCCTGGCTCGCGCCCATGATCCAGATCGGGCTTTTCGGGGTCTTGCCAGTCATGTCGGGCCGCCTTTCGCGTCGGGGGTCAGGTCAGGGCTTCGAGGAAACGCGCCGCGTCCCGGCGGATCGCCTGGCGCGTCTCCGGCTTCATGCGCGACAGCGTCTTCAGCGGCATGCCGATGCGCGGATTACCGCTGAGCCTCTCCTCGTTGCGCATCAGAAAATCCCAATAGAGGTAGTTGAAGGGGCAGGCGCCCGCACCCTCGCGCTTCGATACATCGTAGGCGCACGCGCCGCAGTAGGTCGACATCCGGTCGATATACTTGCCGCTCGCCGCATAGGGCTTGGAGGCCATCACCCCGCCGTCGGCATAGAGCGCCATGCCGTGGGTGTTCGGCAGCTCGACCCATTCATAGGCATCGGCATAGACGCTCAGATACCATTCGTTCACCTGCCGAGGGTCGATCCCGGCCAAGAGCGCGAAGGTCCCGGTCACCATCAGCCGCTGGATGTGATGGGCGTAGGCGAGGCGCCTCGTCTCGTCGACCACATGGGCGATGCAGGCCATCTCCGTCTCGCCCGTCCAGTAGAAGGCGGGCAGGTCGCGCTCGGCGCCCAGAAAGTTCGTCTCCGCATAGTCCGGCATCTTCAGCCAGTAGATCCCGCGCACATATTCGCGCCAGCCGATGATCTGGCGGATGAAGCCCTCGACCGCGTTGAGCGGGGCCTGACCCTCGAGATAGGCGCGCTCCGCGGCCCGGCACACGGCGAGCGGGTCGAGCAGTCCGGCATTGATGTAGAGCGACAGAACCGAATGGTAGAGATGGTCCCACTCGGGCGCCATCGCGTCCTGATAGTCGCCGAAGCGAGCCAGGCGGTCGACGATGAATGCGTCGAGCGCGGCTTCCGCGTCGGCCCGCGTCACCGCGTAGTCGAAGGGCAGCAGGTCGCCGAAATGATGGCCGAACCGATCCTCCACGAGCCCGAGGACCGCCTGGGTCGTCGTATCGGGGTCGAAGCGCGGAACGGTGGGCGGGCCGAACAATCCGCCCGCTGCCATCTCAGCGTCGGGCGGCTTGCGGTTGTCGTGGTCGAAGTTCCACTGCCCGCCTTCAGGCTTGCCGTCGGCGGCCATCAGCAAGCCGGTCGCGCGCCGCATCTCGCGATAGAAATGCTCCATCCGCAGCACCTTGCGGCCCTCCGCCCAGTCGCGGAACCAGGCGCGAGCGCACAGGAACCGGTCGTCTTCGCGGATCTCGACCGGTATGCCCAAGCGCTCCGGCCAGCCGCGCATCTCCCGATCGAGCCGGTACTCGCCGCACTGCGTTGCGACGAGACGTCGGGCGCCGCTCGCCGCGAGCGCACGCTCGACCTCGCCATCGAGCGTGCCGCTGTTGTCCGGGTCGTCGAGCCGGACGTAACGGACGACGACGCCGTCCGCTTCCAGCTCGGCCGCGAAATGGCGCATGGCGGCGAACAGGAAGGCGATCTTCTTCGGATGATGGGGAACGTAGGTCGCCTCGGCCATGACCTCGGCCATCAGGACGATGTCCCGCTCGCGATCGATGTCGCGTAGCGCGGCGACGCCCGGCGTCAGCTGATCGCCCAGAACCAGCCGGAGGGCCGGCTCATCGCATGACATATTCGAAGGTCGATCCCTTGAAGGGGAAAATCAGCTTCACCCAGCGCCCGTTCTCGTCGTACCAGAGGGTGAGGCGCAGATCGCCGTCGACCTCGTACTTCCGCGCGCGGACGGTGCGGCCCGCAGCCTCCACCTGGTCCCAGCCGCGGTCGGCGACATCGACCGCCATCTTCCGGCCCTTCTGGGTGTCGAGCAGAACCTGCTGGCGTACCGTCGCCTCGTTCCAGTAGCTGGTGGGCAGCACGTCCGGGCGGTCGATGCGGTAATCCTCCGCCGGGCGGCGGTCGACGACGATGTCGTCGGCCTTGCGCTCCGCGGTCACCGCGTAGGTCTCGCCGTCATCGTCGGTGCGGCTCTCGAAGCGCATGAAGCGACCGTCCTCCCAGACCTCGCGGTTGCGATGGACGTAGCGGTAGAGGACGAGCGGCCCGACGCCGACCTCCAGGTCGATGTCGATATCGACCAGAGTGCGCCGGCCTTCCTGGCTGAATTTCAGCCGATGGGTCCCGATCTCGGAGCCGTCGCGCAGCACCTGGAAGGTCATCTGGTCGTCGCCGTCCGAAATTCCGGTGGCGGCCGCCTCGCGCGTGGCGAGGCCGGCCGGCAGCGCGGCGCCCAGCAGCCCGGCGCCTGCGGTGGTCAGAAAGTCGCGTCGCGAAAAGGCAGTCATGGCCCTGTCGTCCTTCGCAATTCCAGGTCTGTATTCGACCAAAACGGTTTCATTGCAGTATACGCCTGTCGCATCGCGCTGGATCACCCGCCCGGCCGCTCGACAGACCGCAGGGTCGACGGTCACACTGTCTCAACGGATACGTCATACGGTTGCAAAGCCCGTCGACTATCGGTTGAGGAAAGCGCTCACGCGGACGCTCCCCTGTCACGGTTCGAAGCGCCGCCGCAAGCGTCACTCATGAAAATGAAGGGTAGACCGCCATGACCGCCTCGACGTCCGACCGTTCCGTTCCGACTCGTCATCTCTCCCGCGACCGCCGCATGGAGCACGCGGACGACAGGCCGACCAACCCCAGCGCCGCCCCGACCTTCCAGACGGTGCTCGCGCGGCGCGGGTTCCTCAAAGGCGCGCTCGGCGCCGGCACGGCGCTGGTCGCCGCCGCAACCCTGCCCGGCAGCTTCGGCCGAGCCCGGGCGGCCGGCGGCGGCGGCTTCACCTTTCGGGAGATCGAGGCCGGCATCGACGCCACCCACCACGTCGCCGACGGCTACGACGCCGACATCCTGATCCGCTGGGGCGACCCGGTGGAGGCGGGCGCGCCCGCCTTCGACCCGCGGAACCAGACCGCCGCCGCCCAGGCGAAGCAGTTCGGCTACAACAACGACTATATCGGGGTGGTGCCACTCTCCGACGACCGGGCGCTGCTGTGCATCAACCACGAATACACGAACGAGGAACTGATGTTCCCCGGGCTCGGCGACCAGGAGGATGTCGACTTCGCCGACATGACGGCGGAACTGGTCGCGATCGAGAAGGCGGCTCATGGCGGCTCCGTCGTGGAAATCCGCCGCGGCAACGCGGGCAAGTGGTTCGTCGTGCCGGGCGGCGCCTACAATCGGCGCATCACGGCCGACACCCCGATGCGGGTCAGCGGCCCGGCGGCCGGGCACCAGCGCCTGCGCACCAAGGTCGACCCGAGCGGCACGCGGGTCCTTGGGACCATCAACAACTGCGCCGGCGGCGTCACGCCCTGGGGCACCTATCTGATGGCGGAGGAGAACTTCCACGGCTACTTCCAGGGCGAAGTCGGGCTGGAGGGTCATCCGCAGCGCGCCGCGCTGGAACGCTACGGCGTGCCGGGCGGCTGGTACGCCTGGGGCCGCTTCGACGAGCGCTTCGACCTGTCGAAGGAGCCGAACGAGCCACACCGCTTCGGCTGGGTGGTGGAGGTCGATCCGAAGGATCCGACGTCAGTTCCGGTGAAGCGCACGGCGCTGGGCCGGTTCAAGCATGAGGGCGCGGAATCGCTCGTCAACAGGGACGGCCGCCTGGTGATCTACATGGGCGACGACCAGCGCTTCGACTACGTCTACCGCTTCGTCTCGGAGGATCGGGTCGATCGCGACAATCCGGCGGCCAACCGCGACCTATTGGACCGTGGCACGCTGAGCGTCGCGCGCTTCGACGCGGACGGCACCGTCACCTGGCTGCCGCTGGTGCACGGGACGGGGCCGCTGACCGCCGCCAATGGGTTCGCGAGCCAGGCCGACGTGCTGATCGACACGCGGCTCGCCGCCGACGCGCTGGGGGCGACGCCGATGGACCGTCCGGAGGACGTGCAGCCCAACGCCGCCACGGGCCGCGTCTACGTCATGCTGACCAACAATTCCAGGCGGACGGCCCACCAGGTGAACGCCGCCAACCCACGGGCCGAGAACGGCCACGGCCATATCGTCGAGATCGCGGCCCCCTATCGCGACCACGCGGCGGACGTGATGACCTGGGACATGCTGGTGCTCTGCGGCGATCCCGCGGGCGATGTCGGCGCCAAATGGGGCCCGGAGACCAGCGCCAGCGGCTGGTTCACCGACCCGGACAACGCCGCCGTCGACAGCCAGGGACGGCTGTGGGTCTCGACCGACGGCAACCGGCCGGGCAGCCATTCGAACCGCTGCGACGGCCTCTGGGCGATGGAGACGGAAGGGCCGGCGCGCGGCAGCGGCCGGCACTTCTTCCGCTGCCCGGTGGGGGCGGAGATGTGCGGCCCCGTCTTCACCGAGGATGGCGAGACCCTGTTCCTTGCGGTGCAGCACCCGGCGGATGCCGGCGTCTCGAAATGGGCCGAGTTCGGGCGCGCGTCGAGCTTCGACGACCCCGCCACCCGCTGGCCCGACTTCCGGGACGGGATGCCGCCGCGCCCGTCGGTGGTGATGGTGACGAAGCGCGGCGGCGGGCCGATTGGCTAGGCGGCTTTGGAAAGGGTGCGTTCCGGGTCGAAGAACGGCATCGGAACCACCTTCGCCGGTTGCGGATCGGCCTCGCCCGGCAGGTCGACACAGAGTTCCGTGCCCGCTTCCGTCCAGTCGATCGGCAGCATGGCGAGCGCGATGTTGCTCTCCAGCTTGGGCGACCAGAAGGCGCTCGTCACATAGCCGACGGGCGCCTCGCAGCTCGGGTCGCGGACGATCCAGAAGTCGGCGTTGTACCAGGTGACGGGCCGGCCGCCGATCGCCAGGCCGGCGAGCTTGCGTCCGACGCCGCGCCGCGCGATCTCGGCCAGCGCGTCCTTGCCCATGAAGGCGCGCTTGTCGAGATGCACCTGCCAGTCGAGCCCGACCTCATAGGGGTTGGTCTCCAGATCCATGTCCTGCCCGTAGGAGAGGATGCCGGCCTCGATGCGGCGGATATGGCCGGGGGCCACCACGCGCAGCCGGTACGGTCGGCCGGCCGCGACGATCGTGTCCCACAGCGCGTCGGCATTGTAGGTCGCGTCCCGCAGATAGATCTCGTAGCCGATCTCGGCCGAGAAGCCGGTACGGGAGACCACGACCGGGCAGCCCGCGATCTCGGTGTGCATCAGATTGTAGAACTTCAGATCGTCGATCGCCGGGCCGACCAGGTCGCGCATCAGGTCGCGCGACTTCGGTCCCTGCACCTGCACGGGCGAGACGTCGATCTCGTCGATCGCGACGTCGAAGCCGAGGCCGTGATTGATCCCCCGCGCCCAGAGCAGCAGGTCGGAATCCGAGATCGAGAACCAGAACTCGTCCGCCGCGACGCGCAACAGCACGGGATCGTTGACGATGCCGCCATCCTCATCGCACAGGAGGACGTAGCGCGCCTTGTCGACGGGCAACTCGTGCTCGTCCGTCATGCGACGGGTCACCAGATAGTCGACGAAGGCGAGCGCGTCGGGTCCCTTCACCCGGATCTGACGTTCGACCGCGACGTTCCACAGCGTCACATGGCGGGTCAGATACTCGTACTCGCCGAGCAGGCCGCCCTGCTCCTGCGAGAAATAGAGCCGCGGGTGGTACATCTTGTTGTAGACGGTGACGGCCCGAACGCCGTGCTCGACGGACTTGTGCCAGAAGGGCGATTTGCGCACGCGCGTGCCGACCAGCATCGCGACGTCGTTCTGTCCGCTCTGACGCAGGTTGACGGGCACCTTCCGGTCGGCGGTCTGCACCGGCTCGGTGCGCGGGGAAATCTTGGCATTGGAATCATAGGGGGACATCATCCGCCTCCTTTCGCGAGGGCTTGAGCGAGCGCTCGCGCGGGGCCGGCGGACGGAAGCCCGCCGGTCGGCGAGGGCTTCTCACTGCTCTCTTGGATTTGGGGGCGGCGACGTCCGAACGCAAAGACGGAAGCGGGCCGCTATTTTCTCTTCCTGGAATTCAAGCTTTTCAGCAGGTCGCGCGCCTTGTCGGTATCACGCGCCATCCCTTCCCGGACTTCGGCGGAGCGCTTCTTGGAGGCCATTTCCATCGGCCCATGGCCGCGCGGGCATTCCGGCGTCGGGTCACCGAACTTGCCGGCGGTCGTCGCGGTTTCCCCGCAATCGGCCTCGGACCAGATCCATTCGACCGCGGTCATGTCATTTCCTCTACCCCGTCAGCTCGCCTGCTGGGTCAGCAACTCGGGGGCGGGCAGGTAGTCGTCGATATTCACGGAATCGATCTGGAAGGGCTCCAGATACTGGTCGGCATACTCCTTCCACACGCCGCTCTTCAGAAACAGCGCGAAGAGGTCCGGGTCGATATGCTGGTCCTTCACCATGAAGGACATGATCTTCAACGACTCGCTGACCGTCTTCGCCTTCTTGTAGGGCCGGTCGGCCGCGGTCAGCGCCTCGAAGATGTCGGCGATCGCCATGATGCGCGCCGGGATCGACATGTCGTGCTTCTTCAGACCGCGCGGATAGCCGGTGCCGTCCATCTTCTCGTGATGGCCGCCGGCATATTCCGGCACGCGGCGCATCTTCTTCGGGAAGGGCAGGCTCTCCAGCATCTTCAGCGTGACCACGATATGGTCGTTGATGGTCTCGCGCTCCTCCGCCGTCAGCGTGCCGCGGCGGATCGCGAGATTGTAGAGCTCGCCGATATTGTACTTGCCGACGATATGCTCCGGCAGATCGCCGAGCAGCGGCTCCTCCGCCGGCGCGGGCTTCGGCGGGTTGGCCTTGGCGCGCATGGATTCCACCGGGCTCAGCCCCAGCGTCTTGTCGTAGTGGCGCGTCCAACTGCGCGCGCCGATCCGCTGCAGCCGCTCGATGTCGGCATCGTCCATGAACTCGCCGCCGACATTGGCGTTGGCGACGAACTCGAACTCCTCGTCGAGCTGCGCGAGCGTCTCCTCATAGGCCTTGTCGGCCGCGGCCGCGTCCTCGCCGGCGAGCTTCGCCGTCAGGCAGGCGATCTCCGCGTCCCGGCGCAGCACCTCGAAGCGGGTGCGCACCTCGTGAATGCGGTTGTAGATGGTCTCGAGCTTGCAGGCCTTGTCGACGACATATTCCGGCGTCGTCACCTTGCCGCAATCGTGCAGCCAGGCCGCCACATGCAGCTCATACCATTCGTCCTGATCGAGCTCGAACGCCTCGAAGATGCCGTCGCGGCTGTCGCAGGCCGCCTGGGTGAGCAGCTTGGTGATCACCGGCACGCGCTGGCAGTGACCTCCGGTATAGGGCGACTTGTCGTCGATCGAGGCGGCGATCATCTCGATCAGCGAATTCCACAGCTTGCGCTGCTGCTGGATCAGCAGCTGGTTCTCGAGCGCGACCGCCGCCTGGCTCGTCAGCGCCTCGATCATCGGCTGCAGGCCCGGCCGGAAGGGCACCGTCTTGCCGTTTTCGTCGCGCGCGTTGATCAACTGCAGGACGCCGGTGACCTCGCCCTCGGTATTGATCATCGGCACCGTCAGGAAGGACTGCGAGCGATAGCCCGTCGTCTCGTCGAACTTCTTGGTGCCGGAGAAGTCGTAGGTCTCCTCCTTGTAGGCATCCTCGATATTGCTCGGCTGGCGGCTGTGGAAGACGGCGGAGGCGACGTTGTTGAGGTTCGCCTCCCCGTCACGGTGGAGCGGCACCGGCGGGAACGGGATCGGCTTGCCCGTCGTCCCGCCCATCGCGATGTCGAGGCTGTCGTTGCGCATGATCTGGAAGGAGAGGCCGGTCTCGTCGTCCGTCACCAGATAGAGCGTGCCGCCGTCGGCGTGGTAGATCTCCTTCGCCTCAAGAAGGATCATCTCCATCAGCTTGTCGTGGTCGCGCTCGGCCGAGAGCGCGATGCCCAGATCGACCAGGCGATGGAACATCTGCTCGCCCTGACGCCGGCCGACGATGTCGGCACGGCGGTCCGGCGTGCCGTCCTCCCGTTCGGTATAGCGACGATCTACTGCCATGGCGGACCTGTTTCGGCGCGTGCGCGCCCCTCTCGCAACCCATACCACAAGGCGCCGCCGACCACCCGGCCGACGCCGCCTGCCCTTCCCCGGTGGTATTGTCGGACATTCCGGGGCCGCTTGTCCATTGGACAATCAGACCCTGCGACGGCGGCCGGCGGCCGCTATTCGGAGACCGTAAGCTGCGTTTCGCCGGTCGACCCCGAGATACTGCCGGCGTCGTCGATCGGGCCGTCCCTGACCGTGGCGTTGAAGCTCGACGTGCTCGGGAATTCGACCTTCAAGGAACAGTTGGTGCAGCCCTGAGATCTGGTGGCCGTGAAATCGCCGCCATTACCGATCGTAAGCGCGGTCCGGCTGTCGCTCGGCAGGGTGGCGCCGTTGTTGCTGACCGAGATCGAGTCGCCGTCGAAATTGCCGCCAAGGAGCTGCGTCGCCTTGAAGTCGAAAGTGTTCTGCCCGAAGTCGATGAGGTACTCGAGCTTGCCGGTGATGGTGCCCGAAATGTTGATATCGCTGGCACTGAACGACCCGGTGTTCGCCGAAACCAGCTCCTGCAGCGTGGCCGCGGAACTGGTCGCCTCGGCGACCGCGGTGGAGGATCCCAGGTCGCTGGTATCGACGGTGGTGGAGCCCTGATCGCCCTGGTTCGTCGTCTGCTCGACCTGCGAGACCGTGACGAAGGTCGGCACCGCCTGCGTCGAGCCGCCGGCGTTCTGGATCTGCGATGTCGAGACGCCGCCGCCGGTCCCGCCCCCCGTACCGGTTCCGCCCCCGGTGTCGCTTCCGGTGCCGCTTCCGGTGCCGCCTCCTGCCGCGCCGCCGGTTCCCGTCGGCGCGTTGCCGGTCGTCTGGTCGGTACCGCCCGAGGGCGGACCTTGGGCGTTGCCCGTGGACCCGCCGGTGACCTGCTGGCTCAGATTGTTGATGGCGCCCGGCGGCGCGATGAAGAACACGGGCGGCTGCCCCGGGGTGGCCAGGACGGACCCGCCTGGCCGATTGAGATCCACCGACCCGTTCGGCGAGGAGAAGGTGAAGGAGCCCGTCGGCGTGCCGCTCGATTGCGGCCCGGGACCGGCCAGCGCCGCGAAGACGACCGGCTGGTTCGGATTGCCGCCGCCCTGTTGGGGCGCTTGGTCGAGGATCTGCGGATCGACCTGCCCGGCCGTCGTGACCTGGACGAGACCGATCGTGCCGCGAATGCCGATATTGCCGACCGGCGTCTCGATCCGCATGTCTTCCGGGTCGCCGGACGCCACCTTGCCGGCGACGAAACGCATCGTGCCCTGCGCCAAGGACAGCGCCATATCGCCCGCGCCGGCCGCCGGATCGTAGATGAAGCGGTCGATCGTCAGCCGACTTTCCGGTCCCAGCGTGAGGACGCTCTCGTCCATCAGCAGCACCTGAAGATTGCCGTTCGGTCCCGCCTCGATGCTGTCGCCGAGAAAGATCGGATCGCCGCTTTCCACCTGGCGGCCGACCGCGCTGGACCGGGCCAGCAACACCTCGCCCCGCACGGCGGCGGAGACGCCGGCCTGCTCGCCATCCTGTGCCAAGGCCCCGGTCGACGCGCCGGGCCCCGCCGCGGCGAGACACAGCGCAGCCACTGCGATCCCCTGTCGCGTCGCGCTTCGGATCGTCATGCTTCGCCTCCGTCCACCTGGTCGCCCTCAGAACTCGAACCGCTTGGTAAGCAGCATCTGGGCGCGCAGATTATCGTACTCGTAATTGCGGATGTTCGACTGCTGGCTGAGATATTCCAACGTCGCGGTCGCGGTGACGTCTTCCAGGAAATCGCGCACCGCGCCGGTCGCTTCGCCGCGAACCTGATAGCCCAGCCGATCGACCAGCACCCCGGCCGGCATGCCATAGGTCATCCGAAGACGCAGCGGGTGTTCGCGCCGGCGCCTCGGGGCGGCCGTGCCCGTGACCGTTGTATCCGGCGCGCGATAGAGCCGGACGCCATAGCTCGCCGTCGAATCCAGGAAGGCACCGTCCGACAGGTACCAGCTATGCCGTATCCGGGCGCGCCAGAAGCGGTAGCTCTGGTGAAGTTGCTGCGCGTCCTTGTAGCTCTGCGATCCCTCGAAACTGAGCCGATGCCTCGGCGACAGCCACAGGCCGAGACCAAGCGCGCCGTCGGTGCGCATGCCGTCGCGCGCGATCAGGGTCTGGTTCTCGGTGACATTGCGGAAGCTTTCGCGCGTGCGGCCGACCTCCAGCCACAGGTCGAGCGGCGCCGCCCGTTCCGGCCGGCGCACCTGCTTGTCGACCCGGAGCGTCGCGCCATAGCTCGTATAGAACTTCTCGCGCGACAGCCGCATGTTGGAGTAGTGCGCCTTCGGCGTCAGCGTGATGGCGCCCGGCAGATCGAACGCGAAACCGCCATCGGCGAAGACCGCCTGCAGGTCGAGCTCGTCGCGCTCGGTCTGTTCGTCCTGATAGTAGGTGAACGAGCCCAGCGCGTAGTTCTCGCGCTGCATGCCGAGATCGTGGCGGACATTGTAGGTCGCGCTGCCGATCACCGCCGTATCGTCTTCGGCGCGGGAGGATTCCTGATTCAAGGGAAATGTCGTGCCGAGGGCCTCGACCTCCTCCCCGCGCGGGGCGGCGTTCCGATTGGTGTCATAGTGGCCGCCGAAGGAGACGGTCACGGTCTGGACGGTGCGTTGCAGCTGCTTCTCGATCCGGTCGAGATAGCGCGCGATCCGCGCCTCGTCTTCCGGTGGCAGATCCAGTCGCTGCACGGCGCGGAACTCCGCCTGCGCCTCTTCCAGCGTATCCAGCCGATAGAGCACGATCGCGTAGAGCAGCCGGATATCGGCCTGCGCAGGGCGGAGCAGCAGCACGCGCTCCAAGGTGGCCGCGGCGCCGGTCAGGTCGCCGCGCTCGACCTGCTGGACCGCGTAGCAGGCATTGAGGGCGGGATTGTCCGGATTGGCGAGAATGTCCGCATAGCTGACAGGCGGACAGTCCTGGGCGAGCAACGCCCCGTCCGGCCCGCCGAGCCGGCGCGTGCCGCTGTCGAGCGAGCGTACCTCCTCGCGGGCCTCCGCCGCCGGATCCTGCGTCTGGGTCGATTGCGTTTGCGCCGAGGCCGGCCCCGAAAGCCCCACCCCCAGAAGTCCGCACACGATCAGCGCGCGCCAGATCATGCGTCCGGCGCCGCGGGCTGCCTCCCCAGGCCCTCTTCCGTCATCGAAACGATACCGCACGCGGCCTCCTGGCCCGCCACTAAATCGCCAGCCACCCCCTGCGACCGGACTCAGGACGTCGTCTGTCCCGTGCACCCCGCGACCTTCCGCGCCCGCAGCACGGATGCATTCCCCGCCAGATCGACGCATGCACCACGGGGACAGCACAGGGCTCGCGCGGGAGGATGAAGCGACTCGCGCAAGAATGCGACCCTTTAGTGGGCTGAACTAGAGCAGATTGATGCGCATATTCTCGCGCGCGACGATGGCCCCGGGCCATTTCCGCCGCGCGGTCAGCTCCAACTCCTCCATGAACGAATCGTCATGGGTGGGATCGTGGTGGAAGATCGCCAGCATGCGCACATTGGCCGCCTGGCAGAGCCGCACCCCCTCCTCCCAGGTGGAATGGCCCCAGCCGACCTTCTCCGGGAACTCCTCCTCGGTATAGGTCGAATCGTAGATCACCAGGTCCGCGCCCTCGATCAGGCCGAGGATGTTCTCGTCCGGCTGGCCCGGCACATGCTCGGTGTCGGTGATGTAGCACATCGACTTGCCGCGATGGTTCACCCGATAGCCCGTGGCCCCGTTCGGATGGTTGAGCGGCGCCGTCTGGATCTCGACCCCCGGGGCGACCGAGAAACTGTCGCCGGCGGTGAAGTCGGCGAAATCCATCGCCCCCTTCATCGCCTCCAGCGGGACCGGAAAGAAGGGCTGGGCCATCTGGCCGGAGAGCACCTTGCGCACCCCGCCCTCCTCCTGGACGTGGCCGGCCATGATGGTGAAATGGTTGTCCGGCATGAAGGCCGGCGTGAAGAAGGGGAAGCCGTTGATATGGTCCCAATGGGTGTGGGACAGCATGAGAGAGGCGCGCTTCGCCTCCTTCTTCAGCATCCAGTGACCCAGATTGCGAATGCCGGTGCCGGCGTCGAAGATGATCCGTTCGCCGCCCGCGGAGACTTCGATACACGACGTATTGCCGCCGAATCCGATATGGCGCGGCGAGGGACAGGCGATCGACCCCCGAACACCCCAGAACTTAACCTTGAAGGCCATCCACCCCTCGCACCCGCGTTCGGTCTGCAGATCGCCCCGCCCCTCCAAGGGAACTGCGCCGCAGAATGCAGCCAAGCGGGTTATATGTCATCCTCGGCAAATCTCCACAGATTTTCTTAAAATTGGATATACTTTGGTGCCGGTGCGCCGCTATGACCGCGATCACACCTGCGTCGGATTCCGGAAAAAAATGTCGGGTCAGGGATGCAGCCGGACCGAGACGCGGCGGTTCTTCGCCCGGTTCTCTGGGATCGGCTCTTCCATGATGTCGCGGTTGGGGACCTTCGGCTTGGTATCCGCGTAGCCGGCCGCCTTGAGACGGTTCGGCTCCATCCCGCGTTCGATGAAGTGGCGCACGACAGCCGCGGCGCGCGAGGCGGAAAGCTCCCAGTTCGACGGGAAGCGGTCGGTCTCGATCGGCACGTCGTCGGTATGGCCTTCCACATCGACGAAGAAGAGGTCGTAGGGCGGCACCTCCAGCTCGCGCTTCACCTTGCCGAGGACGAGCTTCGCCGGCTCGGTCAGCATCGCGGAACCCGGCTCGAAGAAGGAGCCGGAGGCGAAATCGATCACCACCCCCTCGTCGTCGAAGCCGACATCGACCGCTTCCGGCGGAATGTCGTCGGTATCCTCGATAATCTGCTGGACCTTGGAATGCAGCGAGAAGATCGGCTTGTCGCTATCGATCTGGCCGCCCAGCTCCTCCTTGATGCCGGCCTGGACCTGCTCGAACAGCGGCAGCTCGACCTTGGAGAAGGAGACCAGCATCACGAAGAAGGCCATCAGCAGCGTGATCGCGTCGGCATAGGTCGCGAGCCAGTCCTCGCCATCATCCTCGCTTTGAACCTGGCCGCGCCGCCGCCGTGCCATGGCCTCGGCCCCCGCCTACTTCTTCTTGGCCTGGCGATCGATATCGTAGCGGATCGCCGGGTCGAGGAAGCTGTTCATCCGATCCTGGATGTAACGCGGGTTCTTGCGGTCGGCCAGCATGCAGATGCCTTCCGCGATCAGCTCGTGCCGGAAACGCAGGATCTGGTTGCGCTGGGTCAGCTTATTGGCCGCCGGGATCAGCATCATGCGCGCCAGGATGACGCCATAGAGCGTGGTGTTGAGCGCGACCGCCAGCCCCTTGCCGAGCTGGGTCGGGTCCGAGCCCATGTCGTCCAGCATGATGATCAGCCCGACCAGCGTACCGATCATCCCGAAGGCCGGCGCCGTGCCGCCCATGGCGCGCAGGATGTTGGCGGGAACCATGTTGCGCTCGAAGGTCGTCTCGGCGACGAGGGAGAGGTTCTCGCGGATCTCGTCGCCGCTATAGCCGCTCAGCAACTGCTCGACCGCGAAGGCGAGGAACTCGTCCCCCTCGACCTTCTTCGCCTCGCCGTCGAGCGCGACGAGGCCCTTCTGCTGGGCGAGGTAGCCCCAGGCGATGACGCGGCCGACCTCCTCGTTCAGGATGTTCCGGCCCATGCGGTAGACGCGGAAGATGCTGAAGGCGCCCTTGACCGCCAGAATGACGTAGCGCCACTCCTGCCCCAGGCAGGTCGCGGCCAGCGTACCGCCGACGACGATCAGCAGGCTCTCGAAGCTGAGGAAAATGATGTAGTTGTCGGTGCTGAAGACGATGGCACCAACGAACAGACCGAAGCCGGCCAGGAATCCAAGAAACGAATTGATCGACATGGCGCTCTCGGCCCATCCCCCCGTCCAGGCTGTCGCCCCACACGGATCGACCCCGCGCCTGAGAGGAAACCAAAAGCGAGGCCGAGACGTCTACAATATTCCTCAAATCACACTATGCCGTGATTCGCGCGCTGCAAAGGCTGGTCTCGTCTCGCCAAATGCCGCATGAAAGTCTTCGCGCCGAAAGAACTGCCTTGTCATCACGCGACGCCGCCGGAAGATCATGGCCCGACCGACCGCCCCCAAGCACCGCCCACGCCGCAAACCGCGCGCCAAGGCCGTTCGCCAGGCACCGACCGCCGATCCCGTCACGGTGACGGTCGGGCGGCTGGGCGCCCAGGGTGACGGTATCGCGGAGAGCGCGGAGCTCGGCCGTCTCTACATCCCCTACGCCGCGCCGGGCGAGAAGCTGCTCGTGCGCCCCGGCGCCCGCCAGGGCGACGGCCGGGCGGCCCGGATCGAGGCGGTGCTGAGCGCCTCCCCCGACCGGGTGGAACCGCCCTGCCGGCATTTCGGCAGCTGCGGCGGCTGCGCGCTGCAACACCTGGCCCCCGCCGCCATTGCCCGGGACAAGCGGCGACTGCTCGTCGACGCGCTCGCCCGCAAGGGCTTCGAGGATGTCCCCGTCAGCGAGACGGTGAGCGTCCCCCCCGGCACCCGCCGGCGCGCGCGCCTCGCGATCCGGCGGGTGAAGGGCCGGGCGATCCTGGGCTTCAACGAGCGCGGCGGACCGATGGTCGTCGACCTCGAAGAGTGCCCGCTGCTGCTGCCGGAACTGGCGGCGATGCTGCCCGATCTCCGCACGCTCGCGGTCGGGATGAAGAGCCTCGGCGCCGCCGCCGACCTGCATCTGCAGGCGAGTGAGACGGGCGCCGACCTGCTCTTCATCCCCGACAAGCCCGCCGACCCCGGCCTCGACGAGCGCGAGGCGCTGACCGATTTCGCCGAACGGCACGGCGTCGCGCGCATCGCCTGGCAGCCGGAAGCCGGTGCCGCGGCCGAGCCCGTGGTCGCGAAGCGCCCGCCGCGGATCACCTTCAACGGCATCGCGATCGAGCCGCCGCCCGGCGCCTTCCTGCAGCCGAGCCGCGCGGGCGAGAAGGCGATCGCCGGCGCCGTGGCCGCCGCGCTCGGTAAGGCCGACCGGGTCGCCGACCTCTATGCCGGCTGCGGGTCGATCGGCCTCGCACTCGCCGGCAACGGCAAGGCGGTCCATGCGGTCGAGGGCCTCGCCGATCATGTGACCGCCTTCCGCAAGGCGGGCGGGGCCGCGGGCCTGCGCGTCTCGGCGGAGGTGCGCGACCTCGCGATGCGGCCGCTGGAGCCGGACGAGCTCGCCCGCTTCGACGCGGTCGTCTTCGACCCGCCGCGTGCCGGCGCGGCCGAGCAGGCGACGCGCCTCGCCGCCTCCCAGGTGCCGTTGATCGCGGCGGTCAGCTGCAACCCCTCGACGCTCGCCCGCGACCTGCGGATCCTGGCCGACGGCGGCTACGAAGTGCTGGCGGCGACGCCGATCGACCAGTTCCCCTGGTCGGGTCATCTGGAGGCGGTGGCGATCCTCAGGCGGGGATAGCGGATTCGTCGCCGATGCTGCGGCGGAGCCGCGGATAGAGCATGGCGAGCGCCAGCCCGCGCACCCCCATGAAGACCATCATCGCGAACCAGAGCCCGTGATTGCCGAAGGCCGGCTGCGCCAGATGCACGGCGGCGAGATAGACGGCCAGCGACAGGATCATGCCGTTGCGCAGATCGACGCTGCGGGTCGCGCCGATGAAGATGCCGTCATAGGTGAAGCACCAGACCGAGACGAGCGGCATCAGCGCGGCCCAGTAGAGGAAACGCCGCGCCTCGCCGCGCACGTCGGCGATGTCGGTCAGCAGGTCGATGATCGCCGGGCCCGCCAGGACGAAGGCGATCGCGGCGGCCGCCGCCACGATCGCCGCCCATTTGAAGGCGGCCCTGACGGCGGCCGAGAATCCCGGCCCGTCCCGCCGCCCGACGGCGCCGCCGACCAGTGCCTCGGCCGCGTGCGCGAAGCCGTCGAGCCCGAAGGCGGTGAAGGTCAGGAAATTGAGCAGCACCGCGTTCGCGGCCAGGGTCAGCTCGCCCATCGCGGCCCCGCGTACGGTGAAATAGGCGAAGGCGCCGACGAGACACAGCGTGCGGATGAAGATGTCGCGGTTGACGGCGAAGAGCCGGCGCGCCGCCGCGCCGTCCAACAGTCGGGCACGGGCGGCCGCGATCGCCCCCACCGGCAGCCGGCGCCGCACGATCAGGAGGCCGAGCAGCACCCCGGACCATTCCGAGATCGCAGTCGCGGCCGCCACGCCCTCGACGTCCCAGCCGAAGCCTACGACGAAGAGCAGATCGAGCGCGATGTTCATCGCGTTGGTGAAGGTCATCAGGATGAGCGGCGTGCGCGCATCCTGCCGCCCGAGAAACCAGCCGAGCAGCACGTAGTTCATCAGCGCCGCGGGCGCGCCCCAGATGCGGATCGCGAAATAGCCGCGGCCGAGCGCCTCGACCTGGTCTGAGCTTTCGATGATCGCGAAGGCCGCCCAGCCGATCGGCCCCTGCAGAAGGAGCAGTAGCGCGGCGAGGCCGAGCGCGATCGCCCCCGCGCGCAGCAGGCTCGCCGTCACCTCCTCGTCCTCGCCCGCGCCCCAGGCCTGGGCGGTGAGGCCGGTCGTGCTCATCCGCAGGAAGCCGAAGCCCCAATAGACGAAGGAGAAGATCGTCGCCCCCAGCGCCACCGCGCCGAGATAGGCCGGGTCCGGCAGGTGCCCGACCACGGCCGTGTCGACGGCGCCGAGCAGCGGCACCGTCAGGTTCGACAGGATGATCGGGCCGGCCAGACGCCAGACCCGGGCGTCCCAGCCGGAATCGGTGGCGGAAGCGGGATATGACCTCATGAGGCGGGCAGGTTTGCGCCGCCGCTCGGCTCCGCGCAAGCGCTTTCGCGCGCAACGGGCCGCTTCGGGTAAAGTCGTTCTTCCCTCTTCAAAAACCGGGCGGGAGGGCTTATATCAGGGACGTCGGGCAACCGACTATGACGCTACACAGTGCCGCGGAATAAGCGCAGCGGACCCGGGGGCAGTACCCGGCGCCTCCACCAATTCCGCCGCCGGCGCGTTCCGGATCGAACATCCGGCGCGACGGCGGCATCCATGGGGGCGAACCAGGATCGACGCGCGTGGTAAAGGCGGTATTGGCGTTCGGCATGGTACCACCGTCATCGGGCCATTCGCTTAGATGCGAACGACAACGATGAGATGGTTGCTGTCGCCGCGTAACGCGGTCAAGGCAACGTTGACTCGCAATCCCTGACCGGTTTCATCGCCGGTTAGGTGGGGCCTGGGGGGGCCTAGCAACAGAACCCCCCGCTTCCTTCGACGCGATCTCCCCAGAAATCGAGCGGATTTGCCCGCCGGCCCGACGGTTGCACGGGGGCCGACGATTTGCTTCGCTGGCGTCCTTCCAGCGGTGGCCACCCCGCCGGCCGGGCGAGTTCTGGCTGGTTTGGCCGCATCTTTCGCTTTAGGCTTGGTCCGCTGGATGGTGAATGCAGAACGGACGGCCGGAGGACGTCGCCGCCGGCGTCGAGCGAGGCGGCGACAAGACCTCGGCGACACCATGGCGGCACGGGATGATCGGATGGATGAGATGAGCGAGGATCTGCTCGGCTACAACGAGATGGTGGAGACCGCCATGCGCTCCGTCGTGCGCCAGGCGCTGGAGCGTGCGGCCAAGGGCGGCCTGCCGGGCAATCATCACTTCTACATCACCTTCCGGACCGAGCATCCGGACGTGCTGATCCCCGACCGGCTGCGCCAGCAGTATCCGGAGGAGATGACCATCGTCCTGCAGCATCAGTTCTGGGGCCTGGTGGCGGACGACGAGGGATTCGACGTGGAGCTCAGCTTCAACAAGATTCACGAGCATCTGCGCATCCCCTATGACAGCCTGATCACCTTCGCCGACCCGTCGGTCAATTTCGGCCTGCAGTTCCATGTCGAGATGGAAGAGGCGCCGAGCCGCGCCTCCCCGCCCGCCGCCTCCGACGAGAAGGGCCCCGGCGCGGAGATCGCCGGCGAGGACGCGGGCGACGCCGAACCCGGCGCCGAAGAGGCCAAGGACGGCGAAGGCGACAACGTCGTCACGCTGGACGCGTTCCGGAAGAAGTGAAGCGCGGGGCGTCGGGCCCCTAGCCCGCCCCGCCCGGCCGAAGCGTGCCGGGATAGTGTTCGTTCCCCCACCGCACGATCTCGATCAGCACCGGCTTGAGGTCGCGCAGCTTGCGCGTCGGCAGGTACTCGTAGCGTGGCGGGCGATCCTGGTAGGCGACCCTCTCCACCAGCCCCTCCGCCGCCATCCGCTTCAGCCGGTCGGTCAGGATGTTGGTCGGGATCCCTTCCGGCGAGTCCGCGAAGTCCCCGAAACGGCGCTTGCCGAAGAACAGCAGGTCGCGCGCGATCACCAGGGTCCAGCGGTCCCCGATCACGTCCAGCGTCACCGCGATCGGACAGCGGGAGCGCTTGAAGTCCGTCATGTCATTCATGCGATGAACATATCACTTGCATAAAGCAAGTCACAAGGAGATAGTCACTTCCATTAAGCAAGTGATAGGGAGTGCACGATGACCGAGATATCCGAGACGTCCCCCGTCCACGGCGGCTGCCTGTGCGGCGCGGTCCATGTGACGGTGACGCAGCCGCCCGCCGTCGCCGCCAACTGCCACTGCCTGGATTGCCGCAAGTTCTTCGCCGCCGGGCACAACTCCATCGCCATCTTCCCCGAGGACGGCGTCGCGATCGAGGGCGCGGTCAGCGGTTATACGATGGAAGCGGAATCGGGCCATCCGATCACCCGGCATTTCTGCCCGAGCTGCGGCAGCCCGATCTACGCCACGGGACCCGGCTATGCCGGCATGGTGATGCTGCCGATCGCCGTCCTGGACGGCGACCCCGATCCCGGCATCCGCCCGCAGGTGAGCGTCTTCACCCGCTCCGCCGCGCCATGGGATCCGCCGCTCGCCGGCATCCCGGCCTTCGCGGGCGCGCCGCCGAAGCGGGGCTGATCGACGAGGCGCGGCGCCTCAAACCGTCAGCATGATCTTGCCGATATGCTTGGAACTTTCCATCAGCCGGTGCGCCTCGGCGGCCTCGGCCAAGGGGAAGGTCCTATGGATCACCGGCTCGACCTTGCCGCCCTCGATCAGCGGCCAGACATGCCGGCGCAATTCGGCGGCGATCGCCTCCTTCTCCTGCACCGTCTGCGGCCGAAGGGTGGAGCCCATGACGGTAAGGCGCTTGGCCAGGACGGGGACGAAGTTCACCTCCGCCTTCGGGCCGCCCAGGAAGGCGATGAAGCAGTAGCGCCCGTCGCGACGCAGCAGGTCGAGGCCCTTCTGGATATAGGGCCCGCCGACCATGTCGAGGATGACGTCGATGCCCTCCTCTTGGGTGTCCTGCTTGACGATCGCGGCCCAGTCCTCGCTCTTGTAGTCGATCGCGCGGTCGGCGCCGTACTCCCGGCAGACGTCCAGCTTGTCGTGCGAACCGGCGGTCGTGTAGACGCTCGCCCCGAAGCGCTTGGCGAGCTGGATCGCCGTCAGCCCGATGCCGCTGGAGCCGCCATGGACCAGGAAGCGCTCGCCGGCCGTCAGCTTCGCGCGCATGAAGACGTTGTACCAGACGGTGAAGAAGTTCTCCGGCAGGGCGGCGGCCTGCACCATGTCGTAGCCTTCCGGGATCGGCAGGCAATGACCTTCCGGCGCTGTGACATATTCGGCGTAGCCGCCGCCAGGCGTCAGCGCCGTCACCCGGTCGCCGACCGAAAGCGTCGTCACCCCCTGCCCCAGCGCCACCACGGTGCCCGCGGCTTCGAGCCCGGGCAGCGGGCTCGCCCCCGGGGGCGGATCGTACGCGCCGGCGCGCTGCATGCAGTCGGGTCGGTTGACGCCCGCGGCGCCGACCTCGATCAGCACCTCGCCCGCCTTCGGCTGCGGCACCGGCACCTCGGCCGGGGTCAGAACATCCGGGCCGCCGGGCTCGGAAATCTCGATCGCTCGCATCGTCTCGGGCAGGGCCATGGGCGTCCTCGCATCTGTCTTTTCGGAGTGGGTTTCCGGTTGGCTCGCGCCCGCTCATATAAGAAGCTGCGGGCGTGAGATACAAGCCGTCGGCCCGAACGCCCCGTCCAGGCAGGACATCCGAAGGAGGACGCCATGGCCATCTTCGACGATGACGAACCGCCCAAACCGAAGGGTCTCGTACCCCGGGATCTGGAGCCGATGTCGGTCGAGGCGCTGGAGGACTATGTCGCCGAATTGCAGACCGAGATCGAACGGGTGAAAACCAAGATCGACGCCAAGCAGTCCGCCCGCGGCGCGGCCGAAGGGTTTTTCAAGAAGTGACGGCCGGGCGACCGGCCAGGGAGGAAGTGCGAGTATGAGCGACATCAACCACGCCTGGGTTCTGGCCAGCCATCCGGACGGCATGCCGGCGACGACCGACTGGCGCCTGAAGGAGACGCCCCGCCCATCGCCGGAGGACGGCCAGGTGCTGGCGCGCGCGATCTACCTCTCGGTCGATCCCTATATGCGCGGCCGGATCTCCAAGGCCTCGAACTATGCCGCCGGCGTCTCGATCGGCGAGGTGATGCATGGCGGGGCCGTGGCCGAGATCGTCGAGAGCCGCCACCCCGACTGGAAGGAAGGCGACCTGATCGAGACCATGGGCTTCGGCTGGCAGGAATGGGCGGTCCTGGACCCCGAGACGCAAGGCACGAACGGCCTGCGCCGCGTCGACCCGTCGCTCGGGCCGATCCACGCCTATCTCAGCTATCTCGGCATGCCGGGCATCACCGCCTGGATCGCGATGGACACTATCGGCCGGACCAAGGCGGGGGAAACGGTGCTGGTCTCGGCCGCCTCGGGCGCGGTCGGCCAGGTCGTCGGCCAGATCGCCAAGGACAAGGGGGCGCGCGCCGTCGCGCTCGCGAGCTCGGCCGAGAAGCTCGCCTGGTGCCGCGACATCGGGTTCGACGAAGGCATCAACTATCGGGAGCGGGCGGACGATCTGCCGGCGGCCATCAAGCAGGCCTGCCCCGACGGCATCGACGTCTTCTTCGACAACACCGCCGGGCCGATCCACGACGCGGCGATGCAGAATCTGGCGCTGAACGCCCGGATCATCATCTGCGGCATGGTCGCGAACGCGGCCAGCTTCGACCAGCCGGACATGGGCGAGCGCCATCTGCGCCGCATCCTGGTCGCCCGCGCGCGGATGGAGGGCTTCCTGATCTTCGACCACATGGCGCGCTGGGACGAGGCGCGCCGCGCGCTGTCGCAAATGGCGGAGGCCGGGCACTTGCGCTTCAGGACCGACCGGCTGGAAGGGATCGAGCAGATGCCGCAGGCCTTCATCAACCTGCTGACCAGCAAGAACTTCGGCAAGCAGGTGGTACAGGTCTCATCCGACCCGACGGCTTGACGCGACGCCCGATCCATCCGACCTAGCCCGACAGGGTTCTTCCATCCTTCGACATCAGGAGAGACGCGATATGCCGACGGGCAAGACTCTGGAGGGCAAGGCCGCCCTCGTCACCGGATCGACCAGCGGGATCGGGCTCGCCATGGCCCGGGCGCTCGCCGAGGAAGGCTGCAAGGTGATGCTGAACGGGCTCGGCGACGCGGACGAGATCGAGAAGACCCGTGCGGCCCTCGAGGGCGAGACCGGGGTCGAGGTCGCCTTTCACGGCGCCGACATGACGAAGCCCGAGGAGATTCACAACGCGGTCGAGACCACGGCGCGCCGCTTCGGGGGCTTGCACATCCTGGTCAACAATGCGGGCATCCAGCACACGGATCCGATCGACCAATTCCCCGAGGACAAGTGGGACGCGGTGATCGCGATCAACCTGTCGGCCGCCTTCCATGCGACCAAGGCGGCCCTGCCGCACATGCGGGCCGCCGGCTGGGGACGCATCGTCAACACAGCCTCCGCCCACGGGCTGGTCGCCAGCGTCAACAAGGCCGCCTATGTCGCGGCCAAGCACGGCATCATGGGCCTCACCAAGGTGACCGCGCTGGAGACGGCGGAGGAGCCGATCACCTGCAATTCGATCAACCCCGGCTGGGTGCGCACACCGCTGGTCGAGGCCCAGATCGAGGCGCGGGCGAAGGACAAGGGCGTCTCGGTCGAGGAGGAGGCGCTGAACCTGCTCTCCGAGAAGCAGCCGTCGAAGAAATTCACGACGCCGGAGCAGCTGGGCGGGATCCTGGTCTTTCTCTGCTCGCCGGCCGCCGACCAGATCACCGGCGTGCCGATCACTGCCGACGGCGGCTGGACGGCGCGATGATCCGCACGCATTACCGCATGAATTCTTGAGAAACGCGGTATTGCGTTAACCTTTTATTTACGGACATGGCGATATTGTGCAGGTGTCAAGTGAGGCCCGTCTCCCCGACGGGTTCTCGCGGGATCCCCTCCTGCGAGTGACACTCTTTGACCCCCTGTTCAACTTCGAGCCGCCTCTGGCGGCTCGTTTTTTTTCGGCTAAGTCTCTCTCCTTAAAGCCAGTTGACGCCCTCCCACCCCCTCGCTATCGTTCCATCCGTCAACGCAAGTTGGACAGGGGGAACAGGGAACCGGGGGCGAACTCGGTCTCGAATTCCGATCAGGGTCGCCGATGGCACGGGAAGCCGCGGCGGCCCTGTTCTTTTTCGGCCTGACGGTCTATAGCGCGAGGGTGAGATAGCGACCGGCAAACGCGGGAGGGCGAGACGCCATGGCCAAGCCACCGTTCCTGAAATTCGACACCCGCACGCTGCATGCCGGCCAGCAGCCGGACCCGACCACCGGCGCGCGGGCGGTGCCGATCTACCAGACCACCAGCTACATGTTCGACGATGTCGACCATGCGGCCGCTCTGTTCAATCTGGAGCGGCCGGGCCACATCTATTCGCGCATCTCCAACCCGACCGTCGCGGTGCTGGAGGAGCGGATGGCGAGCCTGGAAGGCGGTGTCGGCGCGATCGCGACGGCGAGCGGCCACGCCGCCGTCTTCCTGGCGATCGCCACCCTGATGGGCCAGGGCGGCCATATCGTGGCGAGCCGGGCGCTCTATGGCGGCTCGATCAACCTGTTCCTCCACACGCTGCCGCGCTTCGGCATCACGGCGACGCTGGTCGATCCGCGCAAGCCGGAAGAGTTCGAGGCCGCGATCCGGCCGGAAACGCGTCTCGTCTTCTCGGAACTGATCGGCAACCCCAATCTCGACATCCTGGATATCGAGAAGGTGGCGGACGTCGCCCACCGCAACGGCCTGCCGCTGATGATCGACGCCACCTTCAACACGCCCTATCTGTGCCGCCCGTTCGAACATGGCGCGGACCTGACCATGCATTCGCTCACCAAATGGTGCGGCGGGCACGGCATCGTCATGGGGGGCGCGCTGGTCGACGCCGGCACCTTCGACTGGTGGGCGGAGCCCGAGAAATGGCCGACGCTGACGGAGCCCTACGCCGCCTATCACGGCATCGTCTTCGCCGAGGAATACGGGCCCGCCGGCTTCATCATGCGCGCGCGCGCCGAGGGCATGCGCGATTTCGGCGCCGTGCTGCCGGCGCAGAGCGCCTTCTACCTGCTGCAGGGGCTGGAGACGCTGCCGCTTCGCATGGACCGGCATGTGGCGAATGCCGAGAAGGTGGCCGAATTCCTCGCCGGGCACGAGGCCGTGGAATGGGTCAACTATCCCGGTCTCGAAAGCCATCCGGACCATGAACTCGCCAAGAAATACCTGCCGAAGGGCGCGGGCTCGATCCTCGCCTTCGGGGTCAAGGGCGGGCGCGAGGCCGGCGCCGCCTTCATCCAGTCGGTCGAGATCTTCAGCCACCTGGCCAATGTCGGCGACGCGAAGTCGCTGGTGTTGCACCCGGCCTCCACCACCCATCAGCAGATGACGAAGGAAGAGCTGAAAGCCGCCGGCATCGGCGACGATTTGATCCGCGTCTCGGTCGGGCTGGAGGATATCGACGATTTGCTGGCCGATCTCGACCAAGCGCTGAAACGCGCGTTGCGCGCCACCGAAACGCCGAAAGCAGCGGAATAGAACCATGAACCTCATCGTCGACGGCCGCGAGGTCTTCGCCAACACCGGAGGGCGCGCGCTCGACCCGTCGGAGCCGGTCGCCCTCTTCGTCCACGGCGCGGGCGGCGACCATTCGGTCTGGGGCCTGCAGACCCGCTATATCGCCCATCACGGCGCCGGCGTGCTGGCGATCGACATGCCGGGCCACGGCCGATCGGCGGGCCCGCCGATCGAGACGATCGAGGAGCAGGCGGCGTTCCTCATCGCGGTGATCGAGGCGGCGGGCCTGAAACAGCCGGTCCTCGTCGGCCATTCGATGGGGGCGCTGGCGTCGCTGGAGGCGGCGGCGCGGATGGGCGACGGGCTGCAGGGCCTCGCGCTCTGCGGCGTGGCGGCGAAGATGCCGGTCCATCCGAAGCTCTTGCAGGCCGCTATGGAGAATCCGGGCGACGCCGCCCGGATGATCGCCAGTTGGGGCCATGGCGGCCCGGCCCATATCGGCGGCAATCCGGCGCACGGCATCTCCGCGGTGCTGACCGCGATCCGGCTGATCGAGCGCACCAAGCCGGACGTGCTGCATGCCGACCTCGCCGCCTGCGACGCCTATCGGGGCGCGCTCGACGCGGCGGGCAAGGTCGCCTGCCCGACCGCGCTGATCCTGGGACGGCAGGACAAGATGACGCCGGTCAAGGCGGCGCAGCCGCTGATCGACGCGCTGGTGAACGCTGAGGCGACGATCCTGCCGGCGAGCGGCCACATGATGATGGCGGAAGCGCCGAACGAGGTGCGCGAGGCGCTGGTCGCCCTGCTGAAGCGCCTCGGCGCCGGGAGACGCGCGGCATGAGCGACCAGCCCCCCGTCCCGGCCAGGGGCGAATTCCCGCATTTCCTGGCGATCCCGACCCGCTGGATGGATCAGGATCCCTACGGCCACGTCAACAACGTGCAGTACTATTCCTATTTCGACTCGGTGGTGAACGAGCATCTGATCCGGGAAGCCGGCCTCGACGTTCAGAAGACGCGCGAGATCGGCCTGGTGGTCGAAACCCAGTGCCGCTTCATGAAGGAAATCAACTTCCCGCAGACGGTCCATGCCGGCATCCGGGTCGTGAAACTCGGCAACCGGTCGATCACCTACGAGATCGGGCTGTTCCGGGACGAGGAGACGGAAGCCGCCGCCATCGGCCGCTTCGTCCATGTCTATGTCGACCGCGAGACGCGGGCGAGCGTTCAGGTGCCGGAGCGCGTGCGCGCGGCGGTGGCTCCGCTCGTCACGGCAGGCTGAAGTCCACGCACCCAGTCCGCCAGCCGGCCGGCCAGCGGGTCGCTCTCATTCTCGAACGGATGCGAGAGCGCGACCAGCGGACCGACATGGCCTTCCTCGGCCCGCAGGCTCAGCGTCGCGGAAACGCCCGCCGCCTGAAGCGCCTCCGCCAGCTTGCGTGAATTGATCGGATAGACCGTGCCGTCCTCCGCCCCATGCACGACGTAGGCCGGCGGGTCGTCGGCGCTGACATGGAGCACCGGGCGGCCGAGCGCCGGTTCCCTGGCGACGGGCGCGAAGACGGGCCGCGTCGTATCGTATTCCTGCGGGTCGATATAGACCGGCGCGGACAACGCGATCAGCCCCGCCCGCCGGACCGGATCGACGCCCACCGCCTCAAGATAGCGCGGATCGAGCGCCAGCGCGGCGGCCGTGTGCCCGCCGGCGCTGTGCCCCATCGCGACGAAGCGCTGCGGCAGGCCGTGCGCGGGCGCGACCGCCAGCAACTTCTCCGCGGCCCGCGCCGCATCTTCCGCGAAGGTGGGGAAGCGCACCTCGGGGAACAGCCGGTAGTCGACGACGGCGACGGCGATCCCGCGGCTCGCGAAGGCCTGGCCGACGAAGCGGTAGCCCGCCTTGTCGCCGCGCCGCCAGGAGCCGCCATAGAAGAACAGGATCGGCGGGACCTCGGACGCGATCGCGCCGTCCGGCAGGTAGAGGTCGAAGCGCATGCGCGGATCGTCGCCGTAGGCAATGTCCTTCTCGACACGGTAGCCGGTCTCAGGCACCAACGCGTCGAGCGCGGACAGCGGCGAACAGGCGGCAAGCGCCAAGCCCGCGCCAACCAGCGCGGCCGGGGTTGCGAACAGACGGGAAAGTCGGGGGCGCGGCACTCTCACGCTTGGCTATACGCCACAGGCGGACGGGCGGATCAAGCGCGCGCCCTCCCGGCAGGGTCGTCTCCCGGGAGGGCGCGGCAACGGTACCGGCGGGACCGCGCGGTCAGGCGCGCAGTTCGGCCAGGAACTCGTCCACCTGTCGGCCGAGATCCCCGGCCTGCTGGTTCAGCGTGCGCGTCGCCGTCAGCATCGACTGGGTGCCGGTACCGGCGCTCTCGGCGCTCTCACGCAGGATGCCGACGCTGTGCGAGGCGGTGTCGGAACTGCTCGCCGCCTCGCCGGCGGACCGGGCGATCTCGCTGGTGGCCGAATCCTGTTCCTCGACCGAAGCGGCGACGGCCGTCGCGATCTCGTTCAGCTGGCTGATCACCGTCTCGATCTCGTTCAGCGACTTGGCCGTATCCTGGGTGGCGCTCTGCACGCTGGCGATCTGCGAGCTGATCTTCTGGGTCGCGTCCCCGGTCTGGGTGGCGAGCGACTTCACCTCGTGCGCGACGACCGCGAAGCCCTTGCCCGCCTCGCCGGCGCGCGCCGCCTCGATCGTGGCATTGAGCGCGAGCAGATTCGTCTGCTCCGCGATGTCGGAGATGAGCGCCGTCACCTGACCGATCTCGCCCGAGGTCTTGACCAGCCCGTCCATCTTCTTGACGGCGTCGAGCGCGAGGTCGCGCGCCCGGCCCGAGATCGAGCTCGAATTGCCGACCTGCTGGCTGATCTCACGGATCGAGGCGCCGAGTTCGTCGGCGGCGGACGCGACGGTCTGGATCGCGCGCGCCGACTCGCTGGAGGAGTCGGAGGCCTTGCCGGCCTCGCGCACGGAGTTGTCGACCGACCCGGCCATCTCCTCCGCCGTGTTGGAAAGCTCCTTCGCCGCCGAGGCGACCTGGTCGACGATCGATTTGACCGACGTCTCGAAGCTATCGGCCAGCTTGAGCTGCTGCGCCCGGCGCTCCTCCTGCAGGCGCTGGCGCTCCTCCGCCTTCTCGCGCTCGGCCTCGGCCTCGCGCTCCTTGGCGCGGGCCTGCTCCTCCTGCAGCGCAGCCACGCGCTCCGCATTCTCTCGGAAGACCTCGACCGCCTTGGCCATGCCGCCGATCTCGTCGCGGCGCTTCTGGTAGGGAACGGTGACGTCGAGCTCGCCGTCGCGCATCCGGGTCATGACCTGACCCATGCGGGCGATCGGCTTGGAAATCGACCCGCCGAGCACCACGGCGATCAGCACGCTGACGGCGAGGATCGCACCAAGCGTCAGGACGATCGTCTGCTGCTCACGCTCCTCGGCCGTGTCGATGCGGGCGTTCATCGCGTCGACCATCGTCCCCAGCTGCGCACCGATGGCGTCGAGCTGCGCCTGGCCCGCGGCCGCGGCGTTCGCCTTCTCCCTATTGGCGTCGGCGAACCGCGCGAAGCTTGTGCGGAATTCCTCGGTGTTCCCGGAGATCTGCTGGGCAAACCCTTCGATCGCCGGCTTGGCGGCGTTTTCCCGGACCGTTCCGGCGGTGGCGAGGATGCGGCTCGCGATCTCGTCCGCGTTCGCCACGAAGGACTCGAACTCGGCCTTCTCGGCCCGGTCGAGCGCGAAGGTCAGGCTCTCCAGTTCGGCGCTGTCGCCGCCGATGTCGGACGCGGCCGCCAGCAGGCCGACGGCGCGCTGGCTCAGCTCGAAGGCCTCTTCCTCCTGGGCGATCATGCCTTCGAAGGCCTTCTCCTGGCGCCGGGTGATGGCGGAGGTGAAGGCGCGCGCCTTGTTGACCGTCTTGGTGAATTCCTGCTGCTGCGGCACCGAGATGTAGGTGGAATCCGCCAGCACGGCGAACTGTTTGCGCATCTCGTTGGCGACCTTGAGGATCACCGAGGCCGGCTTCTCGTCGCTGGTGCCGGCCGTCGCCTTCTTGAGCTTGAGCGCGCTCAGGAACAGCGCCTTGATCTCCTCTTCCGCCTTCTCCCGATCCTTCGGGTTCTGCATGTCCTTGTAGGCGAGCTGATAGATCTGCAGCTGGGCCAGGTGATAGTAGAGCGTCTGGGACTGCTCGAGGACCGCGCGGCGGGCGGCGCGCTCCTCGCGGATCTGGGCCAGCGCGGTGCGCGCCTCCTCGTTGTTGCGCGCGGCTTCCGCATTGAGTTCGGCCACCGCCCCTTTCAGCGCCCCGAGCGCACCCGTCAGGGTCTCGCGCTCACGCGCGAAGGCCGCGACGCCCTGGGTCATCTCCGAGACCGCGCCCTTGAAGGCCGGCAGCGCCTCGCGCGCGCCGGCGAGCGCCTCCTCGCTGCCCGAGACCGCGCCGGTCCCGGCGAGCGAGTCGAGCGTCCGTTCCAGGGTCTCGACCTCGCCCAACGCGGAGTCCAGCGCGCCCGCGTCATTGGCGAGCGTGCCGCGCTCGATCAGGGAGCGGACGCGGCCGGTGGTCTCCGAGACCTGCGCCACATCCGACTTGGCGGTGAGAAAACCCGACAGCGTGCCCATGCCCTTCCAACCGACGAAGCCGATCGCGGCGGCGAGGAGGGTCACGGCCCCAAAACCCAGAAAAATCTTGTGCGTGAGTTTCATCCGGCGCTCCCGAATCCCAGTTTCGGTCGCCCAATTCCCGACCGCGTTCCACAAGGCGCGTGGTCTTCCAGGCGATGATCGAAAGTACCGCCCCGCCCGTTAAGGGATGCTTAAGGCCAATTCGGAATACTCCCGCTCATCGACGAACGACCTCGGACCGGTCGCGTCGGGGCCTGGGACGCTGAAAACGAGAGGGAGTAACACTACAATGATCGGCAAGAAGACAGCCCGCAGCCTGCTGTCGGGAGTCGCCGCGCTCGCCGCGGTGACCATGGTCACGGCCCTGCCTGCCACGGCCAATGATTTCGAACCTCAGATCCGGAGCTTCTACGCCGAGAGCGTCAAGCCCTGGCTCTCGGACCCGGCGGTCGTTGAGGCCGTCAAGGCGCAGAATGCCGAAACCGGCGGGCTGAGCGACGCGGACATCGAGGCGCTGGACCAGAAGTGGCGCGGCGAGAAGGAAGCCGGCTCCGGCCCGACCATCGACAAGGTGCTTGGCAACGACCTGTCCAACTTCCTGAAGGGCAAGAAGGACGCCGCCGGCGGCATCATCACCGAGGTCTTCGTGATGGACGCGAAGGGCCTCAATGTCGGCCAATCGGACGTCACCTCGGACTACATGCAGGGCGACGAGGCCAAGTGGCAGAAGACCTACGGGGCGGGTCCCGACGCGGTCTTCGTCGACGACGTCGAATTCGACGACAGCTCGGAGAGCTTCCAGAGCCAGGTGAGCGGCACCGTCGTCGACCCGGCGACGGGCGAGGCGATCGGCGCCATCACCGTCGGCGTCGCGGTGGAGAACCTCTAAGGACGACCCCACGGGCCGGAATAAACAGGATCCGAATCGGACGGGCCGGGAGATCGCTCTCCCGGCCCGTTTCCGTTGACGCCCGGTGGCGCGCCGTTCACTCGACCGCGTAGTCGGTCTTGAAGCCGCCTTTGCGCTCGAGCTCGATCTTCCCGTCCTGCACCGCGTAGAGCCAGGCGGCCGACTTCTTGAGCCCGCCCAGCGGATAGAGGTGGCACTGGTGCACGCCGAAAGACGGGTTGCGGCTGCGCTCGGCGGCCAGGTCGCGGACCAGCTTGTCCGGCTCGCGCACGGTCATCAGCTTGGTGATGTTGGCCGCTTGGCGGGAGAGCACGCGCATCGAATTGCCGATGCCGCACTGCTGGGCGTGCTTCAGCAGCGTCTTGATGGTGGCGAGGCCGGGAATGCCGATATGGATCGGCAGTTCGTTGCCGAGCCGCTCGCGCAGGTCGCGGTCCCACTCGATGATCGGCTGCGCCTCGAAGCAGAACTGGGTGGCGATGTAGAGCTCCATCCCGCTCTGCTTCGCGAACGCGTTCTTCTCGCGGATCGCGCGATCGCACTCCTCGGCGGGAATGTCGGGGCTGCCCTCCGGGTGGCCGGCGACGCCCAGCTTCTTGATGCCGTACTTCTCGAAAAGACCGGTCTCCAGCACCTGCATCGATTCCGTGAAGTCGCCGACCGGGATATCGACGCCGCCGCCGATCAGCAGCGCCTCCTCGATCTGGCACTCCTCCTGGAGGCTCTGGAGATTCTCCTCCAGGAACGCCTTGGAGGGGATCGAGCGCGCGGCGAAATGCGGCACCGGCTTCATGCCCTGCGCCTTCAGCTTCTTGACGGTGGCGACCGTGTCCGCGAAGTCGGAACCCGGCAGGAAGGTGACGTAGACGGTCTGGCCGTCCCGCAGGATCTCCCGGAAATCGTCAACCTTGGCGGCGCCGTTCGGCGTCACCTCGAGCGAGCAGGTGCTCAGGAAATCGACGATCTGTTCGACCTCGTTCATGGCGCGCACTTCCGTCATCGGGCTCACTCCACCGCTCCCCCGGCCCGTCCCCTCTCGCTTTCGGCGACGCGCCTCACGTTGCTTGTCCGTGGCCTTAGTTAAGGCCGGCGGCGTAGCGATACCCGCTAATTCGCGACCGGTTTATCCGCGACGACGACGCCGGCGACGGCCGCCCTCTTCGCCGTCGCCTTCGCCCGGTTTGGCGGCGTGCTTGGGTTCCGGCAGATGCACGGACTGGCGCAGCCGCGAGAAAGGCGCCGTCTTGTGCGGGAAGGCCATGGCGCCGACGAAATGTTCCTGGAAACGGGGCTCGACGGCGGTCTCGATCTTCTCGATATCGCGCACCGTCTTGCGCACCCAGTCGCGCGCCTTCTTGTTCAAGAGCGCGATGCGCGCGCCGGTGCCGGCCGCGTTGCCGACGGACTGTACCCGCTCCAGCTCGCAATCAGGCACGAGGCCGAGGATCATCGCGTATTTGGCGTCGATATGGCTGCCGAAGGCCCCGGCCAGCACGATCCGGTCGGGCGCGCGGCCAAACTTGTCGACCAGCAGCTGCGCGCCGGCATAGAGCGCCGCCTTCGCGAGCTGGATCGCCCGCACGTCGGCCTGCGTCACCCGGATCTCCGGGTCCTTGCGCCCGCCGCCGTAGCTCAGCACGTAGGAGAAGGTGCGGCCGTCCGGCACGATTCGCTCGGACTTCGCCGCCATCGCGCCGTCGATCACGCCGTCCTCGTCGATGATCCCGGCGAGATACATCTCCGCCAGCACCTCGATGATGCCGGACCCGCAGATGCCGGTGACGCCGGTGCGCTTGGCGGCGGCGTCGAAGCCCTCTTCGTCCGACCAGAGATCGACGCCGATCACCTTGAAGCGCGGCTCCAGCGTCTCGGGATCAATCCGCACCCGCTCGATCGCGCCGTTGGCGGCCCGCTGCCCGGCGGAAATCTGCGCCCCTTCCAGCGCCGGGCCGGTCGGACTTGAGCAGGCCAAGAGCCGCTCCTTGTTGCCCAGCACGATCTCGGCATTGGTTCCGACATCGACGATCAGCGTCACCTCGTCGAGCAGCTGCGGCGCCTCGGACAGCACCACGGCCGCCGCGTCCGCGCCGACATGGCCCGCGACGCAGGGCAGGAAATAGGCCCGCGCGCCGGGATTGACCTTGCCCTCGAGGCCGAGTTCGGACGCCCAGATGCGCAGCGCCTCGTTCGTCGCCAGCGCGAAGGGCGCCCAGCCGAGCTCCGTCGGGTCGATTCCCAGCATCAGGTGATGCATGATCGGGTTGCCGACGAGCACGAGTTCCAGGATGTCGGTCGGCTCCAGCCCCGCCTCGGTCGCCGCCTGGACGACCAGGAAGCCGAGCGTCTCGCGCACGGCGGCCGTCATCTCCTTGTCGCCGCCAGGATTCATCATGACGTAGGAGACGCGGCTCATCAGATCCTCGCCGTAGCGGATCTGCGGGTTCATCGCGCCGACGGAACTCACCACCTCGCCGGTCTGCAGGTCGGTCAGATGCACGGACATGGTGGTCGATCCGATATCGACCGCGCAGCCGAAGGACCGGTCATGGAAGCCGGGCCAGGTGTAGACCAGCTTGTGATTGTTGCGCACCGCGGCCGTGACCTTCCAGTCGCCCTCGCGCAGCGACTTCTGCAGATGCTGCAGCACCGGCAGGTCGGCTCGGTCGACGGTGATGCCCCACTGTTCCTCCAGCGCCTGCTCGAGCCGCTCGAGGTCGCCGGAAGGGTGATGCATGTCGGGCTCTTGGACCTCGACATAGTGGAGGGTGACGATCGGGTCGATTTCGATATTGCGCACTTCGGCGCGCTTGCGCACGACCTGCTTGTGCACCTGGCTGTCGGCCGGAACGTCGACCACCAGGTCGCCCAGGATGACCGCGGAACAGCCGAGCCGGCGGCCTTCCTTCAGGCCGCGCTTCTCACGATAGCGCGTCTCGACCTGGCCGAATTCGGAGATGTGGCTCGGGTCGCTCTTGACCTTGAACTTGGAGAAATCGCCGAAGCCGGGAACCACCTGGCAGCGCCCGCAGATGCCGCGCCCGCCGCAGACGGAATCGAGATCGACGCCGAGCGTGCGCGCCGCCTGCAGCACCGCCGTGCCCACGGGGAAATCGCCGTGCTTGCCGGACGGCGTGAAGACGACATGCGCCGTGCGGTTCGAAGCGGCGGGCGCGGCGTCCTCCGCCGCGCCGCCCGTCTCTTCCGTCACGGCTTCGTCTTCGGCCATGATGGGTTCGATCCTTGGTTGAGAGGCCCGGCCGTCACGCGACCCGGCGGCGCCGGCGCTCGCGGCTGCCGCGCGCGCTTCCCTGCTCGGCGCCCTCGGCGGCCGGTTCGCGGAAGCGGCGGATCCACTTGGCGCAGTCCTTGTCGTGACCGGCGATCACGTCGGCACCCCAGACGGCGTGCATCTCCTGATCGTGCAGCGGATTCATGATCGCCGTCGTCATGCCGGCGCCGATCGCCATCGACAGGAAGGCGGCGTTAAGGCCGTGGCGGTTCGGCAGGCCGAAGCTCATGTTAGACGCGCCACAGGTCGTGTTGACCTTGAGCTCCTCGCGCAGGCGGCGGATCAGATTGAGCGCCCCGACGCCGGCATTGCCCAGCGCGCCGATCGGCATCACCAGCGGGTCGATCACGATGTCTTCGCGCCCGATGCCGTAGTCGGCCGCATGCTCGACGATCTTCTTCGCCACCTCGAAGCGCACGTCCGGATCCTCGGAGATGCCGGTCTCGTCGTTCGAGATGCCGACGACCGCGCAGCCGTACTTCTTGACCAGCGGCAGGACGGCCTCAAGACGCTCTTCCTCGCCGGTGACGGAGTTCAGCAGCGCCTTGCCCTGGTAGACGTCGAGACCCCGCTCCAGCGCCTCGACGATGGAGCTGTCGATGCACAACGGCACGTCGGTCAGCGACTGCACGAGCTGGATGGTCTTGGCCAGGATGTCCGGCTCGTCGGCGAGCGGGATGCCGGCATTGACGTCCAGCATGTGCGCGCCGGCGGCGACCTGGGCGACCGCGTCCGCCTCGACCGTCTCGAAATTGTATTCCTTCATCTCGGCGGCCAGCTTCTTGCGGCCGGTCGGATTGATGCGCTCGCCGATCACCGTGAAGGGACGGTCGAAGCCGATGATATGGGTCTTGGTGGCGGAGGAAATGACGGTCTCGGTCATGGCAAGGGTCCCCGATGGTTCGGCCCCGAAGGCTCGGCGCGGTGTCGAAATCGGCGCGGCCCCTGGCGACCGCCCCTTCGGGCAGATCGGCGTGCCGACGCTCTTGCGGTCAGGATATAGGATCGATCGGGGCGCGCGCGAATGCGCCGGAACGTCTCTTACCGTCGCACATGCGTCATGCCCCCTGTCGCCGGCGCGCAAACCGCCGATCCGGCCCCGCCTTGCGAAAGCGTGCGCGATTGCGGATAACCGGGGGCGAACGGCACGAAAAAGCACACGGACCCGGGAGCCCCGCCATGGCAGACACGGCCTTTTACGAGATGTTTCCCCTCGGCCCCGACGAGACGCCCTACCGCAAGCTGGAGGGCGATTTCGTCACCACCGCCGAGTTCGAGGGCGAGGAAATCCTGAAAGTCGATCCCGAGGCGCTGCGCCGGCTTTCGGAGGAGGCGTTCCGCGACATCAACCACCTGCTGCGCCCCGGCCATCTGAAGCAGCTCGCCAGCATCCTGGAGGACCCGGAGGCCTCGCCGAACGATCGGTTCGTCGCCTTCGACTTGCTTAAGAACGCGAACATCGCCGCCGGCGGCGTGCTGCCGATGTGCCAGGATACCGGCACCGCCATCATCATGGGCAAGAAGGGCCGGCGCGTATGGACCGACGGCACCGACGCCGAGGCTCTGGGCCAGGGCGTGCTGGACGCCTACGACAAGAACAATCTGCGCTACAGCCAGGTCTCCCCCGTCTCGATGTTCGAGGAGAAGAACACCAAGAACAACCTGCCCGCCCAGGTCGACCTCTATGCCGAGGGCAAGGACCATCACGAGGACGCCTACAAGTTCCTGTTCGTCGCCAAGGGCGGCGGGTCCGCCAACAAGACCTTCCTGCATCAGGCGACGCCCTCGCTGGTCGACCGGGAGCGGATGCTGGCCTTTCTGGACGAGAAGATCCGAACGCTCGGCACCGCCGCCTGCCCGCCCTATCACCTGGCCGTGGTGATCGGCGGCACCTCGGCGGAGATGAACCTGAAGACGGTGAAGCTGGCCTCCTGCCGCTATCTCGACGGTCTGCCGACGGAAGGCGGCGACACCGGCCAGGCCTTCCGCGACCGGGAGATGGAGGAAGCCGTCCACGAGATGACCCGCAACATGGGGATCGGCGCGCAGTTCGGCGGCAAGTATTTCTGCCACGACGTCCGCGTCATCCGGCTGCCGCGGCACGGTGCGTCGCTGCCGGTCGGCATCGGCGTCTCCTGTTCGGCCGACCGCCAGGCGCTCGGTAAGATCACCAAGGACGGCATCTATCTGGAGGCGTTGGAGCGGGAACCCGCCAAGTACCTGCCCGAGCTCGACGAGAGCGAGTTCGAGGGCGAGGTCGTCGAGGTCGATCTCTCGAAGCCGATGGACGAGCAACTCAAGCTGCTGTCGCAATACCCGATCAAGACGCGGCTCAGCCTGACCGGCACCATTATCGTGGCGCGCGACGCCGCTCACCGGAAGCTGCGCGAGCGGATCGCCAACGGCGAAGGTCTGCCGCAATATTTCAAGGACCACCCGATCTACTATGCCGGCCCTGCGAAGACGCCGGAGGGCTACGCCTCCGGCTCCTTCGGGCCGACGACGGCGGGGCGCATGGACGGCTTCGTCGATGAGTTCCAGGAGGCTGGCGGCTCCATGATCATGCTGGCCAAGGGCAACCGCAGCCAGCAGGTGACCAAGGCCTGCGCCAAGCATGGCGGCTTCTATCTGGGCTCCATCGGCGGGCCGGCGGCGCGCCTCGCCCAGGACTGCATCCGAAAGGTCGAGTGCCTGGAATACCCCGAGCTCGGCATGGAGGCGATCTGGAAGATCGAGGTGGAGAACTTCCCCGCCTTCATCGTCGTCGACGATAAGGGCAACGATTTCTTCAAGGATCTGAAAATCTGACAGGCTAGGATAGGGGGACTGTCAGGAGGGCCACAGGATGGAAACCGACAACCCCAGTATCCTGAACCACATCTCGCTCGGCACCGACGACCTGGCCCGCGCCGCCGCCTTCTACGACGCGGTGCTCGCCACGATCGGGGCGAAGCGCGTCTTCGAGCATGGCGACATGGCGATCGCCTACGGCAAGATGTTCCCGGAATTCTGGATCGGCCGGCCCCATGACGGCGGCAAGGCCGAGACCGCGAACGGGACGCACGTCGCGTTCTTCGCCGCCTCCAAGGCCGAGGTGGACGCCTTTCACGCCGCTGCGCTTGCCCACGGCGCCGCCGACGAAGGCGCCCCGGGCCCGCGCCCGGAATATGGCGCCCCCTACTACGGCTGCTTCCTGCGCGACCCGGACGGTCACAAGATCGAGGCGACCTTCTGGGACATGGCGATGCAGACCGCCGGATGAGCGTCGATACCGGCTTCCTCGCCTTCCTTTCCGACCTCTACGATCAGTCGGGGCTGGGGCCCGTCACGACGCGCCGCATGTTCGGCGGCGCCGGCATCTTCCACGACGGAATCATGGTGGGGCTGGTGGCCGACGATGTGCTCTATCTGAAGACCGATGCCTCGAATCGCGGGCGGTTCGAGGCGGCCGACCTTTCCCCCTTCACCTACGAACGCGCGGGCAAGCCGGCGGTCGTGATGTCCTATGCCCGCTGCCCGGAAGAGGCGTTCGACGACCCGGACATCTTCCGCGACTGGGCCGGCCAGGCCATTGCCGCGGCCCGGCGCGCGAAGGGCGTCTAGGCGCGCCGTCCTAGGCGAGGTCCAGCGTCACCGGGAAGTGGTCGGACGCACGTTTGAGCGCGGTGCGCACGGCCTCGCTCTCCCCGCGGGCGCCATCGTCCGAATAGGGATTCCAGACACGGTGCGCCGCCGGCCCGCCCACCGCCAGCGAGCGCGAGACCAGGATATGGTCGATCAGCACATTGACCCGCTGGTGAGTGAACTGGTCGGTGAAGTTGGAGGAGGCGGGCTCCCACCCGTACCGTCCCCATTCGGGCCGCCCGCTGTGGGTAACCAGCAGGCGGTCCGGCTCGAAGATGTCGCCCATCAGCAGTTCCACCGCGCTGCGGTTGAATTGGGCTTCCGTCATGTCCATGCCCGGGCCGTCGTTGATGTCGCCCATGACGACGATTCCCCGGTCGGCATCCTGCCATTCCTCGACCCGGCCGCGCACGGAGAGGCATTGCGCGAAGAGCTTGCGGCGGTTGCGCTCGGAGATCCGCTGCCAATGCACCCAATCCACGGAATCGAAGATGCCCTTCGACTTCAGATGGACCAGCATCAGGTGGAAGGTGAGTCCATCGGCGCTTCGCGTCACCTTGAGTTCGAACGGCGGGCGGTAGTGCTGGTGGATCTCGCGGATACCGTCCTCGTCGGAATCGATCTCGAAGGGCTGATCGAAGGCCGGCACGCGGTTCGAACCGCCCGGATCGTGCTGCACGGTGACCGCGTTCGGATCGTAGAGCACCGCCAGTTCCTGCGATCCCGGCGAGATATAGCCCATCGCCGCCTTGCTCGCCCGCAAGCCGATGACCTGCGCGAACCGCTCCAGGCAGGCGGTCGTCGATTTATTCCCGCTCTTCAGCGTGTTGGGCGCCTCGACGATACCGATCAAATCCGCGTCGAGCGCGCCCAGCACGGTGCGCAGATGGGCGAGCCGTTCGCGGACGGTGGTCGCATCCCGCCCGCTGCCGAGTTCGTGATCGTCCGGGTGAAGGTGATTGTCGTCGGTGAAGAAATGATCGAACCACTCGATGTTGTAGGTCGCGACACGCATGGCCCTGTCCCCCTTGGCACGCCCCAAATCACGATCCGCCGCCGGTGCGAGATCGCGTGGCGGCGACAATCGCAAATGTAGCATAAGTTTTGCGACACAGGCATGTCGGGCGTCCGGGTCCCGTACCCGGATCGCGTGGAGGGTACCGGCACCCGCCGCGGCGGGCCGCTAGACCCGGTAGCGGTCGACGGCCGCCTCGTCCCAGGCGATGCCGGTCCCCGGCGTCTCCGGTGCGGTGGCGAACCCGTCCCGCACCGCCAGCGGCTCGGCCAAAACCGCCTCCGCCCAGTCGACATATTCCAGGCGATGCGCCGACGGCGAGACGGCGAGGAGATGCGCGGAGATCTCCGGGAACAGATGGCTCGAGAGCGGAAGGCCGGCCGCGTCCGCCAGCGCCGCCGCGCGCAGCCATCCGGTGACGCCGAAGACCTTCATCGCGTCCGGCATCAGATGATCGCCGGCCCCGGCCGCGATCGCCTTCGCGATATCGTTCGGCCCCCAGCAGTTCTCGCCCAGTTGGATCGGCGTCGCGACCCGCCGCCGGATTTTGGCGTGGCCCGTGTAGTCGTCGGCGCGGACCGGCTCCTCCACCCAGGCGAGCCCGTAGCCTGATGCCGTTTCCGCCATCGCCTCGAAGGCCTGGATGCGCCGGACGGCCTCGCCAACCGAGAGGGCCTGGTTGTAGTCGCTCGGGATTTCGATGTCCGCGCCGACGGCGTCACGCACCGCGCGGACGGCGGCGATATCGTCGGCGAGTTCGGGATATCCGAGCCGCAGCTTGACGCCCCTGAACCCCTTGCCGTCGTCATCGATCAGCGCCTTCGCCTCCGCGGCGACCTTGTCCGGCCCGATCAGGCCCAGCCCCTTGCTGTTGTAGGCGCGGATCGGCTTCGGCGCGCCGCCCAGCAGACGCGCCAGCGGCAGACCCGCCGCCTTCGCCTGACCGTCCCAAAGCGCCATGTCGATCCCGGCCATCGCCATGCCCGTCAGCCCCTGCGGGCCCAACAGCCGCAGCCTCGCCTGCAGCAACCGCTCGATGGCGTAGGGGTCAGCCGGCGCGCCGGCGATCAAGGCGCCGAACTCCTCGAGCAGCGCACAGGTCGGCTTCAGGGCCGGCGGCGTGTAGCAGAAGAGGTAGGTCGATCCGACGACGCCGTCGGACCGCTCGATATCGATCAACGCGAGCGGCGCCTTCTCGACCGTGCCGCCACCGGTGACGAGCGGCATCGGCATCGGCGCGAGCACCGCCCGGACCGTAAGCGCGCGCAGGACCGTCGCTTCCATGGCAACCTCTGATCGTCTTCGGGGCGCCGATCGCGGTCTACTCGCCGATCGGCAGGATCGATTCGAGCGTATGGTGTGCGCGGCTGCCGTCGTCTGACAAGGGAAGTTCGAGATAGCGCACGCTCTTGAATTCCCGCCCCTTCATATTGAGGGGGCCTTCCATATAGGAGATGTAGAGATTGCGGCAGATGAATTCGCTGAAGGTGTCCATTTTGGAATCGCGCAGATAGAAGGCGTTGAAGTCGGCGCGATTGAGACCGGTCAAGGTGCGGCCGAACAGGGCGTCCTGGCGGGTGCCGGAAAGCCGCGTCGTGTAGTCGAACGGGTCGTAGTGCACGTCGTAGACCGAGATTTGCCCGTGCCACCCAACGAAATCGTAGAATTCGAAGTCCGACCAGGCGGGCACCCTGCGATCGCCGCGCTTGGATTGCCAAATCCGGATCAGCCCTTCGAATTCGGGAATCGAGGCGGGATCGATATCCGGCTCGAAGTACCGATACGTCCAGCGATCACTCTGATACCAGATGGTCATGGACCCCACCCCGCCTCGACGCCGTCGCTCCTTGAACAAGGGTTGCGGTCCGCAGCACATATTTGCAATCGAAACCTCGGCAAGCGGCGCTTGCCGGGCGTGGCGGATCCGGCGTTCGCCGCCGTACCGGCCACGCATGGGTGGCGGCGGCCGGCCATTCTGCCCATATGAATCCGGACCCACCGAAAGACGCCCGTGAGGAGCAATCTCAGCCCATGACGGACAGCCGCATCGAGACCGACAGCATCGGCGAGATCGAGGTCGAGCAGAGCCGCTTCTGGGGCGCGCAGACCGAGCGCTCGCGCCGCAACTTCCGGATCGGCGAGGAGCGCATGCCGATCGCGCTGGTCCGCGCCTTCGCCGTTCAGAAGAAGGCCTGCGCGCTCGCCAACAAGGACATGGGCGAGCTGGAGCCGGAGATCGCCGAGGCGATCGCCGCGGTGGCGGACGAGATCATCGCCGGAACGCTCGACGAGCATTTTCCGCTGGTAGTCTGGCAGACGGGGTCCGGCACCCAGACCAACATGAACCTGAACGAGGTGATCGCCAACCGCGCCTCGGTCGCGCTCGGCGGCCAGATGGGCACGAAGGCGCCGGTCCACCCGAACGATCACGTCAATCGCGGCCAGAGCTCGAACGACAGCATGCCGACCGCGATGGCGATCGCTGTCGGCCGCGAGGGGCATGAGCGACTGCTGCCGGCCCTGCACCAGCTGTTGAAGAGCCTGCAGGCGAAGGAGCGCGACTTCGCCGAGATCGTGAAGATCGGCCGCACCCATACGCAGGACGCGACGCCGCTCACCCTCGGCCAGGAGTTCTCCGGCTACGCCCGCCAGATCGAGAACGGCATCGCGCGGGTCGAGGCCGCGCTGCCGCGCGCGATGGAACTCGCCCAGGGCGGCACGGCCGTCGGCACCGGCCTCAACAGCCGCAAGGGGTTCGACCGGCTGGTGGCCGAGAAGGTCGCCGAGATCACGGGCCTGCCCTTCACCACGGCGCCGAACAAGTTCGAGGCGCTGGCCGCGCACGATGCGCTGGTCGAAATGTCGGGCGCGCTCAACGTGCTCGCCGCGAGCCTGATGAAGGTCGCGAACGACATGCGTTTCCTGGGATCCGGCCCGCGCTCGGGCCTGGGCGAGTTGATCCTGCCGGCGAACGAGCCCGGCTCCTCGATCATGCCGGGCAAGGTGAACCCGACCCAGGCAGAGGCGCTGACCCAGGTGGCGGCCCAGGTGATGGGCAACCACACCACCGTCACCGTCGCCGGCTCCAACGGGCATTTCGAGCTCAACGTCTTCAAGCCGGTGATCGTCTACAATGTGCTCCAGTCGATCCGGCTGATCGCCGACGGCAGCGTCAGCTTCGCCGAGAAATGCGTCGACGGGATCGAGGCGAACGAGGCGCGCATCGCCGAATTGATGCGTCAGTCGCTGATGCTTGTGACCGCGCTCAACCCTCATATCGGCTACGACAACGCGGCCCGGATCGCCAAGAAGGCGCATGCCGACGGCACCACGCTGAAAGAAGCGGCGGTCGCGCTGGATCTGGTCTCGGAAGCGGACTTCGATCGCTGGGTCGACCCGATGACGATGATCGGGCCGAGCGAGTAGCGGCCGGGCGAAAATGGAAATGGCCGGGACATGCCCGGCCATTCCGTCCGATCGATCCGCAGCGGTGCGGAAAATCGCAAATCTTAGCGGTCGAGCACCTCGTCCCGCAGCCCCTCGACCGCGCCCAGGACCTCATGGATCAGGTCGTCGGGCACGCCCATCTGGGCCAGCGAGTCGGAGAGGTGGCCGGCGACCGCGATGAAGTGGCTGTCATCCAGCCCCTTCTCGTGCACCAGCTTCTTATGGGCGCTGCGCATGTCGCGGCCCTTGTACTCCTGCGGGCCGCCGAGAGCCTGGGCCAGGAAGCGCTTCATCGACTTGCTCTGCTTCACCATGTCCTTGCCCTCGAAGAACTCGGTGAGGCGGTCGTCCTCCTTGACCTTCTCGTAGAACAGGTCGACGGCCGCATCGATCGCGGCCTCGCCGCCGAGACGTTCGTAGATCGAGAGCGTCTGCTCCTCGGCCTTCGCCTCGCTCTTCGCATCGCCCTTGGTCGCGCCCTTCGCGCCCTCGGCCTCGGTCTCCGCCTCGTCGTCGGAGTCGTTGGCGATCGCGCTGCGCTTCACCTTGCCCCCGGCCGATTCGGCGCTCGCCCGATCCTTGCCCTTGCCGAGCTGCAGGCGCGGACGGGTGCGCGTCGGCATGCTGGCGATGAACTCGTCCTCCAGCACCTTCTCGACGTCGAGCACCGCGAGCAGTTCGCCCTCCAGCCGGAAGACGCCGGAACAGAGCCGACGCATGCGCGGATCGAGGGTCACCGGCGGCTTGTCGAAGGCCGCGCGCGGCAGCGACCGCACGTCGCCGATCGAATCGACCAGCAGCGTGAACAGGTCGCCGTCATGCTCGACGGTGACCGACATCAGCTTGTCCTCGTTGGAGACGGCCGGCGCGCCCAGGCATTCGCGCAGGTCGATCACGGTCACGATCCGGCCGCGCAGGTTGAGAACGCCGGCGATCGCCGACGGCGCGCAGGGCACCGGCGTGATCTGCGTCGGCTCGACGATGTCCTGGACCCGCAGGATCGGGATGCCGAACATCTGATCGTCGACGATCATGGTGACCAGCTGCTCTTCGTCGCCTGCCGTCATCTCATGATTGCCCGATTTTTCCGCCACCGCGAGGTTGGACATCCGCTGCCCCTCCCTATCATCCTGAGCATGGACCGACACGCACCGGCGAGACGGCCCGGCGCATCGCGCGCCTCTTTCCGGATCGGAGAGTAGCGATCCGATGGTTAACATCCTATTGACGGAAATTCTATGGAAAGTGCCAGGGCGATGAGCGGACTCGAGACCACGATCGAAACCGGGGATCTGCTTCGGGACGGCCCGCCGGCCGCGGACTGGACCCTCGTCCTGGCGCACGGGGCCGGGGCGCCGATGGATTCCGATTTCATGCGAGAAATCGCGAAGCGGCTCGCCGCCCGGGGCGTCGCCGTCGTCCGTTTCGAGTTCGACTATATGAAGGCGCGCCGGCAGGACGGCAAACGCCGGCCGCCGCAGCGCGAGCCCGCCTTGCTGGCCCGGTGGCACGCCGTCATCGACGCGCTCAGGGCCGAGAGTCCCGCGCCGCGCCGCCTGGCGATCGGCGGCAAGAGCATGGGCGGGCGCATGGCGAGCCTGATCGCCGACGAGGTCGGGGCCGACGCGCTGGTCTGTCTCGGCTATCCCTTCCATCCGCCCGGCAAACCGGAGCGTACCCGCACCCGGCATCTCCAGGACATCCGCACCCCGACCCTGATCTGCCAGGGCGAACGCGATCCCTTCGGCGGGCGTGACGAGGTATCCGGTTACGCGCTTTCCCCGGCGATCCGCCTGGAATGGGCGCCGGACGGCGACCACGATCTGAAGCCGCGCAAGAAGAGCGGCCACAGTCACGAGGCAGTGCTCGACCGGGTCGCGGCGGCGGTTCGGGCCCACTTCGACGACTGCGCGCGCTGAGCGTCGGGCGCCGCGCTCCAGCCCCGCGGGAAAGACGGTGCCGGCCGTTTAAACTTTCTTTAAGAGGTGGTCGCGTACAACCGGGACGTTGCACGGATGCGGCCGGATGTGGCGGGCGAAAGCAACGCGGGCGGCCATCGTTCAAGGCGCCGACATTTGTGACCTATCCCGATGGCTCGCGGCCCGAGCTAGCGCCGCGGTCGGGTTGAGTGAAGGATACCAACGGCATGAACCAGCAGCAGGTCTTCGCGATGGTTCCGAACGGGAACAAGTCCGACGGGATGGTCTCGACCGGTTCGGAAGCGGCCGAGATCAAGAAGCGCTCCGTGGTGATCGCCGGTCACCGCACGAGCATCTCGCTGGAGAACGCGTTCTGGGACGCGCTGCGCGACCTCGCGGCCGCGCGGGACATCTCCGTCAATCAGCTGGTCACCGAGATCGATCGCGGGCGCCGCGGCAACCTGTCGAGCGCGATCCGCACCCACGTCCTGCTGTCGCAGCAGGCGAGCTGATCCCGGGAGCCGCCGCCGGTCCGTTCATCGGGCCGAGGCGCGTCCCGAAATCCAGCTTCCGCCGGTCCGGACATCCGGACGATCGATGCGCCCCCGGGCCTCAAGCTCCAGATAGGGTTCCGCCTCGCCGGCCGCTGTCACCGACAGGGCCGCGTCCAGGCTGTCCGCCTCGAGATCGGCCGCGATCCGGCCCTCGGCCGTGGCGCCGTCGGCGCGCACCGCCAGCCCCTCGACCGCGAACCGACCGTTGCCCAGGCTGAAGGCGCCGGAGAGCGCCCCGCCGCCTTGCCCGAAATGCGCGGCCAGCCGATCCTGCAGCGCCTTCAACTGCGAGACGCCGGCCGAGCCTTCGCCGGCCTCCGGCTGAAGCGAGAGCGCGGCCCGTCCGCCGAGGCGGCCCGAGGCCTCCACCCCCCCAAGCCCCGGAGCCAGCAGGAAGTCCGCCGCCGCCAGGCGCCCCTCGACCGTCGCGCTGCCCGACGCGCGCAAGAGC
>MRWG01000452.1_pt1 | contig 49443 bp, 54 predicted proteins | sample 1013341 | NCBI WGS metagenome assembly MRWG01 (sample SAMN06117577, study PRJNA244670) | biofilm metagenome | biome: Water; feature: Cathode Biofilm; material: Biofilm; isolation source: microbial consortium enriched at the cathode of a solar microbial fuel cell | place: USA: District of Columbia ... | reverse complement strand
TTCATGGTCAGCGCGCTCCAGGATAGGAAAAGAGACCGAGCGCCGGTTCGCTGCCACGGCCGAAGCCCTTGGCCGGTGCGGGCCTGTCGGTGAGGGCAGGGGATGGCGTTTCCTGCCGCGCTTCATCGTCGGCAAACACCAGTTCCGCCATGAAACGGGTTTCCGCCTCGTCGCGATTGTCGGCGTCGACAACGCCCCATTCATGCCAGCCGCGCCGCTTCAGCATGGAGACCCGCAGATTGCGCGCCTCCAGCCCGAAGAACAGCGACAGGCAGAGCGAGGCCACCGTTGCCGCAACCGACCAGCCCTCCAGCGCGCCAAGCGCGCCGAGCAGCAGCGCGGCGGCAACCGCAGCCAGCGCTTCCAGCCACATGCGATGCCACAGGAACCAGAGGAACGGCGCAATGAACGCCAGGATCGCAAAGCCGTCGCGCACCAGAACCGCCTGTTCCGGATTGCGTTCGGGCGGCTCCATCACAACATAGCTTGCCATCGGCTTATCCCTTCAGGCTGCCCTTGGTGGAGGGGACTGCATCAAGCTGGCGCGGATCGGCTTCGCAGGCCGTACGCAACACCCGCGCCACCGCCTTGAAGCAGGTCTCGGCAATGTGGTGGCTGTTTGCGCCGTAATGATTGGTCACATGCAGTGTGATGCCGGCATTCTGGGAAAGCGCCTGGAAGAACTCGCGCACCAGTTCGGTGTCGAACGTGCCGATCTTCTGCGTCGGAAACTCAACATCCCAGACGAGGAAGGGGCGGCCCGAAACATCGATCGCCGCGCGCGTCAGGCATTCGTCCATGGCGAGATCAAGCGAGGCGTAACGCGTGATGCCGCGCCGGTCGCCCAGCGCCTCCGAGATGGCCTTGCCGAGCGCGATGCCGCAATCCTCGACCGTGTGGTGATCGTCGATGTGCAGATCGCCATCGGCCTTCACCGTCATGTCGATCAGCGAATGGCGGGAAAGCTGCTCCAGCATATGGTCGAAAAAGCCCACGCCGGTAGCCATGTCGTAACGGCCTTCGCCATCGATTTCGACCCGAACGGCAATGGCCGTTTCATTGGTCTTGCGGCTGATTTCGGCGGTGCGCGTTGTGCTGGAAGCCATGGTCTGTCCCTTTGCGCTGCATGAAGGCCAGCCTTCTAGCAGCATGTTCCGCCAAAGACCAGAACCGTTGCCGCCCAGACGGTACGCCAAGACCGGCAGATCCTGATTTCAAACTCCGCCCGCAATACCCATCATCACCACATCTGCAAAGTGCTCAACACCCCGCCAGGCACCCTCGTGGTTCGCCTTTCAGCAAGCTCAAGAGGCTCACCATGAGGATTGATGTGACGGATGGTGACGCGACGTAGCGATGTGCTGCCATGTTCACCCCCATATTCAAACCCTCAAGGGACCCGCCGCACAACGCAACAACAGCCCTCATCCTGAGCTTGTCGAAGGGCGAGGGCGCCTGGCACCGACATGGCAAATCCATCTGCGCGTTTGCATTCCACAATGATCAACTTACATATTCGATCTGACGGCGCCGTGCCTCTTCGGGCGGCGCGAAAAGGAGTGTGCGATGAGCGAAGATAAATCCATGCACGCCACGACAATCGTCACTGTGCGCAAGGGCGACAAAGTGGTGATTGCCGGTGACGGGCAGGTCAGCCTGGGCAACACCGTGATGAAGGGCAATGCGCGCAAGGTGCGGCGCATCGGCAAGGGCAATGTGATCGCTGGCTTCGCCGGGGCCACCGCCGACGCCTTCACCCTTCTGGAGCGGCTGGAAGCCAAGCTGGAGCAGTATCCCGAGCAGTTGATGCGCGCCTGCGTCGAGCTTGCCAAGGACTGGCGGACCGACCGCTATCTGCGCCGGCTCGAAGCGATGATGCTCGTGGCCGACAAGAGCGTCACCCTGGCGCTTACCGGCAATGGCGATGTGCTGGAGCCCGAGCAGGGCATCATGGCCATCGGCTCCGGTGGCAATTATGCGCTTGCTGCCGCGCGTGCGCTCGCCGACACCGACAAGGACGCCGAGGAAATCGCCCGCAAGGCGATGGAGATCGCCGCGTCCATCTGCATCTACACCAATGACAATGTGGTGGTGGAAACCCTTGACGCCGAATGAGGCAGACCGGGTTGCCCTTTCTCCGGTAACCGCGGATCATTTTCCAGTGCTCCTCGACTGGCTCCGCCAGCCGCACATACGCGAATGGTGGGGCGAGCCTGAAATCGAGCTGGGCCAGATCCGCGACATGATCGAGGGACGCGACACGACGCGCCCCTTCATGATCGAACTGGAAGGGCGGCCTGTCGGCTACATTCAGTACTGGTTTCTGGCGGACAATCGCGACGAGATTGATCAGTGGGTGGACGAACTTCCGGCGGATACAGTCGGCGTCGACCTGATCATCGGCGCGAAAGACCTGCTCTCGAAAGGGATCGGCAGCACCGCAGTGAAGCTGATGGTGCGCCACCTTCTGGAGACGGGACGCAGAAACATCATCATCGATCCGGACCCCCAAAACACGCGTGCGGTCCGCGCCTATGAAAAGGCCGGCTTCCAGCCGGTGCCTCATCTGGCCGGACGCACAGGGGACTACCTGATCATGCAATACGACACGAACAACGAGACGGACACATGACCACATTTTCCCCGCGCGAGATCGTCTCCGAACTCGACCGCTACATCATCGGCCAGAATGACGCCAAGCGCGCCGTGGCGATTGCGCTGCGCAACCGCTGGCGTCGCCAGCAGCTCGAGCCGGAGCTGCGCGAAGAGGTGATGCCGAAGAACATCCTCATGATCGGACCCACCGGCGTCGGCAAGACCGAGATCTCGCGTCGCCTGGCAAAGCTCGCCGGCGCGCCCTTCATCAAGGTCGAGGCCACCAAGTTCACCGAGGTCGGCTATGTCGGCCGCGATGTGGAGCAGATCATCCGCGATCTGGTGGAGGTCTCCATCGGTCTCGTGCGTGAAAAGATGCGCGAGAACGTGAAGGCCCGCGCCCACATGAACGCCGAAGAGCGCGTTCTTGAAGCGCTGGTCGGGAAGACCGCCAGCCCCGCCACCAAGGACAGTTTCCGCCAGAAGCTGCGCAATGGCGAGCTGGACGACAAGGAAATCGAGGTGGAAGTCTCCGATTCCGGCGGCGGCATGCCCGGTTTTGAAATGCCCGGCATGCCCGGCGCGAATATCGGCGTTCTGAACATCAACGACATGCTCCAGAAGGCCATGGGCGGCAAGCCGACCAAGCTGCGCAAGACGACCGTGAAGGAGTCCTACGAACTTCTGATCGCCGACGAGTCCGACAAGCTTCTCGATGAGGAAGAAGTCACCCAGCGGGCCCTGGAATCGGCGCAGAATGACGGCATCGTCTTCCTCGACGAAATCGACAAGATCGCCAACCGTGAGAACGGTGCGGGCGCCGGCGTTTCGCGCGAAGGCGTGCAGCGCGACCTGCTTCCACTCGTGGAAGGCACGACGGTTGCGACCAAATACGGTCCGGTCAAAACCGACCACATCCTGTTCATCGCCTCCGGCGCGTTCCACGTCTCCAAGCCTTCGGACCTTCTGCCGGAGCTTCAGGGCCGTCTGCCGATCCGCGTCGAACTGCGCGCGCTGGAAAAAGATGATTTCCGCCGCATCCTGACGGAAACCGAGGCGAGCCTCATCAAGCAGTATGTGGCGCTGATGGAAACCGAAGGCGTTTCGCTGAACTTCACCGACGACGCCATCGACCGTCTGGCGGCCATTGCCGTCGATCTGAACGCCAGCGTCGAGAACATCGGCGCACGCCGGCTGCAGACGGTGATGGAACGTGTGCTCGACGAAATCTCGTTCAACGCACCGGATCGTTCGGGAACCGAGCTTTCCATCGACGCGGCCTATGTCGACAAGAATGTCGGCGACCTCGCCAAAAACACGGACCTGTCACGCTTCATCCTCTGAAGCCCCCGCACAGTTCCGAAATCTGCCCATTCCCCGTCCCATGCCCCGCCGGTTCAGAACCGGCGGGGCATGGCGCATAAGAGGGGCGCATAAGAGGCCCGCATATAAGCAAGTGTGACATCTCTGCCGCGGTCGGGGCGTGATGATTGTCGGGCCGCGAATGCCTCTCGACTTGGTCGGTAGCTTTGCCTAATTTGCCGATAATCCAAAAAAGTCAGAACCACGCAGGGGGCGCAAGCAGCGCGACATGGCACCACGGGCACGACTGGTTATAGGCATTTGCCTCGGCTTCTTCTGCGTCGGAACACTTCCCGTTTCCGCGGCCAAACTCGTTCCCGAAGGAAACCGGAACGCAAAGCAGCCCCCGGTGCCCGGTGTTTCGGCCAAGCGCACGAAGTCGGCGCAGACCACCTATGAAGCCAAATATGGCAAGGTCTACCAGCTTCTGAAAACGGATGGCGGGCTCGTTTCCAAGATCCGCTCCATTTCATCCCGATACAACATCGATCCCGTTCACATGGTCGGCGCCATCGTCGGTGAGCACACCTACAATGTGGACGCCTATGACCGCCTCCAGACCTATTATGTGAAGGCGGTCTCTTATCTGAAAAGCGATTTCTCCTTCTCCTATGGCGGTGAGACGGTCGGCCAGTTCGTGGAACGGCCCGAATTCGCCGACTGCGAAAAGGAAAAGGGCAGCTACGACGTCTGGTCGTGCCGCGAAGCCGTCTGGGACAAATCGTTCCGCGGCAAATCCGTCGACGGCAAGAAATGGCCGAACGACCGGTTCGGGGCCGTTTTCTTCCAGCCCTTCTATGCAGGCCAGACATTCGGCATCGGTCAGCTCAATCCGCTGACCGCCCTCAAGATGACCGACACGGTGAACAGGGTTTCCGGCTTCCGCCAGATCAGCCACACCAACCCGCAGGAAGTCTACCAGACGATCATGGACCCGGATAAATCGCTCGCCTATGTGGCCGCGACGGTGAAGAAGTCCATCGCCGCCTACAGGCAGATTGCCGATTTCGACATTTCGAAAAACCCCGGCATCACCGCCACGCTCTACAATCTCGGAAACCCGGAAGCACGCGCCGCGCGTCTGGCAGCGGAAAACCGCGTCCGCCGGGCCAAAGGCCAGCGGGTCAAGCTTCCGGAAGAGAACTATTATGGCTGGCTGGTGAACGAGAAGCTGGATGAGCTGAAGGCGCTTTTCCAGGATTCCTGAACCATCAGGTTCTTATGTCCCGTCCGTCGCCCGGTCGCCGGTGACGGCTTTCAACTGCTTCAGAAGCACCTTGATCTCGCCATCCTTCAGAGAAGCGATATGCGCCGCCAGAAGGTTTGCGAGTTCCGTTGCACAGGGCGAAAGATGCGCCGTGTCCACCACGACGCGCGGGTGTGAAAGCTCGGCGATCCGCTGCAACTCGTCCGCCTCATCCCAGATCACGTTGAAAAAACCGATGATCTTCTGAACCATCGCCCAGTTGGGCGGGCTGGCGCGACCGTGCTCCAGAGAAGAAAGATAGGCCGCGCTGACGCCGATGGCCGCCGCCATTTCCTTCTGGCTCACCCCGCGCTCACGCCGCAGCTCGCGGATTTTCTCGCCAAGCGGGGTCACATGCCGCTCCTGTGCCTGCGCTTCAGGCGGATATAGAACGCGCCGCCGCCGCCATGACGCCGGCTTGCCTCGTCGATCCCGCTCACCAGGCCGGAGAAGGGCGGTGTTGCAAGCCAGCGCGGCAGGGCGCGGCGCAGCACGCCATCACTGCCGAACGATGCGCCCTTGCCGGTAATCACCAGAACATGGCGCATGCCCTCCGCATGGGCGCGGTTCAGGAAGGAGAGAAGCAGGCTGTGCGCTTCCGACTGGGTCAGCCCGTGAAGATCCACGCGCCCCTCCAGAACAAGCCGGCCACGGGCAATCTTGGTATGGGTGGGCTTGTCGATCGGCCGGGTCGGATGCGCCTTGACCGGAGCGGGCGAAGCCTTGCCGGAACTGCTGGATGTCGCAGCAGGCCGCGATGTGTCCTGCGCCACCAGACGCGAAAGCTCGGCCATCGTGTCGTCATCGGGCTCTGCCGTTTCTTCAAGAAACTTGCCCTTGAGCGGCTCCGTGGTCCGCGCCACGCGGTTCCACAGGATACGGTCTTCCATACTCAGGCGTTTCGGCGTGTGGCTGGTCATTGCTCAGCCTTCCACAAGCGCTCTGGGAACCAGCGCATAAAAATCCGCTCTGTGGCGGATCACACCGGCGATCTCGCCCGCCGCAGCACCGCTGCCGATGAAGAGATCGGCCCGCGCCTGTCCGGTGATCGCCGAGCCCGTATCCTGCGCGATCATCAGGCGACGGAACGGCTGGCCATCGACCACATAGAGTTCCGGCGCATGGATGAAGAACGGGGTTCCGAATGTGTGCAACAGCCGGTCGACGGCGATCGAGCGTCCCGGCGTGAGCTGCACCTTGGCGGCTGCCACGGGACCAAGTTCCGGCGCTCCCGCATCGGTTTCGCGGAAAAAGATGAAAGAGCGATTTTGCCGGAGAATTTCGTCAATTCGCTCCGGATTTTCCGAAAACCAGGCCCGAATGCTCTGCATTGTGACCGTTTCCGGAGAAAGCGCGCCGCGCTCGATGAGCACCTTTCCGGCGCCCGTAAAATAGTGACCCGACTTCGCGGCATAGGTGACCCGCATGACGGATCCATCCTCAAACCGCAGCCTTGCCGCACCCTGAACATGGATGAAATAGGCATCGACCCTGTTGTCGAGCCAGACGAGTTCCAGATCACGCCCTTCCAGCGCGCCACGGTCGATTGCGCCGCGGTCGTGATACTCCACAAGGCCACTGTCCGTTTTCCGGGCAAACGCAAAATAGGGATCGAGCCCGGCGGGGCGGTTCTCATCATCCACATCCACCAGATCGTCGGGACGCCGGTAGAGCGGCACGCAGAAGCGCTCGGTCCTTTCGCGCGAGGCCTCAACCTCCGGCTCGTAATAGCCGGTCACAAAACCGGAACCGCCGTCTTCAGCGCGGATATGGCAGGGAATGAAATGTTCTTCGAAGAATGCCCGGGCCGATGCTTCATCGGCGTCGGGCATGGCCAGTGCCGCTTTGTGAGCGGGAGCGAAGGCGGAAAGCGCGATGCCCAGAGCGCCCGTGCGATAGGGCTTTACGGCAACGCGCTTGGCGGAACGGGCAAATGCACGAAAGGCGGAAAGAACCTTGTCCTCCCGCCAGCCTGGCATGTCGCTGAACGAAACCCTCTCAAGGGATGGCGAAAGCGCCGCAGACTGCGCGGCCATGCACGACGCTCCGCCCGGCAAGGATCAATCCTCGGCTTCGGTGGCGACGAGCTTCCAGTTGGGGTCGCGGGAACGGCTGTCGCGCGCGAAGGTCCACACATCCTTGACTTCGGCCACGGTCTCGGGATCGCCGTCGATCACCTCGCCGGACCCGTCACGGGTAGCGGAAATGAGCTCGCTGACGATGCGCAGCGTGACATGGGCTTCCGAACCCTTCATCTCGGCGGCGACGATGTCCATGCTGTCGATGCCGACAAACGAGGATTCGATCTTCTCGTTGCGCTTCTCACGCTCGTCGATTGCAGCGACGAAACCTTCATAAACCTCGCGCGAAAGCAGGTTCTTGAGGGTCCGGCGGTCGCCATCGGCATAGGCCATGACGATCATCTCATAGGCCATCTTCGCGCCTTCGACGAAGCTCTTGGGCGCGAACGAAGCGTCGGCGTCGCGAATGGCGCGCATGCCCTTGTTCAATTCGCTGCCCGGCTTGGCGGCCTTGTCGATATCGGCATAGGTCTGGTCGGGTTCCGGAGCGCCCTTGCGGCGCGGCAGGGAGACCACGTTTTCGCCGTCGCCGGACTTTTCTTCGCTGGAAGACCTGCGCCCTGCGGTGTAGGGATCAAAAGGCGGACGTTCATTGCCCGTACGCCGGCCGAGCACATTGCGCAGCTGAAAGAAGATCACCACAGCGGCAATCAGAAAGAAAATCGTGCCGAAATCGAAGAATTCCATAACGTCCAGCCAAACGAGCCACTGTGTTCCGCAGCACCTGCCGGCTCAGGCCAGGTGCAGAGGCGACGGCACCCCGTCCTTACCGGAAATCATATAGAACGCAGACCGCCATCATTCAAATTTTCGGTCAGAATACCTATGTTTTCCCCACTGGCCAGCATGGAACGGTCAGAATCCGCTTAAACAGGCAACAAGGCTAACAAGTTCGTGCGATTTTCGATTGTTCCCTTCCTCCTTCTCGCCATCCCGTTGGGCGAGATCGCCATGTTCGTCGTTGTCGGAAGCCAGATCGGCGTGTTCCCCACGCTGGCGCTGGTTCTGATAACAGCCGTGACAGGCTCCATCCTTCTGAGAATTCAGGGGTTTGGCGTCGTTCGCCGCATTCAGGAAACGATGAATGAGGGCGGCGTGCCCGGCCGCGATCTCGTGCATGGCATGATGATCATGGTGGCCGGCGTGCTTCTTCTCACGCCCGGTTTCATCACCGATACGCTCGGTTTCCTCCTGTTTATTCCGGCAATCCGCGACATCGGCTGGAAATTCCTGCGCAGCCGGATCGTCGTCATGGGCGGGGCGGCAGGCGCCGGCGCACAGCGCCAAAACCCCTATCGACGCGACACCGGGCCGCAGACAATTGATCTTTCGGCAGACGATTACAGCGACGAACCGAACGATAATTCGCCCTGGCGCGGACCCGATCGCGACTAAAGCGGACCGTCCCGCGACCCCGCCGCGCCTTGTCATGCGCCAAAGCCCATGCTAGCGAGCAAACAATTATTTTCGGGGAGCCGCGCGGCTGCCAACCACGCTTGAGGAAGAACACGCATGGCCAAGAAACCAGAAGAAAACACTGCAGGCGCGAACGAAGCGGCAAAGGCCGGCAACGGCGCACAGCCCGCACTGAACGTTCTGACCCAGTATGTGAAGGATCTTTCCTTCGAAAGCCCGGGTGCTCCGCAGTCTCTGCGCGGTCGTTCGGAAGCTCCGGCAATCAACATCAACGTCAATGTCAACGCCAACCCACTTGGCGAGACCGACTATGACGTCGTGCTGACGCTCAACGCCAAGGCAGAAGCCGAAGGCAAGGTGCTGTTCAACGTAGAGCTGGTTTATGGCGGTGTCTTCCGCGTTGCCGGTTTCCCGCAGGAGCACATGCTGCCGGTTCTCTTTATCGAGTGCCCGCGTCTGCTCTTCCCGTTCGCACGTCAGGTCATCGCCGACGCAACCCGCGCCGGTGGCTTCCCGCCGCTGATGATCGACCCGATCGACTTTGCCCGCATGTTCCAGCAGCGCGTTGCCGAGGAACAGGCAAAGGGCCAGGTTCAGGTTTCCTGATCCAGCCAGATTTTCTAAGTTTTTTCGGGGTGGCGCTTTCGGGCGCCGCCCCGAATCACTTCTGGCGCATCATTTCTGGCGCAGGATTCTTCGATTTTCAGAGAAAGCCGGGATTTTCCGGAAAACTGCCCGACTTCAGGCGCGCAGATTGTGCCAGAGCGATTTTTCGCCGAGCTTTTCGACCAGCGCCTCATGAGCGGCGCGCTCTTCCTCGCTGATGCGCGGGGGAAGGGGGGTCGGTCGCGCCGACAGGGTGACCGAAGCGGCCAGTGCACTTTCGCCCGCATTGTCGCCGCCGCCTGAAATCTCCAGACCAAGAGCGGCCTGCTTGCCGCCGATCAGCTCGATATAGACTTCGGCGAGAAGTTCGGCGTCGAGGAGAGCGCCGTGCTTGGTGCGGCGGCTGTTGTCGATGCCATAACGACGGCACAGCGCATCGAGCGAATTCGGCCCCATCGGGTGTTTGCGCCGGGCGATGGCCAGCGTATCGACCACAAGCGAGGGCTCCACCGGGGGAACGCCCAGCCGGTCGAATTCGGCATTGATGAAGCCGATATCGAAGTTCGCATTGTGAGCGACCAGCTTTGCGCCGTCGATGAATTCCAGAAATTCTTGCAGAACCGCGCCAAACGCCGGCTTGTCGGCGAGATCGGCATCGGAAATTCCGTGAACCGCCTGCGCCTCCGGGTGAACCGAACGGCCCTGCGCATTGATGTAATGATGCAGGAAACGCCCCGTGGGAAAACGATTGTCCAGCTCGACACAGCCAATCTCGATCACCCGATCCAGATTGTTGTCGAGACCCGTGGTTTCCGTATCGAAAACGATTTCGCGCATTCATTCGCTCCAGAGCGCCAGTTCGTGAGCAACATGCGCACCCGATGCGGGTGACGCAAGCATGGCCTTATGGGGATGATGTTTCGGCTGGGGAAAGTGCTGCGATCACCGATTTCACGGCATCGCGCGCCGCTTCCATCCCATTGCCCGTGTCAATGATGAAGTCGGCGCGCGCGCGCTTTTCCGCATCCGGCACCTGACGGGCAAGGATCGCGGCGAACTTTTCTTCCGTCATGCCGGGGCGTGACAGAACCCGGCTGCGCTGCTCTTCAGCCGGCGCGGTGACCACGACAATGCGATCAACACGATCCTCACCGCCCGTTTCGAACAGGAGCGGAATGTCGAGCACGACAATGGGCGTTCCCTTTTGCCTGTTTTCGGCAACGAAGGCGTCTGCATCCTGACGCACCAGTGGATGGATGATCTCTTCCAGCGCCTTGAAGGCTTCGGGTTTCCCCAAAACGGCCCTGGCCAGTCGTTCACGATCCACCGCGCCGTCAACAACGGTTCCGGGGAAACGCGCCTCGATGAGCGGTGCAGCCGCACCCGCATAGAGCCTGTGAACCGCTGCATCGGAATCGTGCACCGGCACGCCTTCTTCCACAAACATGCGGCCGGTTGTGGATTTCCCCATGCCGATGGAGCCGGTGAGGCCGAGAATGACTGTCACACCTGTTCTCCATCGGACAGAACATGCGTGCGCAGGGCCCCGGTGACCTCTGGCCGCATGCCGAACCAGCGCTCGAAACCGGGCACGGCCTGATGCAGCAGCATGCCCAGCCCGTCGACCGGCGTGAGCCCGCGCGCCTCGGCGGCGGCAAGCAGGTCCGTCTTGAGCGGCGCATAGACAATGTCGCTGACGACCGCGCCTTCAGGCATTGGATCGAGCGAAATCTCCAGCGGCGGTTTCCCGGTCATGCCGAGCGCGCTCGTGTTCACCAGAAGATGCGCATCGGACAGAAGTGCCGGAAGCGCGTCCCAGCCATGGGCGCTGACGCCCGTTCCGAAACGCTGCGCCAGCTCCTCGGCCCGCTCAATGGTGCGATTGACCACGCGAATCTTGCGGTAGCCGGCCTTCTGGATGGCGTGGATGATGGCGCGCGCCGCACCGCCTGCACCCAGCACCACGGCGGTCTCGCCAGACGTCCAGCCGGGAGCAATGGCGCTCAGATTTGCAGAAAAACCATAGGCGTCCGTGTTTCCGCCGATGAGTTTTCCACCCTCGAACCACAGCGTGTTGACGGCGCCGATCATCTCGGCCGCCTCGTCGCGCTGATCGACACCCTGAAAGGCTGCTTCTTTGTGGGGCAGGGTGACGTTGCCACCGGCATATACGGAAGATGACAGGCCAGCGAGAAACGCCGGAAAATCGAGCGGTGCGACATCCAGCTTTTCATAGCTGCCGGCGATGCCGTGCTGATGAAGCCAGTAGCCATGAATGAGCGGCGAGCGGGAATGCGCGATGGGATGCCCGCAAACGAAGGCGTGAATATCAGCCATCGATCGCCCCCAGCGTGCGCAGCTCGGCCAGAAGCGGCAGGAGCGGCAGGCCGACAATCGTGAAGGTGTCGCCTTCGATCTTTTCGAAAAGCTGAATGCCTTCACTTTCGATCTGATAAGCGCCTACGCTGTGCAGGGCGTTTTCGCCCACACTGGAAAGATGACGCCCGATGAAAGCGGGATCGAGATCGCGCATGGTGAGGCGCGCAATGCCCACATGCCGCCAGATCACCTCGCCATCGCGCGCGATGACGACGGCGCTGTTGAGCTGATGGGTGCGGCCCGAAAGTTTCAGAAGATGCCGGCGCGCGCCTTCCATGTCTGCTGGCTTGTGGAAGACTTCATCACCGAGCGACAGGGTCTGGTCCGCACCGATGACAAGCGCGCCGGGGGAGCGCTCGGAAACGTCCACGGCCTTGGCTTCGGCAAGCACCTGGGCGACGGTTTCAGGATCCGCGCCGCTTCCCTCCAGCGTGTTTTCCACAGCGCGCTCGTCGATCTCGGACCGTTCGACGCGAAACGTGACGCCGGCATCGCGCAGCATTTTCTGACGAAAGGCGCTTCCCGACGCCAGGATGATGGCGGGCTTGTCTGTCATGGTGTCACCCTCTGTTTTCTCGTGACTTCGCATACAATGCGAGAATGGCGGCTGCCGTTTCTTCAATGGACCGGCGCGAAACGTCGATCACCGGCCAGCCATGCCGGCTGCAAAGCTGGCGCGCATAGGCAATCTCGCGCGAGATTGTTGCGCGATCCGTATAGGGATTGAAGGCTGTTTCATCCACAGAGCCCAGAATGCGGTTCTGGCGGATCTGTGAAATGCGTTCGGCGGAAGCAACGAGGCCGACGATCAGCGGCCGCCTGGCCTCCGCCAGCGCTTCGGGAAGCTTCATGTCCAGAACGATGGGAACATTGGCGGTCTTCACACCGCGGTTCGCCAGATAGATGCTGGTGGGCGTCTTGGATGTGCGGGAGATACCCACAAGCACAACGTCCGCATCTTCAATGTTCAGCGGAAGCTGCCCGTCATCATGCTCCATGGTGAAATTGAGCGCTTCGATGCGGTGGAAATACTGCGCATCCAGCACATGCTGCGCGCCCATGCGCCGTCCGGCGGGTGTTCCCAGATAGGACTGGAAAACCATCAGCACCGGTTCGAGCACGGAAACGCAGGGCAGGCCGAGCGCGGCACAGCTTTCATCCACCTGCCGGGCGAGTTTCTGATCCACCACTGTGTAGAGAACAATGCCCGGCTCGCGCTCCACTTCATCGAGCACGCGGGCCAGCTGCTTCTCATTTCGAATCAGCGGGTAGATGTGCTCGATCGCCCGCGCGTCCTTGTATTGCGCGGCTGCGGCGCGTCCAGCGGCCAGAAGTGTCTCTCCGGTCGCATCAGAAATCATGTGAAGATGGAAGAAGCGCTGCGGCTGTTGCACGGTTTTCTGCCCCGCCATGTGGATGATTGTTGATAACGCGGGCTCAAAAAAATGGCGAGGCCGCGCCTCTGGATAAGTCCATAGAGTCTTCCACAGATCAGCCCGGTGTGAATTGTGATCCGCCCATGTGGAGAACATTCGACAATCCCCGAACCTTCCTTCATTGTCCACCACACGCGGGAAAACGAAATTGGCTCAGCCTATTGAATCTGCGTGCTGAATCCGCATTATCCCCGTTCTTCTGAAGATGTGCATTGCCATGGGGCGCGGCAATAAGACCGAAGGGGCGATGCGCGAAACCGTGGACAGATTTGAATCCACATTACAAACAGAGTCTAAGAATCAGAAGAATCTTCAGATCTGTAATTATCTTTTGAATCCTGACTGTGGAGCATCCTGATGGGGCAGCGAAAAATCCTCGACGTGCTTAGAGGCGAGACGGTGTTTCCGCCTCCCGTATGGATGATGCGCCAGGCAGGGCGGTATCTGCCGGAATACCGGGAAACCCGGAAACACGCCGGTGGGTTCCTGGATCTCTGCTACAATCCCGATCTGGCCGTGGAAGTGACCCTACAGCCGATCCGGCGTTTCAACTTCGACGCTTCGATCCTGTTTTCCGACATTCTCGTCGTGCCTCATGCCCTCGGACGCGATCTGCGCTTCGAGGAAGGGCGCGGTCCGCTCCTGACGCCAATCGACGCCGGCGGCATCGCCAGGCTGGAAACCGACGGTTTTCATGATCATCTGGCGCCGGTCTACGAGACGGTGCGGCGGCTTCGGAAGGAACTTCCAGACGAAACGACGCTGCTCGGCTTCTGTGGCGCGCCGTGGACTGTCGCGACTTACATGATCGCCGGGCATGGAACGCCGGACCAGGCACCGGCCCGCATGTTCGCTCTGGAACAGCCGGAGGCCTTTTCCGCGCTGATCGACTGTCTTGCGGACTGTTCGGCCGAATATCTGATCCGCCAGATCGATGCGGGCGCGGATGCGGTTCAGATCTTCGATTCCTGGGCCGGTGTTCTCGATGAGCTCTCTTTCGAGCGCTGGTGCGTGAAGCCGATGGCCCGGATCGTGGCGAAAGTGCGCGAAAAGCACCCCGATGTGCCGATCATCGGCTTTCCCAAGGGCGCGGGCGCGCATTATGCGGGCTATCGCCGGGAGACGGGCGTGACGGCGCTGGGTCTCGACTGGACCGTTCCATTGGGCACAGCGCGCCGTCTGCAGGCCGAGGGAGCCGTTCAGGGCAATCTGGACCCCCTGAGGCTGATTGCGGGCGGAGAGGCGCTCCACGAGGGCGTGGCGGCCATTCTGGACGCCCTGAGACATGGACCCTTCATCTTCAACCTCGGCCACGGCATCACGCCCAAGACGCCGGTTGAGCATGTGGAAGCCATGCTGAAGCAGATCAGGGAGGCCGAGTGATGGCTGCGAGTGACACGGGCGGCAAGAAAGCTGCGGGCAGGGCCTTCACGGCGCTGGCGATTTTCATCGGCCTGACGGCGCTTCTGTTTTTCTACAATCCGTCCGGTTTCTATCTCTGGGCGAAGGCCATCCATGTGATCGCCGTGATTGCCTGGATGGCAGGCATGCTCTACCTGCCGCGGCTGTTCGTCTATCACGCGGATGCAGAGCCGGGTTCGGAGAAATCCGAGACCTTCAAGGTGATGGAGCAGCGTCTGTTACGGCTGATCATCAACCCGGCCATGATTGTGACCTGGGTTTTCGGCCTGTGGCTGGCCTGGGACGGTTTCGGCTTTTCGGGCGGCTGGCTGCACGCAAAGATCGCGCTTGTTATCGCCATGTCGGGCGTGCACGGCTATTTCTCGGCCTCCGTTCGCCGCTTTGCGGCCGATCAGAACACCAAGCCCGCCCGTCATTGGCGTATAATGAACGAAGCGCCGACGCTTCTGATGATCGTTATTGTCGTGCTTGTTATCGTCAAACCCTTCTGATACGGGTTTGACAGACTGCCTTTGATGCGGAACCGGCGATGCCGTCTTGCCCTTTGAACAAGACGGCGCTAAGAGTCGGTTCCTTCCTTTTTGTCCGGTTCCACGCACATCTTCCGTTCCGAGTGAAACCGGCTGGCTTCAAATACGCCTACCCCCATCTTTTTTGTTTGCCTTTCCAGAGTCCGCACATGCAGGAAATGAAACTCCAAGAGCTGAAAAGCAAATCGCCGACCGATCTCATTGCGTTCGCAGAATCGCTTGAGGTCGAGAACGCCAGCATCATGCGCAAGCAGGAGCTGATGTTCGCGATTTTGAAGAAGCTCTCCACGCAGGATATCGAGATCATCGGCGAAGGCGTCGTGGAAGTGTTGCAGGATGGCTTCGGCTTCCTCCGCTCCGCAACCGCCAACTATCTGCCGGGTCCGGACGATATCTACATCTCCCCCTCCCAGATCCGCCGCTTCTCGCTGAAGACGGGCGATACGGTCGAGGGTCCGATCCGCAGCCCCAAGGAAGGCGAACGCTATTTCGCCCTTCTCAAGGTCAACACGATCAATTTTGAGGATCCGGAGAAGATCCGCCACAAGATCCATTTCGATAACCTGACACCGCTCTATCCCGATGAGCGGCTGAACATGGAGATTGAGGATCCGACGAAGAAAGACCTGTCGGCGCGCGTGATCGACCTGGTGGCGCCGCTCGGCAAGGGCCAGCGCGGCCTGATCGTCGCGCCGCCGCGCACGGGTAAGACGGTTCTTCTGCAGAACATCGCCCATTCGATCACCTCGAATCACCCGGAATGCTTCCTGATCGTTCTTCTGATCGACGAACGTCCGGAAGAAGTGACCGACATGCAGCGCTCGGTGAATGGCGAGGTTATTTCCTCGACCTTCGACGAGCCGGCCTCGCGCCACGTGCAGGTTGCCGAAATGGTCATCGAGAAGGCGAAGCGTCTGGTCGAGCATGGCCGCGACGTGGTCATTCTGCTCGATTCGATCACCCGTCTTGGCCGCGCCTACAACACGGTCGTGCCGTCTTCCGGCAAGGTTCTGACCGGTGGTGTGGACGCCAACGCCCTGCAGCGCCCCAAGCGCTTCTTCGGCGCGGCGCGCAACATCGAAGAGGGCGGTTCGCTGACGATCATCGCCACGGCGCTCATCGATACGGGCAGCCGCATGGACGAAGTGATCTTTGAAGAGTTCAAGGGCACGGGCAACTCGGAAATCGTTCTGGACCGCAAGGTTGCCGACAAGCGTATCTTCCCGGCCATCGACATTCTCAAGTCCGGTACGCGTAAGGAAGACCTCCTCATCGCGCGTCAGGATCTCCAGAAGATCTTCGTTCTGCGCCGCATCCTGGCTCCGATGGGCACCACGGACGCGATTGAGTTCCTTAACGACAAGCTCAAGCAGACCAAAACCAATTCGGAATTCTTCGATTCGATGAACACCTGATGGTGGTTTGACGAAATCTGCCGTTCTGGCAGCAATGAAAAGGCGGCGTCACGGGAAATCGCGACGCCGCCTTAATCTTTTGTTCAGCATAAAATCCTGCTCAGTGCCTTCTGCGCAACGCCTCTTCCAGTGCATTGGCGGTGTCGAATGGGGGCAGGCAGGTCTGGCCGATGCAGAGGTAGGCCGCTTTCCGTTTCGGATCGACGGTGACACCGCCGGGCAGTTCCATCGCTTCTTTCGCTCCAGAGAGAACGATGTCGAAACGGCGTGGATCCAGATGTCGATTCGCTACCGGAACAAAAACCTGTTCTGCATCTGGTTCAACCATGACCAGCTTTATGGGTTCTTCCGCCAGAGCCGCGGCATAGACAGTGCCCGCCTGGCCATAGGTCTGGCTCGCAGCGCGCCCGAGAGCCTTTTCAACGACGTGGGCCAGATGGGCGCCGAGAGCGCCGTTGTGGAGCACGGAGAGGGCAAGGAGCGCTTCTATGCACTGGCTGGTGGCCGACGGGATGGCCTCATCCACATCGCCGCGAATGCGCATCGGCACGTCGCCGGCGTCTGAAGCGGTCAGAAAATAGCCTGTCGCATCAGCATCCGCGTGCCATTCATCCAACACGGTGCGCCAGGCATCTGCCTGTGCGAGCAGTGTTGCATCGCCTGTCGCCTGATAAAGCGCCGCTGCAGCGGAAATCATGCAGGCATAATCGCTGGTGAGCCCGGGGAAGACGCGGTTCCCGCCGCGGATGCTGTGGGGCAGGCGGCCGTGATTCATCGATTCGCATACGAAACGAAAAGCCGTTTGTGCAGCTTCAATCCAGTCCCTGCGCCCAAGGGTGCGACCGGCTTCGGCGAGAGCTGTGATCGTGAGGCCGTTCCAGTCGACCAGAATCTTGTCGTCACGCCCCGGTTGGGGACGGGTGTTGCGGGCTTCAAGCAGTCTGTCGAGCATGCCGCGCAGCGCGGTTTCGGTCTCACGCCCCTGAGACTCCGGCGTCGAACGACGATGCAGGATCGGCGCGCCCTCCCAGCCTTCCGGTTGAGCGAGCGAGAAGACTTCCAGAAAGCGATTTGCGTCCGCACCCAGGACGGAATTGAGCTCTTCTTCCGTCCAGAGATAGGTTTGCCCCTCAACGCCTTCAGTATCCGCGTCCAGACTGGATATGAACGCGCCATTCACGTCCCGCATCTCGCGGAGCAGCCAGCCGACGGTTTCCTCGATTCGATACCGAAACAATTCATTTTGCGTTTCGCCATACGCCCAGCACAGCATGCGAAGGAGCTGTGCGTTGTCGTAGAGCATTTTTTCGAAATGCGGGACGATCCACTGATCGTCAGTCGCATAACGCGCGAGGCCACCGCCTACATGATCGTAAATGCCGCCCGAAAGCATGGATTTGAGGCTGAACAGAACCGCTTCTTTAGAAGAAACATCGCCGGATTGAAGCGCCTGAAGCCAGAGTATGCGCATGAACGGGACATTGGGGAATTTGGGGGCACCGCGAAGGCCGCCCAGTTCCATGTCGATCATGCGCTGAATTTTCGGCGCAAGATCGTCCAGTAGCGCAGAAGGGGAGGCGGAGCGACCGGAAGCGGGGGAGAGCCGACTCTCGACGTGCGACTTCAACGCCGTGGCACTCTTCAGGAGGTCGGTGCGCTTGTTCTCCCAGGCTGCATTGACCGCCTCGAGCACCTGGAGGAAGCCAGCCCGGCCATACCGCTGCTCAGGCGGGAAATAGGTGCCGCCCCAGAACGGGTTTCCGTCCGAATCGAGAAACATGGTCAGCGGCCAGCCGCCTTGCTCGCCGGTCGCAGACAGGGCCGCCATATAGATCTGATCGATCTCCGGCCGCTCTTCCCGATCTACCTTGATATTGACGAAGTGCCGGTTCATGGCCTCCGCAACTTTTGGATTCTCGAATGACTCATGAGCCATCACGTGACACCAATGGCACGCAGCGTAGCCAACGGAGAGAAGAATGGGACGGTCCGTCTCCCGGGCTTCCTGCAGTGCTTCCGCAGACCAGGGGCGCCAATGGACCGGATTATCCTTGTGCTGCAAGAGATAGGGGCTGGTTTCGTTGGAAAGCAGATTTTTTGCTGGCAGAGCCATCAGGATTCCTTGCACATCGGATCGTTATGGAAAATATCTACCGGCACGGTAGGGCGCTTTGGACGTAAGGGCAATTCAGATGCGGGCAACGATATTCGCACTTTCCAGCGGTGGACTGCCATCGGGGGTCGCCGTGGTGCGGCTTTCCGGCGAAGGCACCCGTCAGGCCCTTGAGGAAATGGCGGGAACGTTGCCTGTAGCGCGACAGGCTGCGTTGCGCGGGATTCACAATCGTGACGGCGTGCTTCTCGATCGGGGGCTTGTTCTCTTCTTTCCGGCTCCGCACAGTTTTACAGGTGAGGATTGTGCGGAGCTGCATCTGCATGGTGGACGCGCCGTGGTTCAGGCAGTGCTTGACGCGCTGGCCGGCTTTGCAGGGTTCCGTCTAGCAGAAGCCGGAGAGTTTACCCGACGCGCCTTCTTGAACGGAAAATTCGACCTTACGGAAGCAGAAGCGCTTTCCGATCTGATTGCCGCAGAAACAGAAGCGCAGCGCCGCTTTGCTCTGGCCAATGCGGAGACACGGCATCGCGCACTCTACGATGGCTGGCGCAGGACACTGATTCAGGCCCGCGCCATGATCGAGGCGGAGCTTGATTTCTCGGATGAGGAAGACGTTCCGGGTTCTGTTGCGGAGCAGGTCTGGAACGATGTCACTGCGCTGCACCGATCCTTGCAGACGCATGCCGCCGGGTATCGGAATGCCGAGATCATCAGAGAGGGATACCGCGTCGTGATTCTCGGTGCGCCCAATGCCGGAAAATCCAGCCTTCTCAATGTGCTTGCTCAACGCGATATCGCCATCGTGACGGATGAGCCAGGAACCACGCGCGATGTGCTGGAGACCGCACTCGACATTGACGGTGCGAAAGTGATCCTGACGGATACGGCTGGCATTCGGGAGAACCCCGGCCGCGTTGAAGCACTCGGGATCGAACGCGCGATCAGCAGAGCGAAAGACGCGGATCTGATCCTTGTTCTCGAAGACATGTCTGCTGAAGACACTGTGGAAGCACCGGCCGATGCACCTTCTCTACGGGTCGGAAACAAGGCTGACCTCCCGGCCAAAGATCGAAATCAGCGGGACTACGACTTTGAGATCTCGGTCAAATCCGGTGAAGGGATCGATGCTCTTCTGGCAGAGCTACGCAAGCGGGTGGGGGATGCGACCCGGAACGCGACAGAGATCCTGCCTTTCAGACAGCGTCACGTACAGCTGATCGAAGAAGCCGCACGTCATGCTCAGACAGCAATTGCGTCCGAGGACACACCACTCGAACTGCGCGCGGAAGAGCTGCGACTTTCTGCAGATGCGCTGGGACGCATCTCTGGAAGCATTGACGTCGAGGACCTTCTCGACACGATTTTCTCGCAGTTCTGTATTGGCAAATGACTCACGTGAAACATGCACGATAAATCGTGACTCACGTGAAACAGTGTTGATTGATTTAGCGATGACTCACGTGAAACACAGGATAGGAGATTGAACAGTCTTGACTCATTGTTTCACGTGAAACCCATCCAACTCAAATCTCTTGACTGATGGGTTGGAAAAGGACATGTCATCCAACGTCCCAATGCCAATGTCCTTAAATCCAGCCAGCTTTCTTCTCTGGTCGAGACGTTTGCGCAGCGCAGATGGATATGAATAATGACGAATGAAACCTTTGATGTGATTGTGATCGGTGGCGGGCACGCCGGCGCTGAAGCGGCATCCGCCTCTGCGCGCAGCGGTGCAAAGACCGCGCTGGTTACACTTCGCTTCGACACCATCGGCGCGATGTCCTGCAACCCGGCAATCGGTGGGCTTGGCAAGGGGCACCTTGTTCGGGAAGTCGATGCGCTGGACGGCATTATGGGACGTGCGGCAGACGCCGCTGGCATTCAGTTTCGTTTACTCAATCGCCGCAAGGGTCCGGCAGTTCGCGGCCCGCGTACACAGGCAGATCGCAAGCTCTATCGGGCTGCTGTGCAGGAGGCGATCCGTTCTCAAGAGAATCTCGAAGTGATCGAAGGCGAGGCGCTGGAACTGGTCATCGATGCGGGGCGGGTCACGGGTGTCGTTGTGTCCGGAGAGCGTCATCTCAACTGTGGCTCTGTCGTGTTGACCACTGGCACGTTTCTACGCGGCCTCATCCACATCGGTGAAAAGACGATACCGGCCGGGCGCATGAATGAGCAGGCTGCCGAGCGTCTTTCGCTTTCCATGGAAGCAGCTGGCTTCCGGCTTGGGCGATTGAAGACGGGGACCCCGCCCAGGCTGGACGGTCGTACGATTGACTGGGCATCGCTAGACATGCAGCCAGCGGACGACGATCCGACACCATTCTCCCTGCTGACAGACAGGATTGTGAATCGGCAGATAGAGTGCGGCATCACGCGAACGACACCGGAAACCCATCAGGTAATCCGGGACAATCTGCATCGCTCGGCCATGTACTCGGGCGCGATTGACGGAATCGGACCGCGCTATTGTCCGTCCATTGAAGACAAGATCGTCAAGTTTGGCGACAGGGAAGGGCATCAGATATTCCTGGAGCCGGAAGGTCTCGATGACCACACGGTTTATCCGAACGGTATTTCGACTTCGCTGCCTGAAGATGCGCAGGTCGCGCTTCTCAAGACCATTCCCGGCTTGGCTGAGACCGTGGTGCTTCAGCCGGGATATGCGATTGAATATGACCATGTGGATCCGCGAGATCTCGAACCGACGCTTGAGACCCGGCGGGTGAAGGGGCTGTTCCTGGCGGGACAGATCAACGGCACGACCGGTTATGAAGAGGCTGCAGCCCAAGGGATTCTTGCCGGCATCAATGCAGCGCGGTCGGCGTCCGGCACCGGCATGATCACCCTCGGCCGGGCGGATGCCTATATCGGCGTGATGATCGACGACCTGGTGACGCGCGGTGTGAGTGAACCCTATCGCATGTTCACCTCGCGCGCGGAATATCGCCTGTCGCTTCGGGCAGACAATGCGGATATGCGCCTGACGCCTCTGGCCATGGAACTGGGCATTGCGTCGTCAGAGAGACGGAAGCGCTTCAGCGAGATGCAGACGGCGCTGGACGATGCGCGAGCGCTGATCAAGAGCCGTGACCTGAGCCCCAATGAAGCCGAGCGACATGGCATAGCGCTGAACAAGGACGGTGTCCGGCGCTCCGCCTACGATCTCTTGTCCTATCCAAATATCGATATGAGCCGACTTACTACCATCTGGAATGACTTCTCCTCTATCCCTCCGAAGCTCGCGGAGCTCGTCGAGACGGAGGCGCGATACGCCGTCTATCTCGAACGGCAGGGAAGTGACGCCGCGATGCTGCGGCGAGAAGAAGCACGGCTCATACCGGATGATATGACGTTCGATACGATTGTGGGATTGTCCAATGAACTCAAGCAGAAGCTTGCGGCCCGGCGGCCGCGGAGCATTGCAGACGCCCAGCGGATCGATGGGATGACACCGGCAGCTCTGGCACTGATCATCGCCACGCTACGCCAGTTTGAGACCGAGCGGGGCGCTGCATAATGGCGACATCGCGTTTCGATCAGCTTGTGGAAATCGCTGGTCCAGTTTCACGTGAAACATTTGATCGTCTGGTTGCGTTTGAGGAAGTTTTCCGACGCTGGTCGAGACGAATCAATCTGGCCGCTCCGTCAACGCTTGAGACCTTGTGGGAGCGTCATATCCTGGATAGCGCGCAGCTTTTGCGACTCGCACCGGATGCGCGGAAATGGCTCGATGTCGGGTCGGGCGGCGGTTTTCCCGGCGCGGTAATGGCAATCCTTCTTGCTGAAAAGCCGGGCGCTGAAGTCCATCTGGTTGAAAGCAACCGCAAGAAAGCAGCCTTTCTTGTCTCGTCGCTCAACGAGGTCGGGGTTCGGCCAAAGGTTCACGCGAAGCGAATCGAAGACTGCTACAGCCTTATCGAGGCCCCGGAGATCGTCACGGCACGGGCTTTGGCTCCGCTTTCGCTGCTTCTCGAACTGACAGAGCCCTGGTTGAGCCAGGGTGCGCGTGCGCTCTTTCACAAAGGCCGGGATTACCGGAGGGAAGTGGAAGAAAGCGGTAACGCGTGGCGGTTCGATCTGGTAGAACACAAAGACAAGGTCGATGCGGCAGCCATCATTCTCGAAGTGAAGAATCCTGTTCGGCTTTAGCCGGGGTCGTCGCGGAACCTTTCAGTCGAGTCTATTCGAGGTAGCAGCAGCGATGAATAGCGGTACGCGAATCATCACAGTCGCAAACCAGAAGGGCGGGGTTGGCAAGACAACCACAGCCATAAATTTGGCAACCGCGCTTGCCGCGATTGGCGAAAACGTTCTGGTCGTCGATCTTGATCCGCAGGGCAATGCCAGCACCGGGCTGGGCATTGACCGTCAGAAGCGTCTCGTTTCGTCCTATGATGTGTTGACCGGTGGGGCAGGCATCATGGAAGCGGCCATGGAAACCGCTGTTCCCGGTCTCTCGATCGTGGCTTCGACGCTCGATCTTCTGGGCATTGAAATGGAGATTTCGAGCGCGCCTGACCGTGTTCTGAAGCTGCGTAACGCATTGAATCAGGACGGAATTCCTTATTCCTACGTTCTGGTGGATTGCCCGCCATCCCTGAACCTTCTGACGCTGAATGCGATGGCGGCAGCCGATTCCATTCTGGTTCCGCTGCAGTGCGAGTTCTTCGCGCTGGAGGGTCTGAGCCAGCTTCTTGAGACGGTTGAGCAGGTGCGTGCCTCGATCAATCCGCATCTCGGCATTCAGGGCATTGTCCTGACCATGTTCGACCAGCGCAACAATCTCGCCAACCAGGTGGTGGCGGATGTGCGGGCGCATATGGGCGAGACCGTCTACGACACGGTTATTCCGCGCAATGTGCGTGTTTCCGAGGCGCCGTCCTATGGGAAGCCTGCGTTGCTCTATGATCTGAAATGCAGCGGTAGCCAGGCTTATCTACAGCTGGCTTCTGAAGTGATCCGTCGTGAACGGCGGTTGCAGGCTGCCTGAGTTCGATTTCATCGGGCGGGCGGTTAAACGAGTTTTGTGGCTGATGGTGTTTTGACATGAACGAAGATCCTTCACGCAAGCGTCTGGGGCGCGGTCTGGCCGCTCTGATCGGGGAGATGGACAAGCCGGATACCGAGCAGAAGGAAGCGGTGCGCGCGGATCGCTCCGTGCCAATCGAGTTCATTTCGCCAAACCCGCGCAACCCGCGCCGTCTGTTTGCCGAGGGTGATCTGGGTGATCTCGCCCAGTCGATCCGTGAGCATGGCATCGTGCAGCCGGTGGTGGTTCGTTCCGGCGATGCGCCGGGCCGGTTTGAGATCATTGCGGGTGAACGCCGCTGGCGCGCTGCACAGCGGGCAGGTCTGACCGAGGTTCCGGTCATTCTGCGCGAGGTGGATGACAAGGCCGCGCTAGAGCTGGCCATTATCGAGAACGTGCAGCGCGCGGACCTGAACGCGATTGAAGAAGCGCGTGGCTATCAGCAGCTGATCGATGAGCACAGCTATACGCAGGCGGATCTCGGCCAGGTGATCGGCAAGAGCCGCAGCCATGTGGCGAACACGCTTCGTCTGCTCAAACTGCCGGAAGCCGTTGCGGATCTCATTGTCGATGGATCGCTGTCCGCTGGCCATGCGCGTACGCTGGTAACGGCGCAGGACCCGGTTGCGCTTGCTCTGCGTATCATCGAGGACGGGCTTTCCGTCCGCCAGGCAGAGGCTCTGGCCGCAGCGCCGGCGGAGGAAGGCAAGGCCGAGCGTGAGCCGAAGAAGGAAAAGGACGCGGACACGCTGGCCCTCCAGAAGCTTCTGAGCGATCAGACAGGGCTCAAGGTCGTGATCAATCACAAGCAGCGTGGCGGCGAAATGCGGATTGCCTATCGCTCGCTGGAACAGCTCGACGAGCTTTGCCGTCTCCTGAAGCAGTAGCCAAGGGCCTGTTTGCAGAACTGGATTGCCGTGCGTCCATGAGGACGCACGAGGGCTGATCCGCGCTATTGGTGAGCATCGGCATGACCCGAAAACCGGGATCTGGTTGCCGGTCTTCTGCTCTGGAAATACCAATGATTTGAGTGATATGCGGCCGGTTAGCGCCGGCCGCGCGCGCCTTCTACCGTGAGGGCGAGAAGGGCCTGTCGCGCCAGAGGAACGGCAAGGGCTGGCTTTTGCCGTGTGCGCAGGATGGCTGCCTGCAGGCGGTCGGCGGCGTTCTTCAATGCGGTGCTGTTCCAGCGGCCAAGCGCTGTCTCCACCGTCTTGCGACGCGAGAAGAAGACCGGCGGTCTCGCGCCGGCAACGGCGGAACTGGCCGAGACGCCCTGGCTGTCCATTGCCTGACGCATGATCTGCAGGGCGTGCACCTGCCGCAATGTGGCGGAGAGTACGAGGAAGGGCGGGTTTCCAGCGGCAACAAAGCGCCGGAAGGCGCTGTCGAATGCCTGAAAACGCCCGGAAATGATCGCATCAACCGCTTCATCCGTACTCAGTCCGGCCACGTCGCCGATGAGTGAGCGTATGTCTTCCGGCGTGACTTCCGTTGCACCCTTGCAGTAAAGCGCAAGCTTCTCCAGTTCACCACGGGTGGCGAGCCGGTCTCCGCCGAGATTGGCTTTGAGGAGCTGGCGCGCTTCAAGAGAGATTTTCAGCCCCGCCGCGCCGAGCGCTTCATCAATGACGGCGTCGACGCCGCGCCCATCGTCTGCATAGCAGGGAAGGGCCATTGCACTTGCGCCGCGTTCGGCAGCCGAGCGCAGCGACGAGCCTTTTTTAAGGTCGCCGGCCTCGATCAGGATGGTGCAATCGGTCGGGGGATTGCTGTTCAGCGCGGTGACGTCGGCCACAAATGCCTTGTGATTGCCGGCACCCTTCACCCAGATCAGGCGTTGATCGGAGAACATGGGAACCGTCTGCGCCTCATCGGCAAGCCGGCCCGGCTGCTGCTCCACTTCGCTGGCTTCAAGGCGCACGACGGTGAAGGGATCGTCCAGCGGCAATCCCGTTCCGGTCGCATAACGCTTCGCCCGTTCGCTGACCAGGCCGCGATCGGGCCCGTAGATCAGGACGATACGGTAGGTCTGCTCGGGACGAGCAAGCCAGCGGTCGACTTCATGCGCTTTCTTCTGTGCCATGTCGGCTGAATATCACAGCAAGGCCGGCCGGGCACCCAGAGAAAGTTGAAAGACGCAGATTGCTCACCGTCCAGTTTGTGTGTGCCGCGCGGAGAAGCCGGCGATGCTGGTTGAAGAGATAACCGACGGAGAATTCCAGTATGGGTGGCGTGTCGCGAACCGGATCTGCGAAGGGGCAGGGCGTGTTTCCCGACCCAATTCAGATGCATGTTTCATGTGAAACCATGCTCGGCTGAAGCAGGCTTCTCCGAAGAGGCTGATTTCTGGCCTTGATCGTCTTTCTGACTGCGAATCAGCTTTGAAGATGCGTGTCATCACATGCATTTGCGCTTTTGATGCAGGACGCTCGCCCATTTCAAGGGTTTCGTCGGCCTCAAGATATTTGCAAATGCATTCTTTTTGGTCTAGGTCAGAAGAGAGCACAGGGAGGATGTCTGTGCTCTTACATATCTCTGGGAGGAGAAACATGAGCAAGTCCGTCATTGGTGAGCTTGCGAGCCAATTGCTTTCCGGCGAGGTGGAGGTCGTTGACCTGGCCGCCGTACTTGGCCCGAAAACCCCGCTTCTGAAGCTTCCGCCAGAGCTTGCGGTCGATACGCCCAAAATCGAGATCCACAAGATCTCGGCCTATGATGACAATGGCCCCTGGTGGGCATGGAACTGGCTGAAACTCGGTGAGCATTCGGGCACGCATTTTGATGCGCCGACCCACTGGATCACCGGGCGGGACCATCCCAATGCAACAACGGACACGATTGAACCGCAGAATTTTGTTGCGCCGGTCAATGTCATCGACTGTTCCGCCGAGGCCGCGGAGAACAATGATTTCCTGCTGACGGTGGATCACATCAAGGCATGGGAAGCCGAGCACGGCGACATTCGCCCCGGTGAGTGGGTGGTGCTGCGCAGCGACTGGTACAAGCGCAACGGCTCGGAAGAGGCGTTTCTCAATGCGGACGAGACTGGCCCGCATTCGCCGGGCCCGACTGCAGAAGCCATCGAATATCTTCTTGAGAAGGGGATTGTTGGCTGGGGCAGCGAGACCATCGGAACCGATGCCGGGCAGGCCGGTGGCATGGAGCCGCCATTTCCCGCGCACAATCTGCTTCACAAGGCAAACCGCTATGGGCTGGCCAGCCTTGCCAATCTCGACAGGCTTCCGCCCAAGGGGGCGATCCTGATCGCCGCGCCGCTCAAGATCGAGCAGGGCACCGGCAGCCCGTGCCGTGTTCTGGCGCTGGTCTCCAGGAACTGAGCCGGAGCTTCCGATGACCGGACCCGAAACACACTTCCATGGCAGCGTCGTAAAGGCGCTTCACGCGACCGTATATCCGTGCGGTCGCGCCTGGGTGTCGCGCCGCCATTCCAGGGCGCGCTGCCATGTGACGGGTGATAAGGCTGGAAAGCCGAAGGGTCCGACCAACGGGGAATGGACAGACGCGCAGCGCGAGGCCTATGCAGGCCGCGTTGAAGCAATTTCGAACCGGCATATCGGCAGTTCATCAAACACGATCATCGACCACGGCGCATCTGTGCCGGCAGACCTCGAAGCGACGGGCTCTTTTGCAGCCCGTGCTGCGTCCTCTCGGTGGCGTGGGCTTCTCAGGTCTGGTCGTGATCGGCGGATATCCATTGGCGGGTCCATCCGGCAGGGTGCGGGGCTGAGCGGAAAGCCGGCTGGCGGTTCGGAGCATCTGTTGGCGGAGAAGCTCTGATGGACGAACGGCAGGACGGCAAGACCCCGAGGATCGCAACGCTGGGCCAGATGGGGCTTCAGCACTTTGCGCCCTATCTGATGAACCGGATCATGGGGCGTTACAACGCGACGCTGCGCCATGATTTACGGGAGCAGGGGCTGACCGTTCCGCAGGCGCGCGCACTGGCGGTTCTGATGGTTGGCGACGGGATGTCGATCAACGAATTGTCGGTCTACACCGTCATCGAACAGTCGACCATGAGCCGGACGCTCGACGCGCTTGAAACGCAGGGACTGGTGCGGCGCGAAGCCTGTCAGGATGACAGCCGCACGCGACACATCTTTCTGACCGACAAGGGGCGTGAGGAGTTCAACCGTGCATGGCCGGCCATGCACGACGCCTTTGCCGAGATGTTCAACGACATCGACGAGGCGGAGTATTCCGCCCTCATCGCCACGCTTCAGAAAATACTGGGCAACATCCGACAACACGATTTCTAGCAGATTGCGCTTGAGGGCGATCAGCCCCGGCGCATGAGACGGGAGAATGCACCATGGCAGAACGTTCGTTCGTGAAGGAGGTTCAGAAGCTTCGCCTCGGGGCCGGTGAGACCTTTCACGGCGAGGGCATTCTGGCCATCACCAAGGCGCTCCTGCAGTGTGGCGTGGGTTATGTCGGTGGCTATCAGGGCGCGCCGATCAGCCATTTGATGGACGTGCTTGCCGACGCGCAGGACATTCTGGGCGAGCTTGGCGTGCATTTCGAGGCAAGCGCCTCCGAGGCGACGGCGACCGCCATGCTGGCGGCTTCGGTTCACTATCCCATTCGCGGCGCATGCACCTTCAAATCGTCGGTCGGCCTGAACGTCGCCTCCGATGCACTCGCCAACCTCGCCTCCGGCGGCGTGACGGGCGGGGCGCTGATCATCGTCGGTGAGGATTATGGCGAAGGCTCCTCGATCATGCAGGAGCGCAGCCACCCCTTCGCCATGAAGAGTCAGGTCTGGCTGCTCGACCCGCGGCCCAACCTGCCGTCCATCGTGAAGGCGGTGGAAGACGGGTTCGAGCTTTCCGAGGCGTCCAACACACCGGTCATGCTGATGGTGCGCATCCGCAGCTGCCATGTGACCGGCAGTTTCGAGACCAAGGAAAACAAACGGCCCGGGATGACCGTGGCCGACGCGCTGGAGAACCCGCGCCGCGACACCAACCGCATCGTGCTGCCGCCGGCCTCCTTCCTGCATGAGAAGGAGAAGGTGGAAAAGCGCATGCCGGCGGCGGTCGATTTCATCCGCTCGCGCAGGATCAACGAGTTCTTCGGTCCCGACCGGGGCAAGGCCGGGATCATCCTGCAGGGCGGCATGTACAACAGCGTCATCCGCGCGCTGCAGCGCATCGGTCTTGCCGATGTCTACGGCGAAACGGATGTGCCGCTCTATGTACTCAATGCGGTTTATCCGCTGATCGACGATGAAGTGATCGACTTCTGCGCCGACAAGGATTCGATCCTGATCGTGGAGGAGGGGCAGCCCAACTATCTCGAGCAGGCGATTGCCTCGCTGATGCACAAGAAGGGGCTCGACACGCGCATCCTCGGCAAGGACATTCTGCCGATGGCCGGCGAATACACCGGGCAGGTGATGCTGGACGGCATCAGCGCCTATCTGCGCGCCAACGCGCCGGAGCTGCTGGCCGCGCAGGTGCTGGCGCCCAATGCGTCGGGCGAGAACACGCTGGCGGCGGATCTCGCCAAGGTGGTGCCGGGGCGTCCGCCGGGCTTCTGCACCGGCTGCCCGGAACGGCCGATCTTCGCCGCGACGAAGCTGATCGAAAAGGAACTCGGACCGCACCACATCTCGTCGGATATCGGCTGCCATCTGTTTTCGATCATGCCGCCCTTCGAGCTGGGGGCGACGACCATGGGCTATGGTCTCGGTCCGGCCTCCGCCTCGGCCTTCAATTCGCCTGACGCCAAGCGCCGCTCCATCTCCTTCGTGGGCGATGGTGGCTTCTGGCACAACGGTCTGACCTCCTCCATTGGCAATGCCGTGTTCAACCAGAATGACGGCGTGATCGTTGTGGTGGACAATTTCTATTCGGCGGCCACGGGCGGGCAGGACGTGCTTTCCTCGCGCGCCGACAATCCCACCAAGTCGACCCAGCATCCGATCACCGATGCCGTGAAGGGCATGGGCGTGAAATGGGTTCGGCATATCGATCGCACCTATGACGTGACCAAGGTGCGCGCCGCGCTGCGCGAGGCGCTGACGACGGAGGAGAAGGGACCGAAGGTTATCGTCGCGTCGTCCGAATGCATGCTCAACAGGCAGCGTCGCGAAAAGCCGCAGACCGCCAAGGCGATCTCCGGCGGCGAGCGGGTGGTGAAGCCGCGCTTCGGCGTGGACGAGGATGTGTGTACCGGCGATCACGCCTGCATGCGGCTGTCGGGCTGTCCGTCGCTCTCGGTCAAGAAGCTGGATGACCCGCTGCGAGATGATCCGGTGGCGTCCATTGACCACACCTGTGTCGGTTGCGGCAATTGCGGCGAGGTGGCCGACGCGGCGGTGCTGTGTCCCTCCTTCTACCGCGCCGATGTGGTGCACAATCCCGGCTCGTGGGACCGGTTTGCCGACAGGCTGCGTCGCCGCGTGACGGGCTTCCTGCAAACACGCCGTGAGAAGCGGCGTCTGACATTCGGAGAGGCTTGAGACCCATGGCCAAACGGATGAAAGCAAACGAAGACCAGAAGATCATCAAGCTCGCCATTCTCGCCGTTGGCGGGCAGGGCGGCGGTGTGCTGACCAATTGGATCACCGATGTTGCCGAGCGCAACGGATATCTCGCCCAGGCAACCTCCGTTGCCGGCGTGGCCCAGCGCACCGGCGCGACGATCTACTATGTCGAGATGTGTCCCGACACCGGCCGCCGTCCGGTCTTTTCGCTGGCTCCGGCGCAGGGCGACATCGACATCCTGATTGCCGCCGAGCTGATGGAGGCGGGCCGTGCTGTGATGCGCGGTTTCGTGACGCCCGACCGCACGACGCTGATCGCCTCGGCGCACCGCATCGCTGCCGTGTCGGAGAAGATCGAGCCGGGTGACGGCCGCGCAGACTCGCCCACCGTTCACAAAAATGCGCGTGAGGCGGCCAGCCGCTACATCTGCTTCGACATGGAAAAGGTGGCGGTCGAGACTGGGTCGGTGATCTCGTCGAGCCTGTTCGGCGCGCTGGCCGGTTCCGGCGCATTGCCGTTTGCGCGCGAGAGCTATGAAGAGACCATCGAGGCTTCCGGACGCGGTGTGAAGGCCAGCCTCGCAGCTTTCGGCAAGGCGTTCGAGCGCACGGTTGCCGGTGAAGATGCTTCTGCGTCTGTTCAGGATGCGCCGCCGGCCGGGCAGGGGATCGCCGTTGCCGGGCCGGAGCGGCTGGTTGTCGCGTGGAACGCGCTGGCAGTGCGCGCCGATGCCTATCCCGAACCGATGAGGGCGATGGCGCTCGCCGGGCTGCGCAAGGTGGTCGACTATCAGGATCTCGCCTATGGCGCGGAGTATCTGGACAGGCTCGATCAGGCGCTGGCGCTGGACAGTGCCGGGAAGGACCACGCGCTGGGCGAGGCCGCTGCAAAGCATGTGGCGAACGCCATGTGCTATGACGACATTTTGCGCGTGGCGGATCTGAAGACGCGCACGGCGCGGGCTGAGCGCATCCGAAAGGAAATGAAGGTCGGCGAGGCCAATGTGCTGCAGGTGACCGAGTTCTTCCATCCGCGCGTCGAAGAGTTCTGCGGCACGCTGCCCACGGGGCTGGGGCGTTTCATCGAAAACCGGCCGGGTCTTTCGAAATGGGTCGACCGTCGCATCAATCGCGGCCGGCGCATCCGCACCGACAGCCTGTTCGGCTTCGGGGCGCTGTGGGTGATTGGAACGCTGCGGCCCTGGCGTCGGTCGCTCCTGCGCCATCAGGTCGAGAAGGAGCATCTGGACCGCTGGTATGCGCTGGCGCTTGATACGGCGCGACGTGATTATGGGCTGGCGGTGGAGATTCTCAACTGCCGCAGGCTCATCAAGGGCTATAGCGACACGCATGTGCGCGGGCATTCCAAGTTCGACCGGGTTCTGTCCGGATTGACGCTTCTGGAGGGCCGTGAGGACGCGGCCGACTGGCTGCGCCGGCTGCGTGAAGCGGCGCTCAAGGACGAAAAGGGCGAGATGCTGGATGGCGCGCTGAAAACGGTGGCGACGCTGGAAGCGGCCTGAGGATTGCGCGGGAATGAGTATCGGGAGGCCATGCCGGTGACGGTGTGGCCTCTCTCATTTGCGGGGTCTGGCCTTGCCCGCGCCGTCATTCCTGATATTAGTCGCCTCGACCCTGGAGGCTCCGAAGTGCGGAGCCGGCCGGCCATGCCGAACTTCTCTTACCGGGAAAGACCATGACGAAACTCAAAGACGTTAAAAAGGTCGTGCTTGCCTATTCGGGCGGTCTCGACACCTCGATCATCCTCAAATGGCTCCAGACCGAACTGGGCGCCGAAGTGGTGACCTTCACCGCCGATCTCGGCCAGGGCGACGAGCTGGAGCCGGCGCGCAGAAAAGCCGAGATGATGGGGATCAAGGAGATCTACATCGAGGATCTCCGCGAGGAGTTCGTGCGCGACTTCGTGTTCCCGATGTTCCGCGCCAATGCGGTCTATGAAGGCATCTACCTGCTGGGCACCTCCATTGCCCGCCCGCTGATCTCCAAGCGGCTGGTCGAGATCGCTGCCGAGACCGGCGCTGACGCCGTTGCGCATGGCGCGACCGGCAAGGGCAACGATCAGGTGCGCTTCGAGCTTTCGGCCTATGCGCTGAACCCCGACATCAAGGTGATCGCGCCGTGGCGTGACTGGACCTACAAGTCCCGCACCGACCTGCTCGAGTTCGCCCAGGCGCACCAGATCCCGGTGCCGAAGGACAAGCAGGGCGAGGCTCCGTTCTCCGTTGACGCGAACCTTCTGCACTCGTCCTCCGAGGGCAAGGTGCTTGAAGATCCGTGGGTCGAGCCGCCGGAATATGTTCACCAGCGCAGCGTTTCGCCGATGGATGCGCCGGACGAGCCGACCGAGATCACCATCTCCTTCAAGGCGGGCGACGCCGTTGCCATCAATGGCGAGGCAATGTCGCCGGCAACGCTGCTGCAGGCGCTGAACGATCTGGGCCGCGACAACGGCATTGGCCGCATCGATCTGGTCGAGAACCGCTTCGTTGGCATGAAGTCGCGTGGCGTCTACGAAACGCCGGGCGGCACGATCCTGCTCGCCGCGCACCGCGCGATGGAGTCGCTGACGCTTGATCGTGGCGCTGCCCACCTCAAGGACGAGCTGATGCCGCGTTATGCAGAGCTCATCTACAACGGTCTCTGGTTCTCGCCCGAGCGCGAGATGCTGCAGGCGGCCATCGACAAGAGCCAGGAAGACGTGGAAGGCGAAGTGCGCCTGAAGCTCTACAAGGGCAATGTCATCGTGACCGGCCGCAAGTCCGACAAGTCGCTCTATTCCGATGCGCTGGTGACCTTCGAGGACGACCAGGGCGCATACGACCAGAAGGACGCTGCAGGCTTCATCAAGCTCAACGCACTGCGCCTGCGCACGCTGGCAGCCCGCAAGCGCGGCAGCTGATCAGCCGGGCGCAACGCCTGATAAAGAAAAAGCCGGCAGTGATGCCGGCTTTTTTGTGCGCTGAGCTGGAGACTGATTTGGGCGCCTGCCGGCCCTTCGCTATGGCTTCGGGCGTTCGTCGCTCAAAAAGCCAAATCATTGGCTTTTTGTCCGCTACGCGGAACGCTTCTCACCCATCGATTTCCTTGGCCATGATGGCGATGGCCTGCTGGTAGACGCTTGCTGCGTTCCAGCCCTGAATGGCGCGGAAGTTCGGCTGTCCCGGCTGGTAGCCGGCGCCGCGCTGCCAGCCGTGAGCGCGCAGGAAGTTTGCGGTCGAGGCGAGGGCGTCGGCCTGCGAACGGATCATGTCGACGCGGCCGTTTCCGTCACCGTCCACGCCGTATCTCAGCGCGTTGCCGGGAAGGAACTGTGTCTGGCCGATCTCGCCATGGGCAGCGCCTTTGGCGTTGGGGTTGAGCATGCCGCGATCCACCATGGTGAGCGCGCCATAGAGATGGCCGGTGAAGAACTCCGAACGGCGGCAGTCATAGGCGAGCGTGGCCACGGCAGAGACGATGTTCTGATTGCCGAGGAAGCCGCCAAAGCCGGTTTCCATGCCCCAGATGGCGATCAGCGGGCCGGCGGGTACGCCGTAACGCTGCTCGATATTGGCGAAGAGACGCGCATATTTCTTCTTCATGCCCTTGCCGCGGGAGACGATGGCGTTCGAGCCGCGCTTCTGCATGAAGGATTTGAGGGTGAGCTTGAAGCTCTTCTGACCGCGGTCGGCGGCGATGGTTTTGCTGGCGTAACGCGTGTTTGCCAGTGCGTTCAGGCCGCGTTGTCCGATACCACGGGAGGCTGCTTCACGGCTGAACTGAGCCTTCCAGTTCTCGAAGCCGCCGGCATTGTTTCCGCATTGAGCAGCGGAGGCATGTCCCGCCGTGAGAAGTGAGGCACAAAACGAAGCGGCCAGCAGAGCCGCTCTTCCCGCGAAAGCCATATCGCTCTCCTTAAAATTAAAGATGGCTATATAAAGTGATCTTGCCAGCGATTACACAACGCCGCACCGGCCGCAACCGCCAGTTTCTATAGCATGGCGGTCATTACCGAACCCTTTCCGGCGGAATTACGGCAGATCTGCGCGATTGCACAAGTTTTCAATTCATTGTTTAGTTGGCTAATTAACCAGCAGGAGAGAACCGATGAATGGCAAGTTTGCAAATTCCGCAGTGATTGCATTTTCGCTCTTTGGTTTGTCCGCAAGTCTGATGACTGGGGCGCAGGCTGAAGGTGGAACCAAACTGGACCTTTTGAAGACCGGGGTGCTTCCGCTGCCTGTTGACACTGCCCAGGCGGAGCTGAGCCAGACGGTGCTGAAAGACGTGCCGGACCTCTTCAAGGACCCGGCTTCCATGACGGAAGAGCTTGGCATGCAAGCCGCTACGGTGACATCCAGTCTCGAGAAGCAGTGGGGTCCCTGCCAGTATCTGCCGGGGCCTCTCGGATCATTCTGCACCCGGCTCTTCGCGCCACCCGGCGCGGTCTACTAAACCGGGTTTTGTGGCTCTGGACCTTGTTCAGCACTTGCAGGCCGTCATCGCGACGGCCTGCTTCATGTCTGCGCACATATCCGACGACGACATGGTTGCACTGCGTCGAAAGACGGAAGTGTCCGCGCCAGCGTCTGGGTGACTGGGATGGAGGAGGAGAGACAATGTTTCTGAAAGCTGCCGCCAGTATCGCGCTACTGCTTGTACTTCATGGCGGTTTCACCGTCACAATGCTTCCCCCGGATGACGGGAGGCGAATTGCATCCATGCAGCAACAGACAGGCCAGATGCCGTTGGGGTTGCCTTTCCATATGCCAAAGGGAGATCGGGAGCTGTTTGCTCGACAGCGTGCAGATGTTTCACTTGAAGAGGCCTATCGTCATTGTGAGTGGCTGATGCCTCAATTGTTCGGATGGTGCGAACGACGGATCGCCAAGATGAAGAAGCGGGCTGTCAAGTCCCTGATACGCAGATCAACCGGCGTACTGGATGTCCTGCGCCGGAGCACTGTCCGTCAGGCGATATACGCCGCTATATAAAGATGCATCCGCTCCCGGTAAAATAATATATGAAAAACAAAGTGATGCATGCTCTCGCATGATTTCGGGAGCGGCGAAATCGGTTCATTTCAGCGCATTAGGCGCGCGCATTGAACCTTCCTGGTCCGCCCTGTCCAATAACGACGTTGCCTTCACCATATAAGTAACATTTCGTTGGCTAATTGTTATGAAGGAGAAGATCAATGATACGGATAGCTCCCTTCCTGGGCGTCTTCGCAGTTGCATTCATCTGGATGTCCGCAGGTTCCGGCGTCGCGCAGACCAAGGCGCGAAAGCATCACGACGAGGAGGCGCATCCCCTGATAAAGGAAATGGCTCCGCAGAAAATAGCGGACGTCACCAAAGAGATGGACGGGAAGTCCCTCTCTCCCGGTGGCGTTGACCTCATCGTTCAGTCACGCTCGCTTACAGAAGGCCTCGAGTTCGAGCGCAAGGAGCCCCTGGATGACACGTTCATGTGTCAGTGGCTTTTGGGAACCTTCAACAAGAGATGTCGCAGATCGAGTGTGATGCCGTTCTTCTGAGGCGCGGATGTCTTGGCGCTCGTCACAAATGACAACGCACTCAGGCCACTGCACTGGTGGCCTGCTTCATTAAACGGGCAATCATGAACGTTCGCCAGATAAAGTGATGAACGCTGCAGAGGTCATCTGCCCGGGAAGATAAGTACAGTATTTCAGTAGGTTGCACGCACGCTCATTGATTTCGCTGTCCAAGTGCCAGCGCAAATTGCGGAACTTCTCATCGTCATTGCCGTTTGCAGCCCCAGTCGAAACGGATTGGAGACAAGCCATGACGAAACTGCTTCTCAAGAGTGCAACCGCAGCGGCAGCGCTGTTCGCCGTTGTGGGCATCGCCAACGCGGAGATGCTTGCAAGGGCGACAGCGGATCTGAACATCAGGTCCGGGCCCGGCCCGCACTATCCGGTTGTTGGCGTGATCGGCGTCAATGAGGACGCTTCCATCAATGGATGCAGGGAAGGCAGTAAATGGTGCGCCGTTTCCCATGCCGGCATCAATGGCTGGGCGTATTCGGACTATCTGACCGCGCCCTTCGGTGGCGGCGATGACTATGTGGTCGTAACGGAACGTCCGGCCGATGCGCTACCGCCCGTATCCTACGAGGTCACCTCAAGCGTCGAGGCGGAAGTTGTGCGCGGCGAACTGATTGGCCGCAAGACGGCGCTCGGAACGATCGAGCCGATCTCTGCGCCTCCGGTGGAGGTCAGAACCTATGTGGAGACCAACACCGTCGAGCCGGTCTATCTGGACGGTGAGGTGGTGGTCGGCGCGGCTCTGCCGGAAACCGTCGAGGTGCGGGAGATCCCCGATTATGACTACCGGTATGTCTATGTAAATGAGCAACCGGTTCTGGTGGAGCCCGAAACACGTCGTATCGTCTACGTGCTCCGCTAAGAGAGCCTCACAATCGTAGAAGCGTCAGACGCGGCGACAGTTCAAGGCCGGTCTGGACCCGTTCCAGGATGATCATGAGGAGCCGCGATGGACAGTGTCCGTCGCGGCTTTTTTTGCGTCATGTTGAAAACAGATGCCCTTGAGGATAGATAATCCATATTATATAATTAGTCGACTAATAATAAGGGGAATTTCAAATGTTTACGTATGACCCAAAATCAAATGTGGGCACGATGTTTGCCCTGACGGCGCTTGCCTATGCGGTATTTGCATTTGACGGGGCTGCGGCCGCCGAGCAGCAGGGAGATGCGGGGCCTGCCATCATTGAGCCTGTAGGCGAAGAGGTTGTGCCTCGGAAACACGAAAGCGTGGCGAGCTTTTGCGAAGGCGTTCATTCGGCGCGCATATCGCCATGTATCGAGCCTGAGCGCGGCAGCGCTGCCGGAGTGCGCAGGACGGTATCCAAGGCTGTTGTGTGGACATTGGCGCGGGTTTCGCGGTCTTTCTGCCGGCATCATGCAAGCCGGCTAATGGATATGTGCGTGGCTGGTTCTGATCAGCACATCACGGCGATGCGCTAGCGTACGGCGCCAGAGGGCGGGAACCGGAGGCCTCAAGTGAGAACAGAGCAGACAGGTTTTGCAGTGACGGCGGCTGTCTGGCTGCTGGTCACGGGCGGCATCATCGTTGGTGTTGTATCCCCGGTTTGGGCAGGTCGGCACTTCCATGGTGGTGTGCGGATTGCAGCCAGCGAGAGCAGCTACATGGTGCCGACAGCGTGCCAGGATCAGGGTACAGATTGTCCGCCGGGTACGGCCACGCAAACCAATGCTGAAGACTTCAGCCTTCGCACGGCATCGACATGGGGTCTCATGTGGGTGGTCACGCGTGTTTATCCCAGCGTGTGCCAGGAGGTCCCCACCCGTATGCTGGGTGTGTGCAGCAAGGATGTGCGCGAGGCGGAGATGGACCGGCGTGGCCTGTCCGCCGCTCAGAGGCGGCGGCTGTGACCGGCTTTCTGTCGCCCGCATGAAATTGCGGGCGGCGCTGCGTTCCTGACACGCGCACTTCTTGACTCTTGGCGCGTTTTCCTGTCTACAGGCCCGGAATTTCCGCGACGAGTGACAACTCCGAGCAGCCGACCAGGGCGCCTTTCAGCGGAAAGTGACGATCCTGGAGGTCAACACCCGGCAGCGCGATGCGCCCCCGGGTGCTTTTCGGCTTTGCTTGGCGTTTGAAGCCCGGGCGCGGATGCATTACCTCTCGCAGCACAAGCAATCGATGCGAGAAATGAGGAACGCGGATGTTTGAATCGCTTCAGGAACGCCTTGGTTCCATCCTGAACGGCCTGACCGGTCGCGGTGCGCTGTCGGAGGCGGATGTCGCTGCCGCGCTGCGCGAGGTCCGTCGTGCGCTGATCGAGGCCGATGTGGCGCTCGACGTGGTGCGTTCCTTCACTGACCGCGTGCGCGAAAAGGCTGTCGGCGCCGAAGTCCTCAAATCGATCAAGCCCGGCCAGATGGTCGTCAAGATCGTCCATGACGAGCTCATCGAGATGCTCGGCACGGAAGGCGAGACGATTGATCTCAACGCGCCGGCGCCCGTTGTCATCATGATGGTCGGTCTGCAGGGCTCTGGTAAGACCACCACGACCGGCAAGATCGCCAAGCGCCTGACCGAGAAGCAGGGCAAGAAGGTGCTGATGGCGTCGCTGGATACGCGTCGCCCCGCCGCCCAGGAACAGCTCAAGCAGATCGGCGAGCAGACCGGTGTTGCAACGCTGCCGATCATTGCCGGCCAGACGCCGGTCGAGATCGCCAAGCGCGCCACGCAGGCGGCCCGCCTCGGCGGCCACGATGTGGTGATCCTCGATACGGCAGGCCGTACGCATATCGACGAGCCGCTGATGGTCGAGATGTCGGACATCAAGAGCGCGTCGAACCCGCACGAGATCCTGCTCGTGGCCGACTCGCTCACCGGTCAGGACGCCGTCAATCTCGCCAACAACTTCAACGACCGCGTCGGCATTACCGGCCTCGTTCTGACCCGTATGGACGGTGACGGGCGTGGCGGTGCGGCGCTCTCCATGCGCGCTGTCACCGGCAAGCCGATCAAGCTGATCGGCGTTGGCGAAAAGATGGACGCGCTCGAGGAGTTCTATCCCAAGCGCATCGCCGACCGCATTCTGGGCATGGGCGATATCGTTTCGCTGGTCGAGAAGGCTGCCGAAACCATCGATGCGGAAAAAGCCGCGGCGATGGCCAAGAAGATGCAGGCCGGCAAGTTCGACCTGAACGACCTCGCCGATCAGCTGCGCCAGATGCAGAACATGGGTGGCATGGGCGGCATCATGGGCATGATGCCGGGCATGGGCAAGATGAAGGACCAGATGGCTGCCGCCGGCCTCGACGACAAGATGTTCGGTCGCCAGATCGCCATCATCCAGTCGATGACGCCGAAGGAGCGCGCCAATCCGGAGCTGCTCAAGCACAGCCGCAAGAAGCGCATCGCGGCGGGCTCCGGTACGGACTCGGCGCAGATCAACAAGCTCCTGAAGATGCACCGCCAGATGGGCGACATGATGAAGGCCATGGGCGGCAAGGGCCGCAAGGGCGGCATGATGCGCGGCCTCATGGGCGGCATGGCGCAGAAGATGGGCCTTGGGGGCGGCATGCCGGATCTTTCCAAGATGGACCCGAAGCAGCTCGAGGCACTGCAGAAACAGGCCGAGGCCGCAGGGCTCGGCGGTGCTGGCGGTCTTCCCAAGGGCGGTTTGCCCAAGGGCCTTCCGGGAATGCCGGGTGGTGGTTTGCCGGGTCTGCCCGGCGGGCTGCCCGGTCTGCCGAAGAAAAAGTAGGGGGACGGGATGAGCGGCAATACGGATGCAGCGATGGCGAAGCTTCTTGAGCTTCGTGCTTCCATCGACAACATTGATGCGGCGCTGGTGCACATGCTGGCGGAGCGTTTCCGCTGCACGAAGGCCGTTGGGCATCTCAAGGCCGTTCACGATCTGCCGCCGGCTGATCCTGCGCGCGAGGAGCGCCAGATTGCGCGCCTGCGCCGTCTTGCCGACGATGCAAATCTTGACCCGGATTTCGCCGAGAAGTTCCTGAACTTCATCATTCACGAGGTGATCCGTCACCACGAGGCCATTGCCGAAGAGCACGGCAATGGTGCGGCCAGGAACGGGGACGCCTGAAGATGACGCCGGTTCTCGAAAGCGAGCGCCTCATCCTGCGCGGCTGGCAGCGGGAAGACTTTCCCGCTTATGCAGCCTTTTGCGCGGATGCGAAGCGCACGCTTCATACCGGCGGACCGAAGGACGCCTTCCAGGCATGGACCGCTTTCTCGTCCATGGTCGGCGCATGGGCGCTCAATGGCTACGGCATGTTCGCCGTGCAGCCGAAAGACGCCGATGCCGTTGCTGGTTTCGTTGGTCTCTGGCATCCGCCGGCGATTGATGAGCCGGAGCTTGCCTGGAGCCTCTATGAGGGCTTTGAGGGCAAGGGTTATGCGGTGGAGGCAGCACGCCGCGTACAGGTCTGGGCAGCCGAAGACCTGAAATTGCCGCCGCTCATGAGCTTCGTCCACCCGGACAATCTGGCCTCACAGGCCGTTGCAAGGAGACTGGGCGCTGAACCCATGTCTCCGACTGAACTGCGCGGTGAACCGCGCCTGAGATTCCGGCACGCCCTGCCGGCTTGAACGCCATTATCGAAAGGAACATCCCATGGCACTGAAAATTCGTCTGGCCCGTGCGGGCTCCAAGAAGCGCCCCTACTACCACGTCGTCATCGCCGACGTGCGCAGCCCGCGCGACGGCCGCTTCATCGAGAAGGTCGGCTCCTGGAACCCGATGCTGGCCAAGGACGGCGAGCGCGTTGTTCTGAACGAAGAGCGCATCAAGTACTGGATCGAGAACGGCGCACTGCCGACCGACCGTGTTCTGCGCTTCCTCGACCAGGCCGGCATTGCCAAGCGCGACGAGCGCAGCAACCCGAAGAAGGGTCTGCCGGGCAAGAAGGCGCAGGAGCGCATCGACGCTGCCAAGCAGGCTGAGGAAGAGGCAAAGGCTGCTGCAGCTGAAGCCGCTGCTGCTGCCGAGGCTCCGGCTGAAGAGGCTGCAAGCGAGTAAGCTTTGCATCCTTTGGGCTCTTGCAGCCCGGGAATTGAGAATGGCGGGTCGAGAGGCCCGCCATTTTTGTTTGGGATGTGGTGTGACGCTATCCGTGATGGCGCTCGCCCCTCATCCGCCTGCCGGCACCTTCTCCCCGCAGGCGGGGAGAAGGAAGATGGCCGCGACGCAGATGCCCCCCTCTCCCCGCAGGCGGGGAGAGGGTAAGGGTGAGGGGCGAGCGCCGGCCTCAACGAATAACCACGGCGCAAAAGAAAAAGCGGACCCAAAGGCCCGCTTTTCTCGTTCTTCCATCAAAGAACCCGCCTGAGATCAGGCAGCTTCCTTCTTCGGCTGGATCAGGCCGCGCGCCACAAGAAGCTCGGCGATCTGAACCGTGTTGAGGGCAGCGCCCTTGCGCAGATTGTCGGCGACGACCCACAGAGCCAGACCATTGTCGACCGTCGGGTCTTCACGCAGGCGGCTGATATAGGTGGCGTCTTCGCCGGCGCTCTCGTAAGGCGTCACGTAGCCGCCGTCCTCGCGCTTGTCGATGACCTGGCAGCCCGGCGCTTCGCGCAGGATCTCGCGCGCCTCGTCGGCCGTGATCGGCTTCTCGAACTCCAGGTTCACGGCTTCCGCATGACCGATGAACACGGGCACGCGCACGCAGGTGGCCGTGAGCTTGATCTTCGGGTCGAGCATCTTCTTGGTCTCGGCGACCATCTTCCACTCTTCCTTGGTAAAGCCGTCTTCCATGAAGACGTCGATATGGGGAATGCAGTTGAAGGCGATGCGCTTGGTGAACTTGTTGGTCGAGATCGGATCGGCGACGAAAACGGCGCGCGTCTGCTCGAACAGCTCGTCCATGCCTTCCTTGCCCGCGCCGGAAACCGACTGGTAGGTGGAGACGACCACGCGCTTGATCGTCGCTGCCTCATGCAGCGGCTTCAGCGCGACCACGAGCTGCGCCGTGGAGCAGTTCGGATTGGCGATGATGTTCTTCTTGGTGAAACCCTCGATCGCTTCGGGGTTCACTTCAGGAACGATCAGCGGCACGTCCTGGTCGTAGCGCCAGGCCGACGAATTGTCGATCACGACGCAGCCCTGCTTTCCGATCTTCGGAGAATACTCTTTGGAGATCGAACCGCCGGCCGACATCAGGCAGATATCGGTGTCGGAAAAGTCGTAGGACTCGAGTGCCTTAACCTTCAGCGTCTTGTCGCCGTAGGAAACCTCGGTGCCGACCGAACGGCGTGAAGCAAGCGGGACAATCTCGTCTGCCGGGAAGCCGCGCTCTTCGAGGATATTGAGCATTTCGCGACCGACATTCCCCGTGGCGCCGGCGACAGCTATCTTGAAACCCATGTGGTTTTTAACTCCTGTCTCTCTCCGCTTGGCTTTGATTTGAAGGCCTGCAGCCAGCAGGCACCTTCTCCCCGGCTAGGCCCGGGGAGAGAACGAGCAGCCGAGGTGTCAGACCGTTTTGGTCGTCGTTTTGGCTGTCGTTTTGGTAAAGCAGAGACCGACGCTGCCGTTCCCGGCTGCGTTCAAAAAACTTTGTGCAAATGGCGCTTCGTGATGCGCGCGCATGGCAAAGGGGTCTCCGTTTCCGGGCGTTGTTTTACGCTGAATCGGTCGCAAGTCAACGCAATAGCGTAAATGAACGGGCCTGAGCGGCCCGTTCGGCATTTGTGGCCCGGCCTTCATGGGGCCGTGACGGGCACAGACGATCAGGCGAGCGCCTTGTACTTGGCGACAATGGCGTCGCCCATGGCGGTGGTGCCGACTTCGGTCATGCCTTCAGACATGAGGTCACGGGTGCGCAGGCCGTCTTCCAGAACCGCAGCGATGGCCTTCTCCAGACGGTCCGCCTCTTCAACCATGTTGAAGGAGTAGCGCAGGCACATGGCGAAGGAAGCGATCATGGCGATCGGGTTTGCGATGCCCTGGCCGGCGATGTCCGGTGCGGAACCGTGCACGGGCTCGTAAAGCGCCTTGCGCGAGCCGGTCTTCTCGTCCGGCGCGCCAAGCGAAGCCGAAGGCAGCATGCCAAGCGAACCGGTGAGCATGGCGGCAACGTCAGACAGCATGTCGCCGAACAGATTGTCGGTGACGATGACGTCGAACTGCTTGGGCCAGCGCACGAGCTGCATGCCGCCGGCGTCGGCCAGCATGTGCGTCAGCTCGACGTCGGAATACTTCGCCTTGTGCGTGTTGGCGACGACCTCTTTCCAGAGCACGCCAGACTTCATGACGTTGTGCTTTTCCATGGAGCACACCTTGTTGCTCCGGGTGCGCGCCAGCTCGAAAGCGACGCCGGAAATGCGCTCGATCTCGTAGGTGTCGTAAACCTGGGTGTCGATGCCGCGCTTCTGGCCATTGCCCAGATCGATGATCTCCTTGGGCTCGCCGAAATAAACGCCGCCGGTCAGCTCGCGCAGGATGAGGATGTCGAGGCCTTCGACGACTTCCGGCTTGAGGGAGGACGTGGCGGCCAGCGCCGGGTAGCAGATGGCCGGACGCAGATTGGCGAACAGCTCCATCTCCTTGCGCAGGCGCAGGAGACCGGCTTCCGGACGAACCTCGTAGGGAACGCCGTCCCACTTGGGACCGCCGACCGCGCCGAACAGAACGGCGTCCGCCGCCATGGCCTTGTCCATGTCGGCATCGGAGATCGACTGGCCGCACGCGTCATAGGCGCAGCCGCCCACGAGGCCTTCCTCGGTCTCGAAACCGGCATTGAAGTCGGCGTTCATCATGTCGATGAGCTTTTTGACCTCGGCCATTGCCTCTGGGCCGATGCCGTCGCCGGGGAGAAGAAGGAGTTTGCGCGTTGCCATGGAATGCCTCTCGAACTGGTAATTCGAGGGACTTGCTAATCCGCTCTGCCGGATTGCGCAAGGCTGCTGCCGTACGAAGCGGTACGGTTGCGCTTGAGGGCGGTCACCTCGATCTCGATTTTCATCTCCGGTTCGTTCAGCTCGCAGACAATCATCGTCGCTGCGGGTCGAATATCGCCGAAGGCTTCTCCGAGGATCGGAAAGACACGGGACACATAAGAGCGGCTGGTCACGTAATAATGCGCGCGCACCACATCGGCGAGCTCGAAGCCGCCCTCGGTCAGCGCTGCGCGAATGGTGGAAAGGCAGTTGCGTGTCTGCTCTTCCACACTGTCGGGCATGGCCATGCTTGCATAGTCATAGCCCGTGGTGCCGGAAACGAAGCACCAGTCTCCGTCAACGACCGCGCGGCTGTAGCCTGCGGTCTTTTCGAAGGGAGACCCCGTGGAGATGAGGCGGCGCTGGCCGCCTCTATCATCTTGGGTTAAGCCCACGGATGGCTTTCCGTGTACTTGTTCTCGAAGGTCTCGATGGCCGGAGCCTTCTCCATGGTGAGGCCGATGTCGTCGAGGCCGTTCAGCAGGCAGTGCCGCTTGAAGGCGTCGATCTCGAACTTCACCACGCCGCCGTCGGGGCCGTGGATTTCCTGCGTTTCCAGGTCGACCGTCAGCGTTGCGTTGGAGCCGCGCTGGGCGTCGTCCATCAGCATGTCCAGCTCTTCCTGGCTCACCTTGATGGGCAGGATGCCGTTCTTGAAGCAGTTGCTGTAGAAGATGTCGGCGAAGCTGGTGGAAATCACGCAGCGAATGCCGAAATCGAGCAGCGCCCACGGGGCATGCTCACGGCTCGAGCCGCAGCCGAAATTGTCGCCGGCAACGAGAATGCTGGCATTCCGGTAGGCAGGCTTGTTGAGCACGAAGTCCGGGTTCTCGGAACCATCTTCGTTGAAGCGCATTTCGGCGAAAAGTCCGGCGCCGAGACCGGTGCGCTTGATCGTCTTCAGATAATCCTTGGGGATGATCATGTCGGTGTCGACATTGACGATCGGCATGGGCGCGGCGACGCCCGTCAGCTTGGTGAACTTGTCCATAAATCCTGGTCCGTTGTCTGAGCGGCCATTTTATCTGCCGCACCTCCATACACAAGCCGGCTCCGCAAAGCAAAGCTCTCTTGCTTCGGATGCGGTACTGGGCCATGAAACGGGCATGCAGCACCATCCCGCACGTCTTCGCCGTTCCGTTCTCTACGCGCCCGCCAGCAATGAAAAGGCGCTGCTCAAAAGCACGTCTCTGGCCTGCGATGTGGTGATCTACGATCTCGAAGACGCGGTGGGGCCGGAGGAAAAACTGGCGGCGCGCGAGCGGCTGCGGGACTTCCTGAACGGTGGCGACCGGCCGCGCTGCGAGATCGTCGTGCGCATCAATGCACTTTCGAGCATCTGGGGCACGGAAGACTTTCTGGCAGCCCGCGCCATGCGACCCGACGCCATTCTTCTGCCCAAGGTCGACCGGCCACGCGACATTCTCGATGTGGACGCGATGCTGGACGAGACCGATGCGCCGCGCAGCCTGAAGCTCTGGGCGATGATCGAGACGCCGCGCGGCGTTCTCAATCTCGGGCCCATCGCAGAGCTCGGGCGCGATCCGGCGGCGCGTCTCTCCTGCCTTGTTGCCGGAACGAACGACCTGGCCAAGGAAACCGGCATCGAGCTGACCACTGACCGGCGCTACCTGTCGCCCTTCCTGTTCCAGCTTGTCATGGCCGCGCGGGCCGGTGGCCTGTCGGTGCTTGATGGCGTCTCCAATGATTTCCGCGATCTGGAGGCGTTCGAGGCAAGCTGCCTTGAGGCGCGCTCCATGGGGTTCGATGGCAAGACGCTCATCCATCCCGCGCAGATCGGGCCGGCCAATGCGGTTTTCGCGCCCTCTTCCGAGGCGATCGCCGAAGCCGAGGCCATTGTCACGGCCTTTGCTGATCCGAAGAACGCCGGGCGCGGCGTGATTTCGCTCAATGGACGCATGGTGGAGCGCCTGCATCTGGAAATGGCGCAGACATTGCTGGCGCGCGCCGATGCGATCAGAGAGAAAGACAAAAGGGAGACGGCCCCATGAGGCTCTATCGTTTTTTGACCGGTCCGGACGATTCCAGCTTCTGCCACAAGGTGACGGCGGCGCTCAACAAGGGGTGGGTCCTGCAGGGCTCGCCCACCTATGCCTATGACGCGGAGACCAAAACGATGCGCTGCGGTCAGGCGGTCTGCAAGGAAATCGACGGGCTTGAATACACCCCGGACATGAAGCTCGGGGACTATTGATCCACGCGATCTGCGGCTGGTGTTGTCAGGCTACCGACTCTTCGATGCGCGCCATATCATCGTCGGAAAGGCCGAAATGGTGGCCCACTTCATGGATGAGGACGTGGTTGATGATGTCGCCCAGCGTCTCTTCGTTCTCGGCCCAGTAATCAAGGATCGCGCGCCGATAAAGCGTGATGCGGTTGGGACCTTCCCCCGTGGCCGGGTTCCAGCGTTCGGCGATGCCGCGCCCCTCAAACAGGCCAAGCAGATCGAACGGCGTTTCCAGCGCCAGATCGTCCATGATCTCTTCCGTCGGAAACTCAGCGACCTGAATGATGATCTCACCGGTCAGCTTGCGGAACTCTTCCGGGAAGTTCGCATAGGATTCTAGCGCCAGAAGCTCCATTTCCTGGAGCGACGGCGAAAGCTGGCTTTCCCATGCGCGTGTTTGATAAATGCGTGCCATTCCTTGTCCTTTGAGGCGCCATATAGCGGTTTCTGCGTCCGCTTACGAGGGCGAAAAGCGCCATGCTGTCGAGCAACGGATGGCTGAAATCAAAATTTGGCCGAAGTCTCACGCCCTGATAAAGAGCAAATGGGGCAGTGAACAGCCCCGTTATCTATTGCGAAAGCGAGATTGGAATGTTTTTGCGAACGGTTGTGGGCGGCGTTCTTGCGCTGCCATTTCTCATGGCGGGGTCGGCGTTTGCTTTCGGTCCCGCGACAATGCCCGAAATGGGCTCGGCTGAACGGAACTCCGGGCATGTCATTCTTGCCCAGGCTGGCGATCCGCGCGTTGGCGCTCTGGAAGAGCAGCTTCGGCAGCTCAATGGGCGCGTGGAAGAGCTGAACTTCCAGATTCTGCAGATGCAGGATCAAATGCGCCGCATGCAGCAGGACAATGAGTTCCGCTTCCAGGAGCTGGAAAAGAACGGTGGCTCGGGTGCTGCGCCGGCTGGCGGAATGCCCGATCAGCGAACCGAGCAGGCCCCCCTGCCCGGTGGCGCCGCTGACGGTACACAGAGCGCGTCGCGGGACGCGCCAACCGTCGGCGCGCCGCCACGTTCGCTCGGCAGCGTGCGGTTCGACCAGAATGGCAACATCATCGGTGGCGAGGTCGGCGAGCCTGTCGATCTGACCCAGGCGGGCGAAATCGGCCAGCTTGGCCCCATTGGCCAGAACGGCGCCGGTCAAAACGGTGTCGGTCAAAACGGTCTTGGCCAAAACGATCAGGTGGCGGCGCTGCCTTCGGCCGACAATCCCGACGAGCTTTACAGAAACTCCTACGAATTCATCCTGTCGGGCGACTACAAGATGGCGGAAGCCGGTTTCCGTCAGCACATCGAGCGCTTCCCGGGCGATGCGCGCACCTCCGACGCTCATTTCTGGCTTGGTGAATCTCTGCTCGGTCAGGATCGCTACCGCGATGCCGCAGAGATCTTTCTGCGCGCCAGCCGCGACTACCCCAGTGCGGACAAGGCTCCCGATATGCTCTTGAAGCTCGGTATCTCGCTGGCAGCGATGAACCAGCGCGATGTGGCCTGTGTTACCTACAATGAAATCGGCCAGAAATACCCCGACATTTCCAGCGCGCTGCGTGAGCGTGTCAAACAGGAAAAGGCCCTTGCGGGTTGCTGAACCCGGTGGTTCTTCCTGATCCCGGAGCGCTTTTCGGCGATTACGCATTTGCCAAACAGAGCAGCGTGATTGCGGCAGTTTCCGGCGGTGGCGATTCTCTCGCCCTTCTGTTTCTTCTCAAGGATTTTCTCGACACGCAGGCTGATGCGCCGGCTTTGACAGCCGTGACGGTCGATCATGCCCTGCGGCCGGAATCGGCAGATGAGGCGCGCTTTGTCGCTGCCCTGTGCCGGAGCCACGGCATTGCGCACAAAACAATGGTCTGGCGCGGCGAAAAGCCGGCGACGGGCGTTTCGGCCTCTGCCCGCACGGCGCGGCTCGATCTTTTGGCGCAGGCCGCCCGTGATGCGGGCGCTGGCCTGATTTTCACCGGTCACACGCAGGACGATCAGGCCGAGACCGTTTCGATGCGCGCCGACCGTGGCGCGGGGCGCGGCGGCGCCGGCATTGCGCCCGCCACGCTTCACGATGGTTCAGTCTGGTTTGCCCGCCCCCTTCTGGGGCTTCACCGTGCGGTGCTGCGCGACTATCTCGCTTCGCGCGACCTGCGCTGGATCGACGATCCGACCAATGACAATCCGGCTTATGAGCGTGTGCGTGTGCGCAAGGCGCTTGATGCGGAAACCGCCCGAAAACTGGTTCACGAGGCGGCGGATGCGGCGGCCGAGCGCATGGCGCTGGGCGCGCGGGCGGCGCGTCTGATCGATGCGCATTGGCGCTGCGTTGCGCCGGGGCTTTATCGCGCCGAAACCGCGTTTCTGGACGCGGATGATGAACCGGCGCTGCTCTACGCGCTGCGCGTTCTGGCGGCGATGGCCGGTGGCGCTGCGCAATTGCCGGCAATCGAGCCCTCCGGACGCGTCCTGCTGCGGTTGCGTGACGGTTTTTGCGCCACATTGTCGCGGGCGGTCTTAGACCTTCGTTCAAGTGGTCTTTATCTGCATCGCGAGCGGCGCAATCTGCCGGCCATGGACCGTGCGGCCCAGCCGCTCCTGTGGGATGGGCGCTACCGTCTTGGCGCGGATGCCGGGGTGATGATCGCGCCGTTTGGCGTTCTGGCGCGCGACTGCCTGCCGGAAACGGCGTCTGTGACCCCTCAGGACGTTCTATTTGCTGCGCAATTTGCCGAACCGGCGTTCTGGGAGGGGGAAACCTGCCTGGGCCCCGCGCGAAACCGCATGAAGGATGGCGGTTTGCGGGTTCCCGCCCCATGGGCGCATCTTCTTCCCTCCTTCGATATGGTGCTGGCGCAGGCGCTGATCCGGCTGACCGGTGCCAAAACTGTTATCGCGTCGCCATCAGCGGACCACATTCAGCGAAGAGGCTTAACCTAAAGGCGAGCTGATGCCGTGGCTTGGCTTGGCAAGAAAGCACTGGCTCCCTATGTTATTTCAGACCATGAAAAACGGACGATCGCCGGCAACCGGCGAGTTTGCGGGACTTATATGAATCCGAATTACAGAAACTTTGCGCTTTGGGCGATCATCGCCGTCTTGCTGATTGCGCTCTTCAACCTGTTCCAGGCGCCGCAGCAGCGCGGCGCGACGCGCGACATCGCGTATTCGCAGTTTCTTGAGGAGCTTTCTTCGGGCAGCGTCGAGTCGGTGACGATCACCGGCGAGCGGATTACCGGCACCTATACCGGCAATGGCACGACCTTCCAGACCTATTCTCCCGGCGATCCGTCGCTGGTGCAGCGTCTGGAGGATCGCGGTGTCACGATCAACGCCCGGCCTGAAACCGACAGCTCCAACTCCTTCCTTGGCTACCTGATCTCGTGGCTGCCGATGATCCTGATTCTCGGCGTGTGGATTTTCTTCATGCGCCAGATGCAGTCGGGCTCCGGTCGCGCCATGGGGTTTGGCAAGTCCAAGGCCAAGCTGCTTACCGAGGCGCATGGCCGCGTGACCTTCCAGGACGTGGCGGGTGTCGACGAAGCCAAGGAGGATCTCGAGGAGATCGTTGAATTCC
>MRWG01000451.1_pt1 | contig 49445 bp, 36 predicted proteins | sample 1013341 | NCBI WGS metagenome assembly MRWG01 (sample SAMN06117577, study PRJNA244670) | biofilm metagenome | biome: Water; feature: Cathode Biofilm; material: Biofilm; isolation source: microbial consortium enriched at the cathode of a solar microbial fuel cell | place: USA: District of Columbia ... | reverse complement strand
TGATGGACAAGAACGACGCCGCGAACGAGCCAACCAGCCGCCAGGACCTGATGGAGATGACCTCCGAGATCGTGTCGGCCTATGTCGGCCACAATGTGGTCCCGGCCGATGAACTGCCGAACCTGATCCGGCGCACCTTCGACGCCCTGGACGCCGCGGACAAAGGCGAAGAGGCGGCAGCTGTGGAGCCACAGAAGCCGGCGGTCAGCGTCAAGCGCTCCGTCACGCCCGACCACCTGATCTGTCTCGAGGACGGCAAGAGGCTGAAGATGCTGAAGCGTTATCTCCGGACCAATTACGACATGACCCCGGAGCAGTATCGCGCGAAGTGGAATCTGCCGGCCGACTACCCGATGGTCGCGCCGAACTACGCGCAGAAGCGCGCCGAGATGGCGAAGTCCATCGGGCTCGGCCGCAAGGGACGCCAGGCCAAGGCCGCCAGATAGGTGTAACCCAAGGCGCTTCGATTTCGACCGTATCAATCCACCATGACAACCCCGGCCGGCGCTATAGGGCGCTGGCCGGCTTCCTGCCCGACCGGCTGGCGAACCGACGGTCAATTCCGTCCCGCGCCCGTCCCGGAAATCGGCAGATCCGTCCCGCAATCATCGATTTCTGTCCCGAATCGCCCTGCCGCCGTCCCACTTCCGTCCCGCCATCGCGCGAAGCTGTCCCACTTCAGGCCCCTCCCGTCCCACATCCGTCCCGCTTCAGAGGTCGCCCGTCCCGGTTCCGGTGGCGCTTGTCCCGCATCCTGCGGTCGGCCAGCCTCGGCCGCAGATCTTTGGAATGGGCGAACCGGTCATCCGCGGAGAGGCCCCATGCGCCCCCAGCCGCTGCCGGAATCCCACCGGCTCACGCATGGCGCGGGCCGGCCGCCGACACCGGCGCTGCTCCGGGCCCGCGCCCGCGCACGGCATCATCGTTGGCGTCAGCCCGAAGCGCGGTGGACCAGGGGTTCGACGGGAATTCCCTGGGGAATTCGCTGATCCTGAAAACAGCGTTCCCTGCATTCAGTGTCGGATTCCCTGCCCGCGGATTCCGGTTCCCTGTTCCGGGACTTAAGTTCCCTGTTTCTGGTCACAGGGAAATCGCGCGAAAAGGAACCGGATTTCAGGGGGTTACGGCAACAGAAAGCGCCCCGCCAGGCCCGAAAAAGACGAAATTTCCCTGTTCTTCCCTGTAAACAGGGTAGCGATGCACGAGACCCGTTCGACCGGGACTGGCTACACGACCAACTCGTCTCCGCATTTCAGCAGCCCCGTCAGCCCCGCACCGGAACGCCGGAGTTCCGGGACTTTCGGGCGCTTTGGAGACGAATTTCCACCACGAGAGACAGTGAATCCGGCTCATTTCCCGCCCGTTTCGGCGAGCGTCTCTTTCGGGCCATTTCGGTAGCCCCACCATCGTTTGGCCGGCGGACAATTGTAGCCGGACACATGGTTCCGGAGTCGCGGACAGATGGTTTTACCGGAAGCGGTCGCCGTGTGATTGATCAAGCGAAGCCCAGCGCCTTCCGCTGCTCGGCCCAGTCGAGGGGGCAGCCCGGCCATGCGCTTCAGGCGATGCGCGCTCAACTCGGAAGGCTGTCGCCCATCGAGGATGGCCTCGGTGATGTCGGGGGCGAGATAAGCCAGCTGCAGCACGCGACCGATCTCGCTGCGGTCGATGCCTGCCTTGGCCGATAGTTCCTGGAGCGAGCCCGCCTCCCCGGTCGCCAGCATGTTGTTCCAGCGATGGGCGCGCGTGATCAGCCGCACCAGCGCTGCATCGGGCGCTCCGGCGTTGGCGTTATCGCCGGCCAGCACGATACGGCTTTCGACGCCGCGGCGGGCGACCCGAACCGGCAGTTCGATCGAGAGCTCTTCCGACCCTGGTTCGGCCTGTTCATCCATTGTCGCCCGGTCGAGTACCGATCGCGGTTCGGCACCGCCGGCCGGGGCTCTGCGCTACATCAAGGCTCCGCCCCCCGGCCTCTTGAAATCCATACTGACCCAAGGTCAGATCACACGAGGACACTACCTACGGCTGGATAAAAGTTGGGGTCACGTCAGCAATGCTGATTTATCGGTCTCTTGAGGCGACGATCAATGCGTCAAGGCTTGCTCTTGTCGCACGGTTCTTCCCGCTCAAGACGAGGTCCACGCTTTCCATGGAGGCCGACGGTCCAGCTGCTCCGTCCGCCATGATGGCATAGGCAAAGCCCTCATCGAAAGCTGGGTCAAATCGATAAAATCCGCCCAAGGGCACCATTGCAGGGTGAAGCGCATTCACTCGATATTCCCACGGCATGTAGCCCCTGACGGCTTCGCTGTCGGTGGCGTAGCAGCTTTCATCTTCAACGGGACGAGCGGCGTCCTCTTCCGTGCAGGGGCGGCTGTAATTTCCGGCCGAGATTAACTCGCGGCCCGCAGCCAAGGCCCGCCTACCCGCTTCTGCAATACGATCGGTGTCGTCCGCTTTCAGGGGTACGCCCGTGAGCGGGTGATAGGCGAAACGACAATCGACAAGGGGCAGGCCGCGGCGGAAGCAGTCTGGCAGTTCGACTGGAATCTCTTCGGTTATCGGACCGGGTTCACCGAAATAATCCGGCGACTCGACCTCCTTCAGGTCGACCATGATCACCGTCGCGAGCCGATGACCGTTCTCCGTATTGAACCGAATCCCGCTCACCAGACCCATGCACAATGTCGCCTTCGAGAAACCGCGGGAAACATATGCGTCCAGGAAGTCGTCGGAGACCGAAATCAGGTTCCCGCCATCACCATAGTAGAAGCACTTGTTCGGGAGCTCGGGTTCACCCCGGTAGGGTCCGTAATTGGCTTCCATGAGACCCAACTGCCGCTGCGACTCGACATCGCTCAGGAACACCGGGTAACGCGGGTCCGCCGGCGCCGGCTGGTCCCTCTCCACGTACTGCCAGAGTATCCCCCACAGCCAACCCTCCATCACGTCATGCTGATCGGCTCTGGTAGATTGTGCAGAAAGCAGAATGCCCACAACGGCAAGCATGAATGAGGCAAATTTTCGAAAGGCCGGCATGGGCGCTGCTCCGGAATCCGGTTCTGTTGTGTCGGACGGGTGCCGATGTTCGGGGAACTCACGGCTGTCGCCTGTCGGCGCTGGCGAGCCCTGACGGACCTGCTCTAGTTCAATTCCAACCGGTCTTCAATCTCGCCCATCAGTCCGTGTTCGATCCCGTGCTCCCGAAGAACGCTGAAATCGTCTGACACCAGCAGCGGCCAGGTACGGCCGCCGACGACCGTCCCGCGATGCTTCAGATAGATCGCCCGGGCATCCTCGGTCTTTCCCGACAACATCAGGGCATGGGCGCGATTCAGGGCGTAGGCCGCACTATCCGGCCGGAGAGACGTGGCTTCCCCGGCCGCAGCCAGGGCCCTGTCCGGCGTGCCAGCGAACAAGGCGTACCAGGCAACATTGTTGAGCGCAGCGGCCAGGTTTTCGGCCAGTTCGCCGGACTCGCGCAGGTCTTCGGCGTTCGTTTCGGCGACTTCGAGCGCTCCCCCGATGTCGCCGATGCTGAACCGCGCCAGCGACAGTTTCTGCGCCGCGCGTGACGCGGCATCGAGCTGGGTGGTACGGCCCGTAGCAGCGTTGGCTACCGAGCGCGCAACTTCGTAGGCCCTGGAAAAGCGTGCCTCGGCTTCCGTCACCGCGCCGGCGCGCCAGTAGACCTGGCCCAGCCGGTCCTCGCTGACCACCAGGTCCTCGGCCCACTCGACGCGGCCTGGATCGGATTGATAAAGCCGCCGCGCAATCTCCGCATCCGCCTGGAAGAAAACGAGCGCACCCTCCGCGTCGTTCTGGACAAGCCGGAGTTCTCCGATCTTCTGGTTGATCACCGACAGGTCACGCGACAGCCTGGTGTTCGACGGATCCTGGGCCGACAGTGTCCGGGTGATCGACAAGCTGCGCACATAGGCCTCTTCCGCAGCCTGGGCGGCCTGCCGAGCCAGGTGTGCCTGTCCGACCTTTTCCAGCACGACGGCGAGGCCGCGGCCCTCCGGTTCATACCTTTCGCGCAACGCCAGTGCCCGGCCGTAGTTTGTCAACGCCTCTTCAACGTCCTTGTCCCGCAAGGCCAGCGTGCCGATCTTTTCGAAAGCGACAGCGAGATTCAGGCCGAGCGCCGGGTCGTCGGGCCGTGCAAGAACCAGATCCTGGTTAAGGGCAAGACTTTCGGCAAAGACCGCCTCAGCCTCGGACCTGCGATCAAGCGACAGCAGGATATCCCCTAACCGGTCCAGGCTTGCAGCCCTGTCTATCCGCCATTGTTCTTCTTCGGGCTCTGCTGCCGATAGCGCCGCAAACCCTGACGCAGCATCTCTCGCAGCCGACAAGGCGGCCTCAAGGTCTCCCTGCCGCGCGAGGGTCACCGACATCTCCGTCAACGCAGCCGCCTTGCTTCGCAGCAGGTCAGGCCGGTTTTCGCCTTCCAGCGCCAGTTGATCGACGAGTCCGCGCGAGCGTTCCAGGATGTCCCTGACCAGCTCCTGGGGAATGCCTTCCCGGTCCCGGAATCTCTGCGCGAGATCGAAGACGAGGTCGTTGGCGGTCTGACTTCCGCGATCCAGAATTGTCTCTGCCCGGTCGCGTTGCTCGGCGGCCACCTGGCGGTTGAACTCCGCGAAAATGCCGAGGCCGATGGAAAATGCGGCAACCGAAAATGCACCGACAAGCCAGTTTCGCTGCCGCCTGTTCGCCGCGGCGCGGCTGACAGCGATCCACTCGCGGTGCAGGGCAGTCGGCGTTGGCGCGGTATCGGGTTGAACGGAAAGCCATGTCTCGGCCTCGCTGAGTTCATCTCCCCGCAGGATGCGGGTCCTCGACGATTTCCCTGCACGGTCCCATTCATGGGCGCGCTCACCGAACTTCGTATGGTTCCGAACCCAGTCGATGTCGGTTGTGCAGGCATCGCGAACCAGCAGAATTGCCGCATCAAGATCTCTGTCGGGCGTGGCAAAGATGTAGTTCAGCTTCTCGATTTCTGGCGGTACGAGCGAATTCTCGACATCGTCGATAACCAGGGGAATGATTCTTTTGTTCAGCCCGACCGCGGTTTCGATTTCCCAGGAACATACTTCTGAACGAACCGAGTTGGGTGACATCACAAAGACGATGCCGTCGGCTTGGGTGATCAGTCCCTTGAGACGCCCGCGCCAGTCCTCGGCCGGCAGGATTTCCTCCGTGTCGCGGTAGACCGTCAGGCCGACCGCTTCCAGGGCTTCATAGATCCCTTCTGCTCGCGTCTTGTCTCGACGGGCATAGGAGAAGAAAATTCTGGCGTCGCTCAACTTGTTCATTTCAAGAGAGGTTTAATGCCTGATTGGGCCTTGTCAGAGCAAATTCGGAGCGCATCCGGTTCGCGCCCGTTAGGCTGGCCGAATGCGCAATCCATTCCGCTATGAAAGCGGCATTGTCAGACCAATCCGGAACCGGCGTGTCAACGGCCGGTTTCCTTGACCTCAGGCTGCCAGCTGACGCCGCGCAGGTGGTCATCGAACAATGGCGCCGTCGCTACAACACGATCCGACCGCACAGCCGTCTCGGCTACCGACCACCGGCCCCGGAGGTCCTCATTCCGCCAGGCCGGCCGTCAGGCTCCGCTCCGCTTCTCCAGCCGGCCGGCCTGGCGGCAAAGCCGCCCATGCATAGACATCCCACCCGGACCAATCGCTGGGGGCTGGTCACGGGTATCTAGCTCCCAGGCTCAGTGCCATTTCTAATAAGAATCGCCCGCTCCTACCCAACCCCGAACTGCCCATACTGGCCCAACATACCATAATGGACGTCAGGCAATCAGATGCGTGCCCAGATTCGCCCGTCGTCGAACACCTGGCTCCGGGGAACGCAGCGCAGGGCCAAAATCATTCCGATATCGCACTAAATTCAAACAAATTGATACCATAACTTTCGATATTGTTATAATCTATGCTGCAACCCATCGGCCAGTGCCGCCCACGCAGTTGAGTTCTCTCCCGGGGGTTTTCGGGTGATCGCACCAATCGAGTGAGAAGGACCTTGAGCCTCAGGATCGGCCTATTTTATCCGAACTTCTACGCTGATCATGCGCTCTCCGGCGCGGTGGCGCGCGCCAACATGAAGCTGGAGGACTTCTCCACACACCAGGCCGTCGCACAGGCGTGCGAGGAAGCCCAGCTCGATTACGTCTTCATGGCGGACGGCTATGCTCCGTACGGGAAGAAGTCTCACGCAGCATGGATACGCGATCCGCTGCTGATGGCGCCTCTGCTGGCAATGACGGTACTTGGCGCGACGCGCCGGCTGCGCTGCATCACGACGCTCCACACGTCGTGGCATCATCCCCTGACGATCGCGCGGATGGGGGCAACTCTGGATGCGATGAGCGCTGGACGGTGGGGGGTCAATATCGTCACGGGCGCCGGCTCCTTCGGACCGCCGCTGGACCCCGACTTCATCGGACGCTTCGACCACGATGCGCGCTACGAGCGAGCGGCCGAGGCGATGGAAATCATGACTCAAGCCTGGTCCGGCGAACCAGTGGATTTCTCCGGCGAGTATTTCGAAGTTCGCGGCCAGGTGGTTCATCCCGTCCCGGTGCAACAGCCGCGCCCCTTGGTGGTCAGCGCTGGGGCCTCCGACGCTGGCCGCGCATTCGCCGGGCGCTACGCCGATTATACCTTCCTGCCCGGGCGGACCCAGAAGGACGAGCTGATGCGGCGCGTCGCCGACATGCGGCGAGTAGCAGCCGATAACGGTCGCGGCGACGAGGCCGTTCGCGTCCAGATTCATGCCAGTATTTGTGTACGCGAGACCGAGGAGGAGGCTAAGGAATACTCCGACTGGGTGGCGGGTTCGGTCGACCTCGATCTCGTGGTCGAATATCTCAACGCCGTACGATCCCAAATCAGCACATACGACGACATCTACGCCCAGATGGGCGACCTGCAGATGCGGGAGATCGGTTCGGTCAGCGGCGCGCGCCGGATTCACGGCTCCGCCGACGCGGTGGCCGACGAGATCGAGATGCTTTACCGGGACTACGGCGCCAGCGGCCTTGTCATCACCCTGCCCATCTGGTCGCCTGACGAGATCCGTCTGCTGGGCAGCCTGTTGATGCCGCGCCTCGCCGAACGCGGCATATGGGAACCGCCCGAGATCCGGGGGTATGGCTGGTGAGTGGTGGCCGACCTTGCGCGAACAATTGATACAATGATTTAATGCCATGGTGACATTGTCACCGGATCAGACGCTTGGGGAGACGACCGATGAACCAGCATGCGATGGAAGCGAAACGCGGCAAACCCGCTGAAGGCGACATCGAAATTCGCAGGCTTGCGCCGGCGCTCGGAGCCGAGATCCATGGTATCGACCTCGGCGCCGGCGTCGATGACGCCACCTTTGCCGTCATCCACGCAGCGCTGATGGAGCATCAGGTCGTCTTCTTCCGTGATCAGGACCTCTCGGTCGAACGACAGCTCGAACTATCCCGGCGGTTCGGCAACCCCACCTATTCGAAGAAGCTTCCGAAGTACGACGGTTACGATCATGTCTCGCTGATCCAGAGCGACGGCAGCAAGGTCAACGTCGGCGGCCGCTGGCATACCGACAACACCGATTTCGAACAGCCGCCGATGGGCGCCGTGCTCTATGCGGAGCAGACGCCAGAGATTGGCGGCGACACGCTGTTCGCCAGCATGTACGCGGCCTACGAGACACTGTCGCCGGGCCTGCGGCAGCATCTCGACGGGCTTGTCGCACAGCACGACAACAGCCTGACTGTTCTGAGGTTCGCGGGGACAGGCAACGTTAGCGCCGGCGGACTCGAGGTGGGGGCCCCGGTAGAGCATCCAGTCGTCCGCCTCCACCCGGTCACAGGACGGCGCGCGCTCTTTGTCAACTCCAGCTATACTCGCCGGATTGTCGGCGTGCCAGACGTGGAAAGCCGGCATCTCCTCGCCATGCTGATGGAGCATGTCATGAATCCGGAACTGCAGGTCCGATTCCGCTGGAAGGCGGGCAGCGTGGCGATCTGGGACAACCGTTGCACGCAGCATTTCGCGCCGAACGACTACACGGAAACCAGGCGCATGCGCCGCGTCCAGATCGACGGCGACATCCCGCGCGGGGTCTCCGGCTGATCCTCAATTGGCGGTACCGTCGCGCACGGGCACCTTTTCGGCCCGTTCTTTCAGAGCTTCAATCGCCATGTCGCGCAGCTTGAACTTGCGCACCTTGCTTGTCCCCGCAGTCAGTGGGAAATCCTCGACCTCGAAGACATGAGCCGGCAACTTGTAGGATGCCAGCCGGGGCTTGAGGAAGCTGCGGAGGGCCGAAGCATCGACCCGGCGGCCTTCCCTGGGGATGATGAAGGCGACCCCTATCTCGCCCGCCAGGCGGTCAGGCAGACCGACGACGGCCGCTTCGGCGACATCGGGATGATCGGCAATTGCCTTTTCAACCTCCGGCGTCGAGACATTGAAACCCTTGTGCTTGTAGCCGTCCTTGATGCGTCGCAGGAAGACCATGTAGCCCGTCGGCGTCATGTAGCCCAGATCGCCCGTTCGGAAGAACCCATCATCGGTGAAGACGGCGGCAGTCTCCTCCGGCTTGTTGTAATAGCCGATCATGATGCTGTAACCGCGGACGCAGATCTCGCCTTCCTCCCCTGCAGCGAGTTCAGCACCTGTGTCGATGTCTCGGATGGAGACCTCGATATCAGGCAGGGGCTTTCCGTGCGTCGTCTGGCGCACCTCGGGCGCGTCGGTGGAGTAGCAGCGCGTGACCGCCGAGGACGTCTCCGTCATGCCGTAGCTGGTGAAGTAGCCGGGCATATCGAGATCTTCGGCGACCCGCCGCATGACCTCGGTGTCGGTGCCGACAACTATTCCCGTTCGCAGGGAGCGTATCCGATCGGGCCGATAGTCCGGGTGCCCCAGCACCTGTTCGATCATGATGGGAAACAGATACGCCATCGTGCATCTTTCGCGCTCGATGATCTCGATAGCGCGGCCGGCATCGAAACGGCGCTCCAGCACCACGCAGGAGCCTCGGCTCCAGCACGTCAGAACACCGTTGATGTTGGCGAGAATGCCAAATAACGGCACCGAGAGGTACAATCTGTCATCCGCCGTCTGCTCGAAACGTTCGCCATGGTCCCAGGCCTTGCGGAAGCCGGCATGATTGAGCATCGCGCCTTTCGGAAGCGCCGTCGTACCGGAGCTGTAGGCAATCATCCCCGGCGCATCTGGATCGGTCACCAGGGGCGGAACAGCAAGTTCGGGGGCAACCGAGTCGGTCCACCGTTCGATGCCCGCCGCATCTCCCTTGACCGGATCCAGCGCGACAACGTGACGAAGCTTGGGAAGCCGTTCGCCGCCGTTTACTCCTAGCGGTCCGTCACAGAGTTCGGGACAGAGCCGTATTAGGTCTCCGACGAAATCATGGAACGCACCATCGCCCGGGACGATTGCCGCCACGCTCTCCGACTGGTCGATCTGGTAGGCCGCCTCGTCGAGGGCGAGGCGCGTGTTCAGCACAACCGGCACGATGCCGATCTGTGCGGCGCCCAGCCAGTACCAGATGAACTCGGGGCGGTTGGGCATCCAGATCGCCACCTTGTCGCCGCGGACCAGACCGAGTCGTCCCAGCCTTGCCGAAGCCCGGTCGATCTCGGCACGAACCTCGGTGAAACTCATGCGACGGTCCTCGAATACAAGCGCCTCGCGGTCACCAAATTGTTCGGCCATATAGTCGAGCGCCGGCCCGTAGCTCATGCCCTTGTAGGGGTTCATCGCCTTTCTCCTTCCGGCAACCGGGCGTAGATTGTTCCTATTCAAGGGTGCCCAAATCCATTGCATTGACCGCAAAGATGCTTCAGAAACACCCTATCCTCATGATTCGGCTGCAATCCGTCACCTATCCAACTTGTCAGCGTAGACCCATGCGGCGCCCGTACCAGAGATATTCGGCGGTCATTGGCAAGCTGCCCTGAAATGTCAGTTCGGATAGATGAGACCATAGCGGCCAGACAATGCTACTATGATCAGAGGCAATTTTGGGGTCAATAAGAGGATGCCAATAGGTACAATGCTAGGATTCCTGAATGTGGATGCCTGACATATCCCAGGAGAAGGGGCCAACATATCTGGCGGTGGCTAACGCCTATGCGGAAGCCATCGAGCGCGGAGACCTGCCCGCAGGGACGAGGTTGCCGCCGCAACGCGATCTCGCCAAGGAACTCGGCGTGACCGTCGGCACGATCAGCCGAGCCTATGCGCTGATGAGTAAACGGGAACTGGTCAGCGGTGAGGTCGGACGGGGTACATTTGTCCGCGGCACGCGCCAGGACGCGCCATACACCGATTTCTCCAGCGAGCGAACGGTAAGCAGAGCTATCGATCTCGCATGTTTCCGTGCGCCGGTTAGCAGCATCAACGCCATCATCGCCGAAGCTGCGGTTCAGGCCGCGAACCGGAGCGGCCCGCATCCGATGCACAAGTATCCGCCAGCCGCCGGGCTGATTTCGCATCGCAATGACGGCGCCGAATGGCTGAGCCGATACGGGCTAAAGGTCGGCGGCGATCAGGTACTGATATGCGGCGGTGCCCAGTTGGCGTTGAACGTTGCGCTCAACACCTTCATCCGGCGCGGCGAACGCGTCCTTGGGGAAGCGATCAGCTACGCCGGGTTGCGGGCGATCTGCGCAATCCACGAAATTGAGCTGCAAGGCCTGGAGATCGACGAGAACGGGCTCGTTCCGGCTGCGCTCGATCAAGCGTGTAGAGCGGGGCTCGGCAGCACGGTGGTCGTTCAGCCCACACTCCATAATCCGACCACGGCGCTCATGCCTCTGGAGCGGCGGCGCGAAATCGCCGAACTGGCGAAGAAGTACGACTTGCTGCTCATCGAAGATGACACCGCCGGCGGCATGCTGATGGACCGGCCGCCGCCGATCGCCACCCTTGCGCCGGATCACACCATCTACATCAACAGCGTTTCCAAATGCATGAGCCCCGCGCTGCGGCTCGGCTACATGGCGGCACCGCGCCAGTTGGTGGATCGGTTGGAGCGCGTACTCCACACGCTGTCACTCGGAGCGCCGCCCCTGGTCTCGGACGTGATGTCCGTCCTGCTTTCGTCGGGCTCGGCCGACAGAATCATCGACATGAACTTCAAGGAGACCCTGCAACGGCAGTCGATCGTCGCGGAAATACTGGGCCACAACGACATCCGCAGCCGTCCGGGAGCGTTCTTCGCTTGGCTGCAATTGCCTAGCTACTGGCAGGCCCACGAATTCGTGGCAAGCGCACTGCGCGAGGGGGTCAATGTCACCGACGGCGACAATTTTCTGGTCGACCGCGGAATTCCGTTGAATGCCGTACGAATCTCTATCGACGGCGCGCCGGGCCAAGATACGCTGCGGCACGGTCTCGAGATCCTTTCGCGGCTCTTGCACCAGGAACCAAAGGCCTGGATGGCGGTTGTCTGATTGGTCCATGGCGCGCTTCAATGCACGCCGAGGCTGCCCACAAAGAGATCGTTGACCCGGTCGGCGGCGTCATAAGCCACCCAGTGGCCCGCGCCTTTGACGATCGTCGTTCGCATGGCCGGGAACTCCCGGTTGAGGCGGCCCAGGCAGGCGGCGACGTTAGGCTGCAGATAGCGGTCGCGGTCGCCAGCGATCACGTGGGCCCTGGACGCGATATCCGGCATGACGTCCAGGGTCGCCGACGAGTCGGAAATCGGCATGCCGATCAGCCGCCGGCGGCGGGACGTCAGACGGAACTGGATATCGACGGCCAATTCATCGACCTGTGAGGGAACGCCGATCATGCTGACCCCGAGGTTGTGGCGAACGACTGCGCGCTGTTCAGCAACGGAGGCCCTGTAGGGGCGGCGCAGCATCCCTTCGCTATTGTCGGCCCAGCCTGCTCCCAGGCCCGCTGGTCCCAGCAGGAATACCTGTCGGACATATGTCCCCAGCGCCGCCGCGGCATGCGCCGTGATTACCGAACCGAGCGAGAATCCGCCGAGAACAAGGTCGCCTTCAGGCGCCAGTTTTCTGATGCCGGACACGACAATCTCCGCCAGGCGCGGGGCGTCTACCGGCGGCGAGAGGGGATCGGAATCGCCCAGTCCGGGAAGGTCTCCAGCGATGACCTTGCCATGTTTCGAAAGAGGCCCGATGTTGCGGATCCAGTGTTCCCAAGATCCATGGCCGCCATGCAGCAGCACGATCGGTCGACCCTTTCCCCATATCCGCCAGACCATTTCGCCGTCGCCGCAGGATGTTCCGACACGCTCGGCTTCCGAACCGAGACGAGCAGGAAGTTCCTGACCGGTCGTCAAGGGCAACTCAGAGACGGCCGTCGACAGCCGGCCCCGATCCCTCGACAAGTTCCACCTCCCATTTTAGGTAACGGAGCATGCCTTCCTTGCCCTGCTTGTAGGGCGGCAACACGTAGTCGTCGCCGCCATAGGTTTCGCCCGGCTCGCCTTTTTCGATCGCGCCTCCGGCCTTCTCCCAGGCGCGCGTTCCACCGCGCAGCACGGCGACGTCGCGATAGCCCTCGGCCGCGAGTGTGGCCGCCGCATAGGCGGCCTGGCCTTCATCGCGCGCCGTCACCAGCAGCGACCGGTCGGGCGCGGCGATCTCGCCGACCTTCAGTTCCAGCCAACCCCGTGGCAACCAGCGCGCGCCGGGAAGATGCCCGCCGGCGTACTGACGGCTCGGCCCGACATCGATGACCACGGGAGCCGCCTCACCCTTGAGCGCAGTCCGGGCATCGACGGGATCGACGAACCGCGCGGCCTGCCGGGCCTCCACCAGGCCCAGCGGTTCCGGTCTCGGTCGGCCGGTCTCGAGCGCCCGCCCTTCCCCGCGCCATGCGGGTACACCACCGGCAAGCCGGGCCACGTTGAGATAGCCCATCCGCCGCAGCCAGTAGCCCGTCATGGCTGCCCGTGCATCTCCGTCATCCACCAGCAGGATCTCACCCGACGGGACCGCGAAGAAGTCGTCCGCGCGCTGGATGGCCTGGCCGCCGGGTAGCGCCGAAGTGCCCGGGATATGCCCCTCCATGTAGGTAGCCAGGCTGCGGACATCGAAGGCGTACACGTTGGACGTCCCCCGCTTTCGCAATCGGCTGGCCAGGTCATCGGTCGACAAGACTTCGACACCCGCCTCGCCGGCCAGGCGCTCGGCCGCGTCGCGGGCATGGTGCAGCGACTCCTCGCTCGGTTCTTCCAGGCTGCGATGTCTGTCGCTCTCCAGCGACAGGTCTTCCAGCAGCCAGCCGGACGTGCCGTTCTCCATCGCATAGACATTCTCGACGCCGAGCAGGTGGAGCGTACGCGCTGCGATGATGCTTCGCGTGCGCCCGGCACAATTGACGACGACGGTCTCGTGTTTTCGGCCGAGGTCGAAGGCATTGAGGATCAGATCGAAGGAGGGCGCCTCGACGCCACTCGGAATATGGCCTTCCCGGTACTCCTCCGGCGTTCGCACGTCGCAGATGATCAGGTCCTCGCCGTCCTCCATGCGCCGCCGGATATCGGCGGCGGTCAGGGCCGGCGGATGCTCCTGCGTGTGAACCCGTTCGCCGAACGCCTTCGACGGCACGTTCGAGCCGGAAATGACGGGCTGTCCCGCAGCACGCCAAACGGGCAATCCACCCGTCAGAAAGCCGGCCCGGGCATAGCCCAGCCGCGACAGCGTCTCGGCGGCGAGACGGGCACGTCCGTCGCCGTCATCGTAGACGATGATCGTCGTATCGCGGGCCGGGACCAGATCACCGATCCGGTACTCCAACTGCCGACGGGGTAGCGAGGTGGCTCCGAAGATGTGGCATGCGTCGGATTCGCCGCGCTCCCGCACGTCGAGCAGGGCCCAGTCACGAGTCGCCTCCGCGTTTCTCAACTCCGCCAGTTGCTCCACCGAATACTCGATCATCGTCGTTTCCTCCCCGATAACCACAGTCTTGCGCCTGGCAGCATGCAACACGGCTACCCCGGCCAGTCCCTGCAGGATAAATGTCGTAGGTACAATTTGTATCATTATTGCTTGCATCATTGTGCACAATCAAGCCAGACTTGGCGTAACAACAAGTGAGACCGTCCCCGAGTTGCAGGGCCCTTCCCCGGATAGCCAAGCTGACCGGAATCTTGCGTGCGGACGGATCGTAAGGAGTAAACGGGAACCCGATGGACAAATCGTTGCTGGATGAACTGGAAGCCCGCCGGCGTGAGGGTAAGGCCATGGGCGGGCCCGAGAAGCTCAAAGCACATGAGGCCGCCGGAAAATTGAATGCTCGCGAGCGGCTCGACATCCTGCTCGATCCGGGAACGTTCGTGGAAATTGGCGTCCTCAACCGCAGCCAGACTCCGGAGCTCCACTCGCGCACGCCGGCCGACGGCCTCGTCGCGGGATACGGCAAAATCGATGGCCGAACAGTCTACGTCACTTCAGAGGACAAGACGATCCAGGCGGGAACCCGCGGCCGGGTCGCGGAAAAGAAGAGCAAGCGCATCCGCGAACTCGCGGTCAAACACGGCGCGCCGTACATCACGCTGATGGAGGCTGGCGCCGGGCGTTTCCAGGAAATGAGCGGCGCCCTGGCTGCCGATGTCGGTTACCGGTTCCTCGAGCACTACAACATGTCCGGCCGGGTGCCACAGTGCGCCGTGTTCATGGGCGCATGCTTCGGCGGTCCCTCATTCACGGCAATGCAGTCGGATTTCGTCAGTATTGTCCGCGGAATGGGACATATCGGCATGTCAGGACCACCGCTGGTCCGCGTCGGTCTGGGCCGCGAAGTCACCATGGAAGAACTGGGCGGAGCGACAAAGAGCGCCTCCGAAACTGGCCAGGCCGATCATCTGGCCGAAGACGAAAGAGAAGCACTTCAGTCCATAAGGGATTTCCTGTCCTTCTTCCCGTCCAATTCCGGGGAACTGCCACCGCCCGCTGAACCGGAACCGGCGCCCATTGATTCCGAACAGGGCCGGACCCGTATCACGGAGTTGGTCAGCGAAGACGGCCGCAAGGCCTATGACGGTCGCGAGTTGGTTCGGCTCGTCACCGATGGAGGCCGCATCTTTCCCTATCGGGCCGATTACGGCCGCAGTCTCGTCACAGCCTGGGGCCGCGTGAATGGCGAGTCGGTTGGGTTCGTCGCCAACAATCCGATATTCCTGGCCGGCACGATCGACGACAAGGCCGCGATAAAGGTCAGAAAGTTCGTGGATCTCTGCGACGCCTTCCATATCCCCATGGTTTTCTTCATCGATTGCCCAGGATTCATGGTGGGCCCCGAGATCGAAAGCAAACGCATGGTCAGCCATGCCTCGCGTCTTCTGAACTCCATGATCGGCGCGACGGTCCCCCGGGCGACAATCGTGGTCCGCAAAGGCATTGGCCTCGCCTATCTGGCCTTGGGTGGACGGCCCGTAAACCCGGATGTCATCGTCGGCTGGCCGACAGCACATTTTGATCCGATGGGGCCTCTGGCTGGCGTTGAACTGGTTCATGCCCGTGCCATCGCCCAGGCCGAGGACCCCGACGCCCATCGTTCCGAGCTGATCGAAAAGGCAAAGAAAGACGCTCTCGGTTACCGGGCCGCGGAAATGCATCTGATCGACGACATCATTCACCCCGCTGAGACCAGGGACGTGATCGCGGGAATGATCGAACGGGCGAAGGCCGACCGCCGGACCGGCTTCAAGCACCGCATCGATCCCTGAACGCTCCGGGGGAACCACGAGATCGGCACGAATGATCATGGAAGTCGACCAAGACGATAGCGCCTGGACACGAACGGTCGATGTCGCGGTCGTTGGCTTTGGCGCCGCTGGCGCCATTGCGGCGATTGAAGCTGCAGATGCTGGCGCCACCGTCGAGGTTCTCGAGAAGATGCCGTTCCCGGGCGGACTCTCGGCGGTTTCGGCCGGAGGACTTCGATATACGACCGACGCGGATGCCGCGTTCACCTATCTGCAATCGACCTGTGGCGGGAAAACGCCAGACGACGTTCTTCGCGTTCTGGCCGATGGCATGCTCGGGCTGCCAGACTATCTGGACGGACTTGCGGCAGCCTGCGGCGCGACGGTGAAACGGATCTCCGCGGTCGGTAACTACCCCTTTCCCGGCTACGAAACCCTCGGATTCTGTCAGGTTGACGAAGTGCCGTCACTTACCGGGGCGACGGCGTGGCACGCCGTCGAGGGCCCCCGTGACGGCGCAAAGCTGCTGGCCATTCTGGAAACGAACATGGCCTCGCGCCGCATCGCCACCCGCTTCGGCACGGCCGCGCGGCGGCTGATCCGCGACGGTTCGGGCCGCGTCCTCGGCCTGGTTGCCGAAAGAGGTGGCGAGACAGTGCGCATTCGCGCCCGCGGAGGCGTCGTCCTTGCCTGCGGCGGCTTCGAGAACAACCCGGCGATGCAGGCCCAGTATTTCGAGACGGGTCCGGTCGTGCCCGGCTCGTTTCTGGGCAACACGGGCGACGGCATCCTGATGGCGCAGGAGGTCGGCGCCGACCTCTGGCACATGTGGCATTATCACGGTCCCTACGGCATGCGGCATCCGGACCCTGAATACCGCCTGGGCTTCTTCATGAAGGCACTGCCGATGTGGACGCCGGGCCGAGACGACGCGGTCTCGAACCTGGGCGTCACCGACGCGGAAGGCCAACCCTCCCAACAACGGGCAGTGGTCGAGATTCCTTGGATACTCGTCGATCAGGACGGCCGACGATTCATGGACGAGTATCCGCCTTACATGAGCGACACAGGCGTCCGGCCATTCGATACCTTCGACCCAGTGAAGCAGCGCTACCCCAGACTGCCGGCTTTTGCATTGCTCGACGAACCGGGCCGGAAGCGCATCCCCATCGGCCGCGCGGTGGCCAACGACCTCGACCACCGCTATCGCTGGAGCGGTGACAACAGCGCCGAAATAGAGCTCGGTATCTTGAAACAGGCGTCGACGATCGCCGCCCTGGCCGAACGGATCGGTGTCCCGGCGGCGGCGCTCGAAAGGACGGTGGCGGCCTGGAACGACGCTTGCGCTCGGGGCGAAGATGACGCCTTTGGTCGCCGCGACGATACAATGGTACCGATCGTCACGCCGCCGTTTCTCGCCGCCGAGGTCTGGCCAATGGTGATCAACACCCAGGGCGGGCCCGTCCACGACAGCCGCCAGCGCGTGCTGAATCCGTTCGGCGAACCGATCCTGGGGCTTTATGCAGCGGGCGAACTCGGCAGCGTTTTTGGCCATATCTACCTGGCCGGGGGCAACCTGGCCGAATGCGTGGTTGGCGGCCGTATTGCCGGGCGCGAGGCCGCCCGCCTCGCAGACCACTAACCGCCATCCACCTCGATCACTCCGCCATTGACGAAACCCGCCGCGTCAGAGACCGCAAAAAGAACAGCAGCCGAGACCTCCGCCGCCGTGCCAAGCCGCCCGAGAGCGTTGGAGCTACGGATTCTCTCTGCCGCCGCGGCGTCGTCGCCGTCCGACGAAGCGGCCTGGACCGCCGCCAGCCGAGGCGACTGGATGACGCCGGGCGAAACCGCGAGCACCCTGATCCCCTCTCGGCCATAGACGCCTGCCAGACCGCGGACAAGGAGATTGACCGCAGCATTGACGCTGGAGCCCGGCAGGTGAACGTCACGGGGTATACGGCCGCCCTTTCCGGTGACGCAAACGATGCGTCCGCCGCCACGCGACCGCATGAGCGGCACCGCGGCACGAATCGCGCGGACATATCCCAGATACTTGGTCTGCAGGACCTCTTCCCAGTCGTCATCGGAAAGCAACAGGAAATCGCCAAAGGTCGGCACGGTCGTGGTGTTCACCAGGATGTCGAGTCCGCCGGCCGCGTCACCGATATAAGACGCGGCCCGGTCGACGCTTTTCCGGTCGGTGACATCGACGGCGAGGCCATGCACGCCACCTGGACCGTCGATGCCTTCGAGAGTACTGGCGATTTTCGCCTCGCTTCGCCCCGAACAAAAAACCGTCGCGCCGGCCGCGGCCAGATCGAGCGCCATCCGCGCGCCAAGCGTCCCGGTGGCGCCAACAACCCAGGCTATTTTGCCTTCCAGTCCGCGTTCCAGGGGGAGCCCTCCAGTGCGATCCGCCACGGCTACCTCTGCATTGTCGAGTCGAACTCTTCGCCGAGTTCGGCCTGACCGATAATCTGCGCCGTCCGGTCATGGCCGGCGTGCTGGATATGCGTCTGCACGTTGGCGATCGCCCGACCCAAAGGGAATTCCTCGAACAGGGCGGTCGAGCCTGAGGCCATCGTTACCTTCTCGCAGACGTCGAGCGCCACGCGCGCGGTCGTGAACTTTGCCGCCATCGCGAGCAGTTCCGCCTCGACCACGGACTTCGTCTTCCAGGCGCGGATCGCGTCATGGAACAGCGACTCGGCGTTCTGCAGGGCGATCTTCATTTCGCCGGCGCGCAGCAGGACGATGGGGTCCTTGCCCTTGCCCTTCTTGGTGATGTAGCCGCGGAACCACTCGTAGACGCCTTCGGCCACGCCCAGATAGTTGGCTGAAAAGCCGAGATGGAACTTGCCCTGCCAACGCTGGCGCGGGTAGTCGCCGGCGCTGCCGAGAACGTTTTCCTTCGGCACCTTGACGTCCTTCAGCGTCACCAGCGAACTCACAGCGGCACGCATGCCCATCGGGCGGTACCAGTCATCGTCGATTTCGACGCCGTCCTGGCCGGGCTCAATCAGGGTCATGAGGTGATTGTCCGCCCAGTGCTCGATCCCGTCGATCGAGGTGAAGACGATCGCCACCACCATCATCGGCGCATTGGTCGCGTAGTTCTTGACGCCGTCGACCACATAGCCGCCACCGTCCAGCGGTCGGGCCTTTGTCGTCATGATGTACATGTGGCGGCGATTTGGCTCGCTGCCAATGCCGGTAACGAGCACCGGACGTTCGGTCTGCGGCTTGATGTAGCGCTCGTGCTGGTCCGGCGTGCCGATCTGTTCCAGCATCCAGTTGTTGTGATTGTTGACCTGCAGGCAGTGGGCAGTGGAGCCGCAGCCCCTCGCAGTCACCCGGATAGCCTGGAGATAGGTCGCCGGATCGTCGGTATCGAGATTACTCCCCTTGCCACCAAGTTCCTTCGATACGGTAGACAGCAGATATCCGCGTTCAAAGAGATCGCGGATGTTCTCCTCGGGCATCCTGCATTCGGGCTCATAGCGGATACCGCGCTCCCGGAACGTCGACATGGCTAGCTCCGACAATTCCCGAATGCCGGGAGCGTTGAGCGCATCAACCGGATCGATGAACGCACCGGCGACTTTTTCGCCGGGTTTCGAGTATGTCATTTCTTCTCCTCCCAAGATGAGCTCCGCCGCCACCCCCGGCAGCAATTCAGGTGTCGGCGACCTTCTGCTCCACCAGACGCCGGGCCTCTTCCTTCAGTTCCAGTCGCCGCACCTTGCCACTGCCTGTCATCGGAAACGCGTCGACGATCCGGACATGTCGGGGCACCTTGTAACCGGCGATATGCTCACGGCAGTGCTCAATCAGGGCATCCGCGTCGACCGACTGGCCCGGGCGCGGCTTCACGAAAACGAAGGCGGCTTCGCCAAGCCGGCGGTCAGGCACACCGACGACGAAGGCTTCGCCGACGCCGGGATAGCGGTTGACGAAGTCCTCGATTTCCAGCGTCGCGACGTTGAAGCCAGAGGGCTTGATCATTTCCTTCAGCCGGCCGCGGAAGACGAGGTGGCCGTCGTCCGTCATCTCGCCGAGATCGCCGGTCCTCAGCCACCCTTCCTCATCGAACGCAGCCGCATTTTCCTCGGGGCGATTGTAGTAACCCGCCATGACAGTGTAGCCGGAAACGCGAATCTCGCCGATGGAGCCAGTCGGCATCTCGACGCCGGATTCAGCATCGACGATACGGACGGATACCCCCTCGACAGGCAACCCGTTGGTGTCCGCGCGCAAGTCGAGAGGTTCGTACCACCACGACCGGGCGATGGCGTTGGAGGTCTCCGACATGCCGTAGACGTTGCACATCTCGTCCGCGCCGAAGGCCTCAACGACCCATCTGAGACCGGCGGGAGAGAGAGGCCCTCCCGCCCCGGTCCGCAAATGCGTGTAGTCATAGCTCCCCAAGGCGTCGAAATCCTGGAGATCCCGAACCATGGTGTCGACGAAGAAGGTGAAAGTGATCTTCTCGTCCTGCAGAAGCCGGCAGAAACTCTCCGGCGTGAACCGCCGCCCGATTACGAAGGCGCCGCCCGCGAACAGGGTCGAAAGAGTGTAACCCGTCCCTGTGGCCGTGAAGAGTGGTACGGGCGCCAGAAACCGGTCGTCCGGGCCGAGCCTCAGCCGGTCGACCGTGTTGCGGTTGTTCTGGAGCAGAGCTCCGTGGCGAACCATGGCCCCTTTGGGAAGGGAGGTCGTCCCCGACGTGTAAAGAAGCTGGGCAATATCGTCGGGACGGACGCTTTCACGGCGGCTTTCCAGAAGGTCGTCTTTCGGAAGCTGTTCTCGTCCCAGGGCCTCCACCTTTTCGAACGGGACCATGCCTGGCGGCAGGTCGGCACCCAGCCCGACGACTTTCCGCAGCCGGGGGAGTTCGGAGACGCACCAGCGATCCGGCAACTGATCGCGCCAGTCGGGTACAAGCCGGGCCAGGATCGCGAAATAACTGATGTTCTCGAAACCATCCTCGACGATCAGCATGACGCTGTCGGATTGCTTCAGGATGTAGCCGGTATCGGCGTCGCGAAAGCGCGTGTTGAGCGGGATGAGCACGGCGCCGACATAGGGGACGGCCCAGCGGGCCACCATCCACTCGATGCGGTCCGACATCCACAGACAGACATGCTCCCCCGGCTCGACACCCAGATCGACAAGGCCGCGTGCGAAAGCCCGGACCCGTTCGGCCAGTTCGTCATATGTGATCCGCTGGCCTTCGCAGACCAACGCTTCCCGCTGGCCGTGAACCTCGGCGGCCCACTCGATCGCGTCCGCGAAGACTGCATTGCGCCAGATTCGCGAATCGGAATCGTCATGGACGGCACGTGCCGAGTTGTCCGTGGGATCGAATTCACCGGATTGACTGGAGTCCACAGCGCGGCGCTCAGGCGGCTCGGGCACGGGCGGCGACGCGGGCGATGTCAGCGAAGAAGCGGCCCATGTCGTCGACCTCTTCCACATGCATCAGCCGTGAACGCAGGGCTCCCGCACGGGCATCGTCAAGCGGATCGACGCCCCGGCCCGTACAGGCGCGGAACTTCTCCTCCAGGTCGATATCGGGTAGCGGCGCCTCTGGCGTACCCGGAAGATGGGCGACGTGCTCGCGCAACACGCGACCGTCCGTCGTTTCGATGACGACGGTGGCGGGCGCCAGCAAGGTATCCAGTTCATCATCGACCACGACCTCGATACGGCCGATCATCTCGCCGATGTCTGGGTCGAACATCGCCGGCGGCAGGATGTCCTCAACGCCGAGCCGGCCCCGCTGCAGAACGGATGCGATCGAATAAAAGATGTTGAACTGGGCATCGACCTGGGGCGTGTCGCCGGGCCGGAAGGGGCCGCCGGTGATCTGCTGCATGTAGGGCGTGATCGTGGCCGTCGCCCGCGCGATGTCACCGGGGCCGAGACGGTTCGAACGCACGATTCTCAACGCGGCCTCGGCAGCCGCATGGTTACAGGCGCAGCTCGGGTACTTCTTGAGTCTGATCTCGGCGTTGAGGTACCGCTCTCCGAGACCATCGAAGAGTGGTTCCGGGTCGCCCGCCTCGTAGAGATTCCAGATGCCGCATTCCCCCTCGAATATGGCCGCCGGACCCGTGACGCCGGCGGCGGCCAACAGGGCCGACTGAACGCCGCTCTGGGCGGCGAACGCCGTCTGCATGCGTTTGGTGAAGCGGCGCTCCAGGTTGGTTTGCCGACTGCCGCCCGTGCTGCTCAGGGCAATGCCCATGGCATTGCGTATGCCATCGGCGTCCAACCCCAGGAGCTTGCCGGCCGCAGCGGCAGCTGAGATGCCGCCATACAGCGAGGAATAGAACCACCCGCCGTTCTCACATGTCGTCAGCCCGAGGCGGCAGGCGAGGTCGTTGCCAAGCACCAGGGCCTCGAGAAATCCTTCGCCGCTGCTCTGTTCGCGCTCGGCAACCGCGAGAACGGCAGGCAGGATAGCGATGTCGCAATGCATGACCGACGGTTCGTGAAGGCAGTCGTAATCCAGAGCGCCCGCGAGTGTGCCGTTGACCAGCGCGGCCATGCCGGCTGGCACTCGGTCGCCGAACGCGAGCAGGGTGGCATCGGAGGCCCCGCCTTCCCGGGCTGCAAGCTCCCTCAGTTCTGCCGAACCCGGCGAGTCCGAAGCTGCCCAAGCTACCGCCAGGGTATCCAAGGCCACACGTTTCGCGGCATCGACAGCGTCGCGCGGAAGATGGCGTAGCGAAGTCGTAGCCATGTGCTCCGCCAGCCTGTGTGCATGGGTGGCTTTCGGATCAATTCGCTCTCGTGCCACTGACACCTCCCCGTCCGACCCGAAATTGAATCAATGTCGATTCAATTTGCACGATCCAATATTGATACATTATGTGCCAATTTCCCGCGGATGCAAACCCGAAGTATGCAGCAGCTGCCTCAGGCCAGTGCTTTGACTGACCCGGCTTCGATCAGCGTCACCGCCCGTTCGAGAAGTTTGGATTTCTGGACCTTCTGAGTGCCGGTCAGCGGCCAGTCTCCGTCGAATACAATGAAGCGCGGCACCTTGTACGAGGCCATGCCCGCGCGGCAGAGAGCATGGATACGGAGCGCGTCGGCATCGGCTCGGTCGGATATATCGATGAAGGCGAACGGAACCTCGACCAGACGGGCATCCGGCACGCCCACGACCGCCGCCCGCGAAACGCCGGGACAGGTCTCGAGAAAGGCCTCGATTTCCGCCGGTGCGATATTGAACCCGCCGACCTTCAACATTTCCTTCACGCGGCCAACGTAGACCAACTCGCCATGCGCGTTGATCATACCCAGATCGCCGCTTTTCAGGCGCCCGGCTTTGTCGAAGGTCGCCGACGTCTCCGCCGGCTTGTTGTAATAGCCGGGCATCACCGTGTAGCCGGAGATCCTGATCTCGCCGACTTCTCCGGGGTCGAGAACGGCCTCGGTCTCGGGGTCGACAATCGTTATCTCCACATCCGGCTGCGGCGGCCCGTTTGAACGCAGCCGCACTTCCCGCGGATCTGCACTGCGGCCGCGGGAGATGACGTTGGACGTCTCCGACATTCCGTAGATCAGCGTAAGTTCCCGGACGCCCAGATCGTCGACCAGGTACTGGACCGAAACATCTGACAGGGGGGCACCCGAACCGGTCCGCAGCGACGACAGGTCGAATGAGGCCAGCTTTGGAAAATTGCGGAGATCATAAACGATCGGGTCGGCGAAGAAGGCGGTCGTGACCCGTTCGCGTTGGACGAGATGGCAGAAACCCTCCGCGCTGAAGCGATCCATGAGCACCAGCTTCGCACCGTGCGTCAGGCACTGGCAGCATGCGGCCACACCGGACGCGCTGAATGACGGCACGGTCAGAAGATAGGCGTCGTTCGGCGTCATGGCCGTCCGTGAGGCGGAATGGTAGTTGTTTTCAAGGAGGGGCCCGTGACGCACCATCGCTCCCTTCGGCAGCGACGTCGTGCCGGAGGTGTAAAGAAGCTGCGCGACGTCGCCGGGCGCGACGGCGGCGCTCAGATTCCGGAAGGGCGCCCCGTCGCCTCGACGCGCGGCGCCGTGGGCCAGAATCGCGTCGAAGCTGTACATCGCGCCCCTTTCACCGCCGTCCCGCGCTATGATCGAGCGCTTCAACTTGGGCAGCCCGGCGGTCCGCCAGTCGCCGGGATTCTGAACGGCGTAGTCGGGCACGATGTGGGAGAGGGTGGCTAGATAGTCGTGGCCGCTGTGGCAGGCGTCCATGATCAGCGTCGATGCGTCCGACTGGTCCAGGATGTAGCGCAGTTCCTCTCCCCGCAATCGCGTGTTCACCGGTACCAGCACAGCGCCAAGGCTGGGCACGGCCCAACGCGCTACCATCCACTCCAGGCTGTCGGTCATCCAGAGCGCAACCTGGTCGCCATGGCAGACGCCGATCTCGTCCAGCCCGAGCGCGAAGGCTTCGACGCGTGCGAACAACTCTCTGTAGCTCAGGCTTCCGTCGACCGTGACGATCGCGGTCCTGTCGCCATGATGACCGGCAGCCCAGGCCAACGCCTGGGGAAAGGTCATGTCCCGCCAGCGAAAAGCGCTTTCCATGATATGCAGTCCTCCGGCAGAGGCGCCCGCGCGATCAGCGGCTTCGATTGAACTTGGGATCCAGCCGGTCCCGAAGGACGTCGCCCAGCAGGTTGATGGAAAGCACTGTGATCATGATCGCAAAGCCGGGGAAGGTGACCGTCCACCAACCGAGTTCGACGTAGGGACGGCCTTCAGCGACCATGGTGCCCCAAGTCGGCGTCGGCGGCGGCACGCCGACGCCGAGAAACGAGAGCGTCGACTCCAGCAGGATCGCGGCGGCGATCTGAAGCGTCGCCATCACGATGATCGTGTTTACCAAGTTTGGCAGCACGTGCAGCCAAAGCAGCCGGATCGGGCTGCATCCTACGGCATAGGCCGCCTGGACGTAGTCCAGTTCCCTGAGCGACAGGGCCTCACCACGGACCATTCGTGCGAACTGGGCCCAATAGATCAGACCGATAATCAGGATCACGTTCGGCAGGCTCGGGCCGACCGTGGCCGCCACAGCCAGGGCGATCAGAACGGCGGGTAGCGAGAGAAACAGGTCTGTCAGGCGCATCACCGCCTCGCCGAACCAGCCGCCGATCATGGCAGACATGATGCCCATGAAGACGCCGATCACGAGCGCCACACCGACGGAGCTGATTCCCACCAGCAGAGACACTCGCCCGCCGTGCATCAACCGGCTGAACACGTCGCGACCGAGGGCATCCGTGCCCATGAGATATTCGCCACCCGGTTCAGACAGAAATACACTGAGGTTGTGGGCGTTGGGGTCGAATGGCGCCAGCACATCTGCGAAGATCGCCGACAGCAGGATCAGAATGAGGAAACCACCGGGCAGGAGCGTGCGCACCGACAGTCGAGCGCGCCGCAGGCCAATCAGGCGACTGACGAGTGGCGGACGTGTGGTCGTCGTCATGCTCATTTCTTCAGATAACTGATTCGGGGGTCGAGCAGGACGTAGAGAAAGTCGACCAGAAGGTTCATGATCAGGAACACCACACCCATGAACAAGACGGCCGCCTGCACGAGCGGAAAGTCTCGGGCGTAGACGGCATCGACCGCGATCTTGCCAACGCCTGGCCAGGCGAAGACGGATTCGGTCACCACTGCGCCGCGCAGGATCGTCGCGGCCTGCAGTGCCGTAATTGTCAGGATCGGTATGGCGCCGTTCTTGAGTGCATGCACCATGACAACCCGCCATTCCGAAACACCCTTGCTTCTTGCCGTCCGTACATAGTCGGCTTCGAGCGCATCAAGCATGGAGGATCGCGTCACTCGCATGATTGAAGCCGCCACAAACCCGCCGAGCGTTATGCTTGGCAGCACCAAGTGTGCGGCGGAGCCGTACCCCGACGTCGGGAAGATCGGCACGTAGAGAGAAAAGACGAGAATCAGCAGGATACCGAACCAGAAGGTCGGCATGCTCTGCCCTGTCAGGGCCACGACCTTCCCGACATTGTCGAACCAGGTGTCCCGCTTGACGGCGGAGAGTATCCCGACAGGCAAGGCGAGCAGCAGGCCGAATATCATCGACGTGACCGACAGCAGTATGGTGGCCGGAAAGCGGTCAATGATAATTTCCGCGGCCGAGCTGTTCCATTTGATCGATGTGCCGAAATCGCCTTGGGCCGCATTGCTGACGAAGCGCCAGTATTGCACGAGGATCGGCTGATCGAGGCCGAGCTTGGCCCGCAGCAGGTCGAGCTCCACCTCGGAGGCCTCCGGTGGCGCCATGATCGCCACCGGATCCCCGGAGATCCGCGCGAGCGCGAAGACGATAACGCTTAGCAGAAGGATGGTAAGCAGGGTCTGCACCAGCCTCTGAGCTACGAAACGGCTGGACATGCCCCGCTTCTCCCCCCTCTTCCTCGTTGACCGTCAGTCGTTCAACTGCAGATTGTTGAGATTCATGTGGTAGCCGCTGCCCAGGCCGAGTTCCCAGTTCTTGATCCGCGGACCGACCGCGAACGGCGTCCCGCACCAGAAAAGCGGCACCGCACGATGGTGTTCGTCCTCGAGTTTCAGGAACTCCTGAATGATGGCCTCGCGCTTCGCGAGATCTGTTTCCACGAGTTGCCGATTGTAGATGTCCACATATTCCGGAACATCGACGTTGCCCGAGGACCATACCGAACTCGGAAGGAACCAGCCGTCCATTGTGAGCGATGCATCGTCGGGAATTGACGACGGACCGTAGAAGATGTCGGGCTGCTTGCCGCCACGATAGGTCTGCAGGAACGAGCCGGTCTCCATCGGCTTGCGATCAACCTTGAAGCCGACAGCTTCAAGATTGCCGGCAATGGCCTCCAGCGCTTGCGGCGCATTGGGCAAGGAGCCGAAAGATTCGGTGTGCAATACATACGTGACCTCGAACCCGGGTTCGATGCCCGCTTCCTTCAGCAGAGCCTTGGCCTTGTCCGGATCGTAGGGGATCTGTTCGAGCCCATCCAGATATCCGAACGTGCCCGGCGTCGCGATGCTGGTGGCCGGTTCGCAAACGCCACCCAGAACGGTCTCTGAAATCTCCTGGCGATTGAGTGCGTGGCCAATGGCGAGTCGAACCTTCGGATCCTGGGATTCCGGGAACGTCGTCTTGTTGAAGTAGAGTGCCGAGGTCCCGCTGTATTTCGCGGACACGATCCGGACATCGCTGTTGCCGCGGATCCGTTCGAGCAGCGGACCGGTAATGCCCATGACCACGTCCGCCTCGCCCTTGGTCAGCATGGCGTAGCGAGTGAATGGCTCCTTCACCAACACCTTGCGAACCTTCTGCACGTCGGGAGCGCCATTCCAGTAGTCCTTGTTGGCCGTGAACTCGGTCCATTCGCCGGCCTTCAGTTCCGCGAGCTTGAATGGGCCGGTGCCGACGGGGGCCTTCTGGAAGCCTTCCGCGCCCACCTTCTCGTAGTAGTTCTTGGGCGCGATCGAAATCAGCGCGTTGCGGGAGCCGGTGAACAGACCCGGCCAGGGCGCCTTGAGCACGAAGCGGGCCTCGTGCGGGCCCAGAACCTCGACCCCTTCCAGGGCAGCCTGGAAGGGCTTCCGGTAGGAATGCGTGCTATCCGGCGAGAGGAGTTTCTCGAAGGTGAACTTCACGTCCTCGGCCGTAAAAGGATCCCCGTTGTGGAACGTCACGCCCTCGCGGAGCTTGAAGTCCACATGCTTGCCTTCGTTGGAAATCGTCCAGCTCTCGGCGAGCGCCGGTGTGATGCCATCCTCGGTCAGATTCATCAGGCCATCGAAGAGCATGTCCTGAATAAGGAAGTCCGTCGTCGCCACGACTGCAGTTGGATCGAACTGCTGCCGGAGAACCGGCTGGGCAATGACGATTTCGCCTTCCTCGGCGATGGCCGGCGCCTCGGGCGCAGCCAGAACGGCCCCGCCAATAAGGACCGCGCCAACGGTCAAACGGAATCTATGCATTGAACTCCTCCCCTTTGTAGCAACATCTTATTTTGACACAATCTACATCTGCATGATGCATTTTTGCACCTATTGCATCCATCACAATGCAGCAAAATGTTATCATTTGTCAATCTATGTATAGAGTCGATTGTGCGCTAGGTTTCAGGGTGAAGTGCCCGCAACGACCTAGATCGCGGACGTTGTGCGGTTGGGTGCCAGGGGGAGGATCGGCTATTGACCATTGGGACAATGCAGCGGCCCGAGGCGGCCACAGGCGCGGCGAACGACGTGGTTCTGGAGGTCAGCGACCTTGAGACCCATTTCTTCACGCGTCAGGGAATTGTACCTGCCGTGGACGGTGTATCATTCAAATTGCACCGCGGTGAAGTGCTCGGGATCGTCGGCGAGTCCGGTTGCGGGAAAAGCGTCACTTCGCTTTCGATCCTACGGCTCATTCCGCCACGGTCAGGAAAGATTGTCGGCGGGACGATTCAATATGGCGACCGTGACCTGGTCCGCGCCAGCGAAGCCGAGATGCGCCGAATTCGTGGCAACGACATCTCCATGATCTTTCAGGAACCCATGACCGCACTCAATCCGGTCATGACCGTAGGGCAACAGATCATCGAGCCCCTCCAGCTGCACCAGGACATGTCTCTCAAAGAGGCGCGGAACCGAGCGGTCGAGATGTTGAAGCTGGTCCACATTCCCGAACCTCTGAAACGGGTCGACGCCTATCCGCATGAGCTTTCCGGCGGCATGCGGCAGCGTGCGATGATCGCCATGGCACTGTCGTGCAATCCCAAGATCCTGATCGCCGACGAGCCGACGACGGCGCTCGACGTCACAATTCAGGCTCAGATCCTGGAATTGATCCAGGAATTGCGCGACGTCCTGGGAACGGCGGTGATCATGATCACACACGACCTTGGCGTCATCGCGGAAATGGCACAGCGGGTCGTCGTCATGTACGCCGGCCGGAAGGTCGAGGAAGCCGAGGTCGGAGAGCTGTTTGAAACGCCCCTACATCCCTATACGCGCGGCCTGCTCCGGGCAGTCCCGCGCCTCGGCATCAAGGATGAGGGAAGGCATCGCGCCAGATTGCAGACTATCGAGGGCACCGTCCCTGCGCTCAACAATCTGCCTCCAGGCTGCGCGTTCGCGCCACGTTGCGCCAATGCGACCGACTTGTGCCGCGTCCAGCGGCCGGAACTGGAAGACAAGACGAATGGCCACATCGCAGCCTGCTGGCACAGCGGGTCGGTCGCGGCCGTGTGACTGCTGGGGAGATACAGATGGAAAGCCAAAAGACGATGCCCCTGGAGGCAGAAACCCATCCATTGCTCGCGGTGACAGGGCTGAGCAAGCATTTTCCCCTCCAGCAAGGTCTGCTGCCTAGTTCCAAGGAATTCGTCTACGCCGTCAACGACATCACCTTTCACGTCGACAAGGGGGAGACACTCGGGCTGGTCGGCGAATCGGGTTGCGGAAAATCCACGGTGGGCCGCTCGGTCCTCAAGCTGATCAATCCCACGGCTGGTTCGATCCGGATCGGCGGAGAAGAGATATCCAATCTCTCGAGGCGTCAGATGAGGCCATATCGGCGCCAGATGCAGATCATATTCCAGGATCCTTATTCATCATTGAATCCACGCATGACAGCCGGCGATATCGTGGGTGAACCGCTGGCGGTCCACGGCATCGCCAAGGGCAAGGAAAAGGATGACCGCGTCGAGGCGCTTTTCCGGAAAGTGGGTCTGCGCAACGACCAGATCACGCGGTTCCCGCATGAATTCTCGGGCGGACAGCGGCAACGTATCGGCATCGCCCGGGCGTTGGCCCTCGAACCCCGGCTCATCGTCGCCGACGAGCCGATTTCGGCCCTTGATGTCTCGATCCAGGCCCAGGTGATCAATCTGTTGATGGACCTGCAGGACGAGTTCGGCCTGTCCTACCTGTTCATCGCGCATGATCTGTCGGTCGTCGAGCATATCAGCCACAGGGTGGCGGTTATGTATCTCGGGCACATCGTCGAGCTGGCCGAGCGCAAGTCGCTGTTCGAGACACCGCAGCATCCCTACACGGAAGCGCTGCTCTCGGCAGTCCCGGTCGCCGATCCGAAGCGCAAGCGCGGGGATCGCATCATTCTAACGGGCGATGTGCCCAGCCCTGTAGCGCCGCCAAGCGGCTGCCCGTTCCACACACGCTGCCCGGTAGCCGTTTCGGAATGCAGCGTGACCCAGCCGGAATTGCGAGAGGTGCGCCCCCGTCACTGGACGGCATGCCACCTGCGCTGACGCCATCCCAACGACAACAGGAGCAAGACCAAGATGGCCAGATTGCCCTTATTGAGCGATGTCGATCTGGGACTCGCACACGATCCGCACCTCAACGCGAACTACGGGGTCTTCCGCACACTGAGCCACAGTCCCGGAGCCGCCGCTGCTTTCTGGGGGCCTGTCCGCTACGCCCTGCACGAGAGCGCAGTGGACGCGCTGGTCCGCGAAATCGCAATCCTGACCGTCGCCTACGTCACCCGGACCGCCTATGCCTGGTCCCATCATATTCGCGTCAGCCGGAACGCCGGAATACCTGACAGCGACATCCGGGCCCTTGTCGACTATCTGGAAGCGCGGCCGAGCGCGCTGGACGAAAAGAGCAAGGCCGTCGCGGATGCCGCGCGGGAAATGACGGAGACAGTGCGGCTGTCGGACGAGACATTCACCCGCCTCGAAGCCGTATTCGACGCTGCCCGCCTCGCCGATGTGATCTTCATCATCGGGAACTACAACGCAGTCATGCGCGTGCTCAACGGACTGCAGGTCGACACCGAACAGGATTTCCTGGGCTATCTTGAGGAGTTCCCGCTACCTCCCGCGGACTGACCGTTTCGGCGGACGAGACCATTCGGCGAAAGCGGGAAGCGGAAGCCAGCCGGTTTATGATCGAGTTGCCGGCGCCGCGGCGACGCCTCAAACCACCCGCCGCACCCGCACCGCGCCCGATCTGGCGGGCGAGGAAGACGACATTGGCGGGGCCGAGGACGCGGCGGCGCGGTTCGGGCGCTTCAACCACCGGACATGAGCATTCGCTGATCCGGCATTCGTTCTTCCCTGCTCTTCGCTGATCGTTCCCTGTTGCGCGCGAATGAATTCCCTGTTCCGGGCGCAGGGAATTCGCGCCCGAACCCCCAGAAATCTGCGGCTTCCCAGGGCAAGTCGAAGGCCCCTGAACCCCGAGAACGAAGGATTTCCCTGTAAATTCCCTGTAAATCAGGGACCGGGATGCAGGAGACCGGTTCGACCGGGACTGGCTACACGACCAACTCGTCTTCGAGAATCGTCGGCGCGGCGCTGTCAGAGCCCAGTCTTCGCCGGTGAAATTGGCTGGCTGGATGCGCAACCCCTTGGTTCTGGAAGTCCATGTCACCAGGACGCGCGATCGCAGGGGTGGGCCGGCCTTACTGAGGCGAGCACTCAAAAGGTTCGGTTCACCTCGCATCATCGTCACCGACCGCGTCCGCTCCTGCCGTGCGGCCCTTTCAGTGCTGGGCATCCGCGGCCGGCAGGACACCACGAATTGGCTGAACAACAGGGCCGAAAAATCACATCAGCCGTTCCGACGACGGGACCGCTCGATGCAGCGCTCGCTGACCGGCATCGTCTGCCAGTCTGAAATCGGGCACACCGCCCGTTGGCGCGCCCGACCCGGAATGGCCTGACAATGCATCATCTTGTTTTCCTCTTTGCCTTGAGTGAACTGGTTGGTGTTTCGGTTCAGAGTCCAACGGGGCGGCAGCTCAATCGACGGTGCCGAGTTCGCCGGCCTCATGAGCGGCGATCACTTCTGCCAGTTGGTCGGCGTTACTCATCGCGAAGGGGCCTTTTTGCACGAAAGGTTCGCGCAAGGGGGTGCCGCCGAGGAGCACGGCCTGGCCGCCTTCATCACTCAGCAGGCGGATCTCGGCGGCGCCATGGGCGGCCAGCGCTGCGTCGCTGCTGAGCCGGTAGCGGGTTTCGTCGAGTTCGACCTCCATCTCACCGCCGATGACGTGCAGCCAGGTGGCGTCTCCGAGATCGGGGCGATGGGTGAAGCTGCCGTTGGCCTGCAGGGCGACATCGAGGATGGTGAACGGCAGAGTGGGCGGGGTGGCGCCGACGACGCCATTGGTTTCGCCAGTCATCACCCGCACCCGATGGCCCGGGCCTTCGATCGCCGGCATTTCCGAGGCGGGTACATGTAGCGCACTGGGCACCTCCAGCTTCTGTGCTGCCGGCAGGTTGACAAAGATCTGCAGGGCGTGAGTGCGCGAACCGGGGGTGGGCGCCTCGTCATGTACCGCGCCGCGGGCGGCCTTCAGCCAGTAGAGATCGCCCGGGGCCAGTTCGATGTCATTGCCCAGCGAATCCCTGTTGCGGAAGCTCCCAGTGCTGTCCTCGAAGAGCACGCTCACCGCCGAGATCCCGGCATGGGCATGGGGTCCGAAGGTCGGCTCGGTCATGGTGAAGTGATCGACCATGATCAGCGGGTCCATCAATCCGTCAAGCTGGCGATGGATGAAGCTGAGCGCTTCGAAGCCGTCGCCTCTGGTCATCTTCTCCCCTTGCTGGAATTTTGTGATGACGGCCTGGGGACTTGTGGGCTCGAACTAGGTGTTGAACGGTCATATTCGCCTCCTTTGCTGAATATGAACCTATGGCCAGAACGACACAGGGAAAATTCGTTGATTCTGGAACTCTGCGTTCTGTATTTGGAACAAATGCCTCAAGGAAATCGTCGGACCATGGACCTCAATCAAGCCTATTACCTGGTGAATGTCGTTGAGAAACAGGGGTTCTCGGCAGCAGCGCGGACACTGGGCATTCCCAAATCGCGGATCAGCCGGCAGGTAAGAAACCTCGAAGAGGCCCTTGGCACGCGACTCGTGAATCGGGATTCAAGACGGATGTCGCTGACGGAGGCGGGCGAAGCCTATTATCGTCATGCCAAGGTTGCGCTGGAATGCATGATGGCCGCCGAAGCTGCAGTGCGCAAAGACAAGGACGCGCTGGAGGGTACCGTCACACTGTCCTGTTCGATCGGCGTTGCGCAGTTCGCGCTCAGCCCGATCTTGCCGCGTTTCCTGTCCGAGAACCCTCGCGTCGTTCTGCGACTTCAAGCCTCCAACGACTATGCCGACCTGATCAGTGACGGCATCGACCTGGCCATTCGGGGACATGTCAGGTTGCTGCCTGACTCGGGGCTGATCCACCGGCACCTTACCGAAGTCCCGTGGCACCTGTTCGGCTCACCCGGCATTGCGCAACAGATCGGTGCATCGGCGTCACCGACCGAACTCGAGGGCCAGCCCGGACTCGCGCTTGGCTGGCGACCCGGGGGCAACTCCTGGTTGTTGCAGGGGCCCGGCGGAAGCAGTGCCTCCGTTCCTTTCGCTGCGCGAATGCGCAGCGATGACATGGTCACCTTGAAACAGGCGGCCGCGGCGGGGCTCGGGGTGGTGGCTCTGCCGGCCTATGTCTGCGCTGAGGATGTCGCGGCAGGACGGCTGAGCCGCCTCTTGCCGGAATGGATCGCCGGGTTGCCGGAGATCAGCCTTCTGATGCACGAGAGGAGGGGGAACCCGCCACAGGTCGACGCCCTCGCAACCTTCCTGCGCCGCGAACTGCCGGATGTAATGAACGGTGTCAGCAACTCCTAGCGCGGCGTTGTCAGAGCAGATTCGGGGCGGATATGAACTACTCCCGGTTCAAGGAATACTCGTAAATACAGGCGCCGGCAAATGCGGCTCTCAGGCGGCGCGCTGTGACGTCTGAAGGCCCGCGACGCGCTCGATGTCGTGCAGCAGCGCGATCGCTTCCGACGGCGTCAACCAGTGCTGCAGCGCGGTCAGGTCGTCCGCCAGTTCCGCCTTGGCGCGCGCCACCAGCGCTTCGGCATCGAAGGCCGGATCCACGGCCCCGCCCGGCAGTTGCGCAAGGTGCCATTGGCGCAGCGCCGCATCGTCGGCGAGTCTCTGGAGCGCAGGGGCCGCCGGGAAATTCTCCCGAAACCCGGCGTGACGCTCCACCTCGGTCAGGATCGCCGGCCGCGCCGGCCCCTCCTCGGGCGTCAGCAACAGCCCTGCGCGGCGCAACGCGCTGCCGAGGCGTACGCTGCCGCTCGCCCACTCGAGCACTCCCGCGGAGATCAGGCCGCCGCTTACCGGCGCCAGCCAGAGCAGGAGATCGGGATTGAGCTGGAAGGCCAGGGCGCCCAGGCCGGCGCCGGCGGCGATCTGCAGGCGATGCGCCTTCAGCGCCGCTGCGAACGGGACCCGGCCGTCGTCCCGGCGCTGCGGCTTCCAGCCGCTGTCCCGACCACTCAGCACCTCCGCGACGAGACGGCTCTGCGCGATCATCATCACAGGCGCGTAGAGCGCCGAGAGAACGGTCTCCGCCAGTGCGCCGCCGACCAGCCGGAAGGGGCCGCCGAAGGCCCGCCGCTGGCCGGCGTCGAGCAGGGCGACGACGACGCCCATCGCCTTCGGCGCAAGCAGGATCGCGGTCGAGAAGAGAAACAGTTCCACCGCGCGTTCGGAATCGAAGACCGGCCAGACGGGAAACAGGGACGGACCGGCGAAATAGCCCGGCTGACCCACCAGGGCCTGGGCCGCGAGCACCAGACCGACGACAACCAGCATCAGCCATAGCGGCGAACTGAGATAGGCCATTATCCCGGACAGGAGATGCAGCCTCGACGGCAGCACCAGCCCCCGCGCCGGCAGAAACCGCGCATGCTGCAGGTTGCCCTGGCACCAGCGGCGATCGCGCACGATCACGTCCTGCAGCGCGGGCGGGGCCTCCTCGAAGCTGCCGGCGAGGTCCGCGTCGAGACGGACGCCATAGCCCGCCCGGCGCAGCAGCGCGGCCTCTATGAAGTCGTGGCTGAGCACGTGCCCGCCGAAGGGCGGGCGTCCGCGCAGTTCCGGCAGGCGCGCCGCCGCCGCGAAGGCGCGGGTGCGGATGATCGCATTGTGGCCCCAGAAATTGCCGTCGCGGCCGTGCCAGGCCGCCAGGCCGCGGGTCACGACGGGGCCGTAACAGCGGTTGGCAAATTGCTGCATGCGGCCGTAGAGGCTTTCGGCGCGCCATACCGCCGGCGCGGTCTGAAGCAGGCCGAGACCGGGATCGGACTCGATCCGCCGCGCCATCTCCACCAGCGTCTCCGGCGCCATCACGCTGTCGGCGTCGAGCACCGCCATCGCCTCGTAACCGCCGCCCCATCGCATCACCCAGTCCGCGATATTGCCGGCCTTGCGCTCCGTGTTCCGGCGGCGATGACGGTAATAGACAGGGCAGCGCGGATCGGCTTCGCGGACCAGCCCCGAATAGACGACTTCCTCCTCGACCCAGGCGTCCGGCCGGTTGGTGTCGCTCAGCACGAAGACGGCGAAACGATCCGGCGCCGCGGCGGCCAGTCCGCGGGCGATCGCCCCGATCGAAGCCGCAACACGGCCCGGCCGTTCGCAATAGACCGGAAACAGCACCGCGGTCCGGATGCCGGGGAGCGCCCCGCCAGCCGCGCGGCGCAACCGCCGCGGCGCCGGTCCGAGCAGCGCGATGAAGCCCACCACGGCCTGACAGCCGGCGAAGCTGATCCAGGCGAAATTGACCGCGAAGAGCGCAAGAAACAGCCACTGCAGGCTGGTGACGCCGTCGGTCGCCAGAACCCGGTACATCTCGTGGACGCCGAATGCCGTCAGCGCCACCGAGCCGGCCGCGACGAGAACGCGGGCCAGGAAGACGGACAAGGTATTGCGCCAGCCGCCGACCCGCGGCGCCCGCGTGCCGTCAACCGCCTGGCGGGGCATGTCGAGACGCTGCTCCGGCGGCAGGGCGGGCGCCGTCTCCGGCGCCTCGGGCTCAACCTTCGGCCGTCCAACGGTAGAGCCAGGTCTCGCCGACAGGGACATCATCGCGCTTTGGCTGGACACGGATTTCGCTCAGGGGCTGTCCGGAGGGATCGAACCGGACGGCAGCCCTGAGCCCGCCGGTGATCTCGTTGACGTGGACGGTGGCCTGCCGCAGGACACCGGGGGCGCAGGTAACGTCGAGGCTCAGACCCGCCGGATCCAGACCGGGCACAGGCGCGTAGTCGATGACGATCTCGCGCTCATCGGATTCGAAGGCCATGCCCTGGGCGCTGCGGATGACGCGGGCCAGGCCCGGCGGCGGCGGAACGTCGTCGGGGAAGCTCACCTGCCAGGAATAGGCATAGGTCTCCCCTTCCAGCAGCGGCTCGGCCGGGCGCCAGTAGGCGACGATGTTGTCGTTGGCCTCCGAGTCGGACGGGATCTCGACCAGCACGACATGCCCGCGCCCCCAGTCCCCGACAGGCCGGACCCAGGCCGACGGGCGGAGTTCGTAGCGCGCTTCCAGATCCTGGAACGCCTCGAAGCTGCGTTCCCGCTGGATCAGGCCGAAGCCCTTCGGCGACTGGTCGACGAAGGCGGCGATCTGGAGGGCGCGCGGGTTGGCCAGGGGCCGCCAGATCCGCTCGCCGCGGCCCGTCAGCATCGCCAGACCGAGCGAATCATGCACCGCCGGCCGGTGGTCGGGACGGCTGTCCATGTCCATTGGGCCGTGCATGAACATGGACGTCAGCGCGCCGAGCCCGACATGCTCGACCGTCCGGCGGGGGAACAGGGTCGCCTCCACGTCCATCGTCGTCGGATCGCCGGGCCGGACCGTGAAGTGATAGGCGCCCGTCAGGCTCGGGCTGTCCAGCAAGGCGTGGACGACGACATGGCTGGCGCCCTTCTGCGGGCGCTCGATCCAGAAGCGGCGAAAGGTCGGGAACTCCTCCCCGCCGGGCTCGGCCACGTCGACCGCGAGGCCGCGGACCGACAGGCCATAGCGCTGATCCCTGGATACGGCGCGGAAATAGCTGGCGCCCTGAAAGACGATAAACTCGTCCGCATAGTCGTCGCGGTTGATGGGATAGTGCACGCGGAAGCCGGCAAAGCGGCGCACCCGATCGAGCAGCGCCGCGATCTCCGGCGTCGGCGTCTCGAAGGTCGCGGCGCTCGCGGCAACCGGCAGTGCGACGCCCTCCTCGACGAGGAACAGGTCGACACCCTCGTTGTAGAGGAACCCGGGCGCAAAGAGCTCGACGGAGAAGCGCGAGGGCGCGGTCGCCCATATCGCCTCGCTCTTGCGGAAGCGGATCCCGCGATAGGTCGAGTAGTCCAGCCGCGACAGCGCTTCCGGTATGCGCTCGGGCGGCGTGAAGTCCCGCCGCGCCAGGGCCGCGGCTTCCTCGATCACCACCTGCGGCGAGAACGCCGCCTGGCTGGCCAGCGCGCGCGGGACGGCAAGCAGGCTGAGACCGGCCGAGAGCGCGGCGAGAAAGTCGCGCCGCGTCGACTGCAACAAGGAAACTGGCATCGGATGGGTCTCGTCGATCCCTGGAAGGCCGGCGGACTTCAGCCACGCACCGGCACGGCCGCCGCCGCGGTCCATGCCGGCTTCCGGGTCGATCGGCTTTTCCGGATTGCCTTCCTGCCGCGTGGCCGTAGAGGCCCTCGGCGCGCGCTATAACATGGTCAGACCGCGCCGCCTTGCAAGAGGGTTGTGCGAAACGCCGCGGCGTCACGCATCGACCTCTCATCGGCCGCCCGGTGGCACAGCGGACAAGCAAAACCAGTTCCCGATAGCAGGTCACTACCGCCGCAAGCCGGCCGGTCAGAACTTGATGCCGTGGTGCAAGCCGTCATCCGCGTCCCTCGCATGGGTCGTATCGGAAAACAGGCACCTAAAGATGTATTTCTGCCGAGAGAATTCCTGCTAGCCTGCATGAATATTCTGAATAACAGAGCCAGAATTTACCGGGTGAGCACATCACCACACCGTTACTGGACGCAATAGCGCCGCAGAACGTCATTGGAGATCGGAGCATGGTCGCGACGCCACGACCCAAGGTGCCAGCGAGTTCTCCGACGTCCCGGCGTGGCTCGGCCCCATCGGACCTTCCACAGCGGACCCGACGTAGCGCAAATCAGCTCAAGAGCATCGTCGACAGTATGCCCGGCTTCATTTTCCGCCGCGTGCAGGGGCCGGACGGATCGGTGACATACCCTTATGTCAGTCCGAATTTCCACGAATGGTGCGGGGTGGCCGCGAACAGCAAGGCTCGGCCCGCGACGTCCGTGCACGATTACATTCATCCCGATGATCGACAGCGCTACCTGGATGCCATGGCGCTGTCCGCGAACGAGATGACACCTGTCGAGATCGATGTTCGTCTCGATACAGCGGAAAACGCCGTGAGATGGGTGCGTACAGTGTCGTATCCGCACGAGCTGCAAAACGGCGATATTCAGTGGGATGGCATAGCGCTCGACGTCACCAAGGCAAAGGCCCTGGAGACGCACCTGGCTCACCACGATCTGTTGACCGGACTGCCCAATCGCACTCTGTTCGTCGACTGGTTCGGCCATGTGCTCGAACGACCCAGGCACACCCAATCTCCGGCTATCGTCATCGCCCTGGAACTGGCCTCTCTCGCGGATATCCGGGAGAATTCCGGCTTCGATGCCGGCGACGCCAGCATCTGCGAGACCTGTGCGCGGCTGCAAGGTTCCATACAGGGCGGCGACACGGTTGCGTATATCGGTGGCGGCGGCTTCCTGATGGTCCTGATGGGAAAGCGGAAGGAAAAGGACTTCACTGCGCCAATCCGCTCCATCATGCGACAATTCGAAAGGCGTTTCGAACTGGAAGGCCAGGACTATCCGCTGGACGTCCTGATGGGTATCAGCGTCGCACCCGCCGACGGAAACGATGCGGAGACACTCATCCGCAACGCGACGACCGCGCTCAACAAGGTCAAGGATGCGCCCGAGCGCCCCTATCAGTTCTACGATGCGCAAATGACCGAGAGTGCGGTACAGCGGCTGGGTATCGAGTCCGACCTGCGCCGGGCGATCGACAGGAACGAACTCATCCTCTTCTTTCAACCGCAGTACAGTACGCAGACGCTGGAAATCGTCGGTATCGAGGCCCTGATCCGCTGGCAGCACCCCGAGCATGGGCTGATCCCGCCTGACGACTTTATTCCGATCGCGGAAGAGAGCGGCCTGATCGCGCCGATCGGAGAATTCGCCTTGCGGCAGGCCTGCACCCAGGTGCGCGATTGGCAATGCCGCAACGTGTTGGATGTTCCGATAGCCGTCAATCTCTCGGCCTGGCAGCTCGTCGAGAAGGACCTCGGCGACCGCATTCTCGCCATCCTCGAAGAAACCGGCCTCGCGCCCGACTGCCTCAAACTGGAGTTGACGGAAAGCTCCATCCTTCGCGACGTCGAAACGGTCACGCGTACGATGGGACAATTGGCCGATGCCGGCGTGCGTTTCGCGGTGGACGATTTCGGCATCGAGCATTCCGCCCTCAGCCATCTGAGCCGGCTTCCTATCGAGACGCTCAAGATCGACTACTCGTTCATTGCCCTGATGACGAGCGATCGGGTACATGCCGCTCTGGTTCAGGCCATCATCATGATGACACACGCCATGGGCATGGTCGCCGTTGCCGAGGGCATCGAGACTCCGGAGCAGTTCAGCTACCTGCGAGCCTATCAATGCGATGCGCTGCAAGGCTTTCTTTTGAGCAGACCGTTGCCGGCCGGGCAACTGGAGGCACTGATCAAACGCGAGAAGACGAAGCACGGCAGGGCATCCAGCGCTGCCGCAAGACTCCTGTCGGCGACTGCCTGAAGGCATTCAGTGGATCGCGCTTGCGCCTGACTTGACCGCAGCGCCCAGCCGCGACGGCTTCACCTCCTGTCAGGCGGCGGCCGCCAGGCTCGGCCCGGCGCCGTCATCTCCACGCCAGGCGCAGATCAGGTGCGGGGCAGAAGCTGGGTGGTTTCAATCAACCGGCTGTCGGCCAGAGCCGCTGCACGGATGGGTGAAATCGCCCGGTAGTCAGGGTCATTCATCATCTCGACGAACTGCCGCCTGGTGGGATAGCGCACGAGCATGACCACGTCCCAGGCCTCATCGCCGATCACGGTCCGGCCGCTCCGCCCCATCCAGATCGGCTCGACGCCGAAACGCGGATTCAGCTTCATCAGGCGACGTCCGTAGACATCGAACGCCTCCCGGCCGCTGAGACCGTCCACGCCATGACCCGGTTCCGCTACATCGCGGTAGCGCAGCAGGTTGAGCATCACCACGGGCTCGTCCGGATCGCCACCTGACATGGCCTCCAGCGCCGCCGCATCGAAATCCACCAGTCCCACGTGCCCGTCCCCCTAGTCGTTCCCCCTCGTCCGGAAACGACGATAGGAGGATAATTCGGGGCCACCAAGACAATGCGCGCCGCCGCTGCGCTGCCACCGCCCGTCGGAGCGGCCGCCGGCGCCCTGGCCTGACGGCGCCCCCTACCCCGCCTTCCGCTTTTCCGTTTCGTACTCGTTCAGCTTCGCCTCGCGCGTCATCTCGAACAGGTCGACATTGCGGTAGGGGAAGTTGACGGTCACGCGGCCCTTGTCGTTGCGGTAGTAGGTCTGCATTCCCGGATGGGTCCAGACCATGTTCTCGTGGGCCTTCTCGACATGCGCGTTGTAGGCGTCGTGGACATCCTTGCGGATCTCGGCCGCGCCGATGTCCTTCTTCGTCATCTTGCGGATCAGATCCATGATGTAGTTGATCTGCATCTCGATCACGAACAGCAGGCTGCCGCCATGGCCCGGCTGCGTGTTCGGCCCGTAGAGAATGAAGTAGTTGGGGAAGCCCGGGACGAGCGTGCCCATGTAGGCGCGCGCGTCGTCGTCGTCCCAGACCTCGCGCAGCGACTTCCCGTCCCGGCCCCGCGCTTCGTAGGTGTTGATGAAGCGCAGCACGTCGAAGCCGGTGGCGATGATCAGGACATCCGCCTCGCGGCGCTCGCCGTCCTCGGTCACCAGCGCATTGCCGTCGATCTTGCCGATCCGCTCGGTGACCAGTTCGACCTTCGGATTGCGCAGCATCCGGAACCAGCCATTGTCCATCAGCATGCGCTTGCCGAAGGGCGGATAGGGCGGCACGACCTTCTCCAGCAGGTCCTGGCGGTCACCCAGTTCGTCACGGATGTACTTGGTGAAGTACTTGCGGTGGCCGTCGTTGATGGCGTTGAGCGAGCGCTCCTGATCGGGCCAGGCCGGATCCTTCTGCAGCGCCGGGTGAACCCGGTCGTTGAACGTCCAGCCCAGGCGGCAGCGGTACCACGCCTGATAGAGCGGCACTTCGCGGATCAGGAAGCGGAGCGCGTCCGGCACCGGCTTGCGGAAATGCGGGAACGGCGCCGCCCAGTGCAGGGACCGCTGGTAGATCGTCAGCGATCCGACGGTGTTCTGTATCTCCGGGCAGATCTGCATGGCGCTTGCGCCGTTGCCGATGATCGCCACCCGTTTGCCCTTCAGGTCGAGGTCGTCGGGCCAGCGCGAGGTATGGAAGGACGGCCCGTCGAAGTCGTCGATCCCGGGGATGTCGGGAAAGACCGGCGGGTTGAAGATACCGGCGGCGCTGACGACGATGTTGGCGTACTCGACCGCCTCGCGGCCCGAGGGATCGCGCGTGGTCACCTTCCACTGCTGGCGGTCCTCGATCCATTCGGTCGAGACGACTTCCGTCTGGAAACGGATGTGGTCCCGCAGTCCGAAATGATCGGCGACATGATTGAGATAGGCCTTCAGTTCGTCGCGGAGCGCGAAGAACTTCGACCAGTCCCACATGACGAAGGAGAAGGAATAGAGGTGGTTCGGCGTGTCGACGCCGGCGCCGGGATAGCGGTTCTCCAGCCAGACGCCGCCGACTTCCGCGTTGCGTTCGATCATCTCGAAGGGAATGCCGGCCGCCTTCAGGTGCACGCCCATGCACATGCCCGAGGCGCCCGCACCGATCACCAGCGCGCGGAAGCCTTCCGGCACCTCGATCGGCGCCTGTTCCACCGGCCGAAGGCCCAGCTGCGCCTTCGTCATCTCGCCATATTCCTCCGGCACCGGCTCGCCCATCGAGATCGACAGCATCTTCACCAGCAGTTCCGGGTCCGGATCGGGCAGCGCCACCGGCTTGCCGGCCCGCCAGTCGAGAATCGCCTGGAGCGACGCCTCGCGGATCTCCCGCTGAACGTCCTCGGGCAAGCCGCCGCTATCGTTGTCGTCGAGGCCCTGCCCGCGCGACGGCCGGTAACGCGGCTCCAGCCAGCCGAGTTCGCCGGTGAGCTGCACCAGCACCATCAGCAGCGTCGGAATGTTGGCGACGGCGACCGCCTCCTCGAACAGACGGGCTTCGTCGGTGTTGCGTTCCATACTCGATGACATGATCAATCTCTCCCAGATGTGCGGGCTTGAATCCGAAGGGCGCGGCGCGGCCCTAGGCCGAACTGCGGGCCGTCCCGCCTGAATTCGCGTCGCCGCGCGCGAAGCGGTGTCCGCGTACGCGCATTCCGGCCGCTTCCCTGTCGAAGGTGTCCGTGGTGACACCCTGTTCGCGCAGCACGACCTTGCGCACCTTCATGGTCGGGGTGCGCGGCAGTTCGTCGACGATGCGGACATAGCGGGGCACCATGAAATGGGCCATGCGCGGCACGAGGAACTTCACCAGCTCGGCTGGCTCGAGTTTGCGGCCCGCGGCCGGAATCACGACCACCATGACTTCGTCCTCGCCATGCTCCGAGGGCACGGCGATCGCGGCGGCCTCCTGCACGTCCGGGTGGGCCGCGACTTCCGTCTCCACCTCGTACGAGGAGATGTTCTCGCCCCGGCGGCGGATCGCGTCCTTCTTGCGGTCGACGTAGAAGTAGTCGCCGTCGGCGTCGCGCATCACCGCGTCGCCGGAGTGGAACCACCCGTTCGTCCAGGCCTTCGCTGTCGCGTCCGGGTTCTTGTGGTAGCCGGAATTCAGCGCCCAGGGCTCGTCGTCACGAATTATCATCTCGCCGACCGCGCCGGCGGGGAGTTCGTTGTCGTGATCGTCGACGATGCGGACCTCGGCCCCTTCGCGGAGACGCCCGCAGGTGCCGGCCTTCTCGGGATTGCGCCGGGAGATCAGCGGCACGCTGATCTCCGACATGTTGAATGTGGTGTACCAATCGACGCCGACCCGCCGGGCGAAAGCGATCGCCTCGGTCGTAAGCGGCGCCACAAGCATCGATTTGAGCGGCGTCGCGCGTTCGTCCTCGGTTTCGGGCAACTTGGCCAGAAGGGACGCCATCGACCCCATCATCAGCGTGTAGGTCACGCCCAGCCGGCGGATCATCGGCCAGAATTCCTCCGTCCGGAAGGAATCGACGACGGCCAGGGAGCCACCGGTCTGCAGGGCGCGCGTCGTCAGCGACGTTCCCGAAATGTGGAACATCGGCAGGTTGAGCAGAATGCGGTCCGAACCGTCGAGCCAGTAGTAGAGCACGGCCGACGTGATCGCGAGTTGCTTGCCGGACGACAGCACACCCTTCGACGGCCCCGTGGTCCCGGACGTGAATATCAGGCACTGGGTGTCCCAGACCTCGATCGGGCGATCGAGCGGCGGCGGCGCTTCGCCGGCGGACGGTTCCTCGCCGGGGGTCAGCGCATCGCTCCCCAGGACATTCAGTCCCGGCACGTCCCGGGCCGGCCCGCCCATGGTGACGACGGTCTGCAGTTCATGCGGTTTCACTTCGCCGAGGCGGTCGAGCAGGTCGGCGTGGACGACCGCGACCTTCGCGTCCGACAGCCACACCACGTGTTCCAGCAGGCCGCCGCGGTAGGCCGTATTGAACGGGACGTAGACGGCGCCGAGATAGCTGACGCCCAGAAAGGTGCGCAGGGCATCGGCCCCCGTCGGCTGCCAGGAGACGACGTGATCGCCCTGCCCCACCCCCAGCGCGGCAAGCCCGCGGGCGACGTGCACGGCCTTCGCCCTCAGATCCGCATAGGTCCAGGCGCTGCCATCATCGAAGACGGCGAACACCCTGTCAGGATGTTCCGCCGCGCGGCGGTCGATCAGTTCCCGGAAGACGATGTCCTCACGGGCCTTCGGATATGGAATTTCCAGCTTCAACGGGATCTCCCATTCAGTGCTGCGCTACAGGAGGCTTCCGGGCCGCCCCCGAGACTGACTCGGGCGCGGCCCGGACCGTTCCTCAGAGTCCGTAGGTCTTCGGATCGATCTTGCTCCAGACTTCGGTCCAGAGCAGTTCGCCGAACGCCTGCGGGTCCGTGCGGTCGATGTCGGCCGTGAGCTTCTTCCACTTCTCGATCAGAGCGAGATAGCGGTCCGCCTTGGCCTGGGCGTTCTCGAGCCCGGTCGTCCGCTCCGCTTCCTCAAGACCGAGTTTCACGTCGGTCGCGATATAGGCCTCGGATGCCTTCTTCAGTTCCTCGGAAGGCTCGACGAGTTCGATGCCACGCTCCTTCGCGACTTCCCTGGCTTTGTCCTCGTCGCGGACATAGCCGGTGACGATGGTCGCCACGCCATAGGGCGCCACCCGCAGGATGGCGGCGCGCTGATCGTCGGTCAGGTCCGCCCACTGGGGCGCGCCGAAGCTGAAGGGCGAGTTGCCGTTGAAGACGCCCACCGGCAGCATGTTCACGTGGGTGTTCACCTCGGCGAGGTTGAGGTTGAAGAACTCTGCCAGCGCAGCAAGCGTCACGTCGATGGTCCCCGTGGAGATCGCCTCGAACGCCTCGGTGCCCGAGATGGCCACGCGCACCGCGCCGAAATGCTCGGCCCAGCGGCCCTGCGCCGCGGTCGCGGTCCGGACTTTGGTGCCCCTCAGTTCGTCCAGCGTCCTGTAGGCCTTGCGGCCCTGGCCGTAATAGGGCGTCGCCGAGTAGGAACCGAGATAGACGTGCCCGTGGCGGGCATGCTCGGCGAGGCACGGCTCACAGGTGGTGATGTACTCGTGGATCGCGCCGGTCATCGCCAGCGCATCGTCGCCGACGATCGCCATGTTGGCGGCCAGATTGAATTCAGGAAACTCCGCCGGGAAATAGGGCGGAAGCAGGAAGCCGACATCGCCGACGCCGTCCGGCAGGCCGGACAGCATCTGCAGCGGGGTCAGCAACACGCCGCCGTGGAGTACCTGCACGGTGACCTCGCCGTTGGTTTCCTTCTCGACCTGTTCGGCAAAGTAGTTGTAGCCGTCGGCCCCTGCGCCCTGGGGCGCCAGGATGCTGGACACCTTCAGTTCTGTCGCGACCGACGTTCCGGCGAACAGGCCGGCCGCCAGCGCGGTTGAGGCGATCATACGTCCGAGTTTCATTGACGTTTCTCCCAGTGTTTGAGCGGTTGTGTGTTTCGTCCGATCATTCGGCTTCGCGTTATTCGATGAGGCTTGGCAGGAAGAGGACGATCTCCGGGAAGGCCATCAGCAGGCCCACCACGATGAGATCGGCGAGCAGGAACCAGAGAACGCCCTGAAAGATGCGTGTCGTCGTCGTCAGTTCGCCGACAACGCCCTTGATGACGAACACGTTCAGGCCGACGGGCGGCGTGATCATGCCGATCTCCAGGAACTTGGTCAGGACGACGCCGAACCAGACGAGGCTCAGTCCGGTCGAATCCATGACCGGCAGCAGGATCGGGATGGTCAGCAGCATGGCCCCGATCGGCTCCAGGAACATGCCGAGCACCAGGTACATCAGCGCGATTCCGAGCATCAGCATGAGGGGATCGGCGCCGAGCGAGATCACGTAGGCGGACAGGAACTTCGACGCGCCCGAGAGTGTGAGAAAGCGCGTGAGCAGGCTGGCGCCGATGGCGATGACGAAGATGGCGGCCGTGGTCAGAGCCGTCTCCCTCAGCGCGTCGCGGAAGGCGGTCCAGGTCAGCGTCCGCTTGAAGGTGGCGATGATCATCGAGAGCAGCGCGCCCGCCGCCCCGGCCTCGGTCGGCGTGAAGATGCCGCTGAACAGGCCGCCGAACACCCCGGCGATCAGCAGCAGGACCGGCCAGACCTCGCCCAGCGCCCTGATACGCTCTTCCAGGCTGACACGTTCCTCCACCGACGGCGCCATCTCCGGCTTCAGCAGGGCGACTGTGACGACCACTGCGACATAGCCGACCGCCGTAAGCAGGCCCGCCGCGATGCCGCCCAGGAACAGCTCGGTGATCGGCACCTGCGCAAAGATGCCGTAGATGATCATGATGATCGAAGGCGGAATGAGCGCGCCGATCGTGCCGGCGGCGGCGACAGTGCCCGTGGCCAGCCGGCTGTCGTAGCCGTAGCGCATCATCTCCGGCACGGCGATCTTGCCCATCGCCGCCGCGCACGCCACGGACGATCCCGTCACTGCCGCGAATCCGGCCGAGCCGAAGATGGAGGCGATGGCCAGCCCGCCGGGCAGCACCGACAGCCACTTTCGGGCGGCGTCGAACAGGCCGGTGGTCAGACCCGCCTGGTAGCAGAAGAATCCCATCAGCAGGAACATCGGCACCGATGTCAGCGCCCAGCTGGAGGCGAAGTCGTAGGGGATCGCCGTGAGGATTCCCCAGGCCGGCCGCGGGCCCAGGAGCATCCAGATGCCGCCGAAGGATACGGTGATCAGGGAAATGCCGATCGGCACCCTGAGCAGGATCAGTACGAGCAGGACGGCGATCCCGCCCAGGCCGATTTCGGTACCCATGCGCGCGGCCGCCTAGCTGCGCTTCGCGCCGGCGGATTCCGCCGGCCCGTCGCCCGTTTCCAGGCCCAGATGGTCGGGCTTCCGGAACAGGGTGATCGCAATCTTGTAGAGGAGCACGAGCGCGATCGCCGCGAAGCCGACCGGCAGCACATAGTACGAAGGCCAGGTCATGAACTGGTAGCCGAAGTCCAGTTCGAAGGCGCCGATCCGGGTCTTCTTCAGCGCGTCCAGCAGGGTCTGATAGGCCAGCGTCGCGAAGACCGCGGTCGCCAGCAGCCAGGCGAAGACCTCCAGCGCCTTCTGCACGCGGCGCGGCATCACCTGGGTCAGGACCTCGACGCTGATGTGGTTTCCCCGCCGTTCGGCCATCGCCAGCGGCAGGAAGACCACGGCCGGGAGATAGTACTTGGAAACGAGAGTCAGCGTACCCGGCACCGAGATGCCGAAGACGTAGCGCATCATCACCTCGAAGGCGATGTGCAGCATCATCAACGCCACAAGCGCGTCCGCCACGATGGCGAGACCGGATGTCAGATAGCGCAGCCAATGTCCCAGCTGCCGCGTCATCTTCCGGACCCGCCTGCCGTGACACCGCAGACATGCGCCGGGCCTCTCCTCCACCGTCTCGCTGACATCGCATCCTCCCCGTAACGACCGCAGCAACGTCATCATAGGTATGCGCGCCAAAATATCCAATGATTTAATCTTATAAGAATTTTAGAGTGAGACCTCGCAGCGGGCCCTCGCCGTCTTTACGTTCGCGGAACCACGCGGTAATGGGCGGCAGCCCGACATCGCCGGAAGCTGGCGCAATGGCGCGAAACAGGTTGGAAGCGGGCCGAAGAGAGGCGTCTTGACGGATATTGGCAGGATAGAGGCCAGAAAGGGGTTCGAGACCCTGGCCGAGGAGCTGCGGGAGCAGATGCTGGACGGGCGGATCGCCCCGGGTCAGGTGCTGAACGAGCGCGAGATCGTCGAGAAATCCGGACTCAGCCGCGGATCGGTGCGCGAGGCCTTCCGCGTGCTGGAGACCGAAGGTCTGGTATCGACCCGCCGCGGCCGCCATGGCGGCCGGGTCGCGCTGCAACTCGACGGCGACGTCCTCAGACGCTCCCTCGACCTGTTCATCCGCGGCCAGCAGGTGCCGACGTCGGTGCTGGCGGAAACCATCCAGGTCTTCGAGCCGGCGCTGGCGGAACTCGCTGCCCGGCATCGCAGCGACGAGGACATCGCCATCCTAGAGGATCTTCTCGAAAAGCTCGACCGCGCGGCCGATTCGCCGCGTTTCGTGCGCGGCAACATCCAGTGGCACCTGGCCGTCGCGCGCGCCAGCCACAACCCGATCCTGGCCTCGATCTACCAGGTCATCGGTCCCGACCTGCTGACACCGAAGCCCGAGGGTTTCGCCAACAGGCAGATCCGCACCGACACCATCAACGCCCAGCGCCGCGTCCTCGACGCCATCATCGAACAGGACTGCGCCCTCGCCCGCCGGCGGATGGAGAAGCACATCATCGCCTACAACCAGCAACTCGAGCTGAAGTCCGCCTGATTCGGGAGGCCCGCCTCCGCCGCCCGCCCCGCCGCGCTCTGCCCTCTCGGGCCGGGGCGGCATCTTCATACCTCAGGGATTGTGTCGACCGTCACATTTCCCGACAGGTCCGCGCCCAGGCGGAAGTTTCTGCCGCCGCGTGCTGGATCGCCCGGGAGCACGCGTATAGGATGCGCGACGGGGAACGGGCGTGGGCGGCGAAGTGGCAGACCAGACCGAAAAGAAGGACGAGACCGGTACGCCGGTCCCGCTCGGGGCCGGTGCTTTACCGATGTACATCCCGACGGATCCGCTGTTGGGAGAACAGATCCACATCGTTCCGGGCGACTATGACGACGTCGATATCAACATCACCGACATCTGGGACGAGTATAGAGGTACCGGCATCGTCATCGGCATCGTCGACGACGGCGTACAGTGGGACCACCCGGACCTGATCGCCAACTATGATACGACAATTGATTATGACGGTTACGGAGGCGACGACGACGCTGCAGCGGAGGGGGAAGACTGGCACGGCACTGCTGTTGCAGGCCTGATTGCCGCCGACGACAACGGCTTCGGCGTTGTTGGTGCCGCGCCGGACTCCACTATCACTGGGTATCGATTGAGTTTCGGCGAAGATGCCACACACGAAATGTATCTGGAGAGCCTGTTTCTTCAGTCACAGGTCGATATCTCTAACAACAGCTGGGGCTTCCCCTTCTATTTCCATGACAACTTCAATGATCCGGTGTTTTCAGAGTACGAAGTTGCCCTTCGAAACGCAGTCGAAAACGGGCGTGACGGGCTAGGAACCATTTGGGTATTCGCAGCCGGTAATGGCCATCGTATCGGTGACGATGCAAATTTCCATAATCTGGTAAACTCGCGCTACACCATCGCGGTCAGTTCCTCGTCGGAGGATGGCGGCGGCTCAGTGGAGGGCAACCAGGGCGCGCCGCTGTTTGGCGTGGTGCCGGTCGACGGCGGGTCATTCGGAATAACCAAGACAACCGACAGAACCGGTGTTGACGGAATCAACACCGATGCGGATGGCGACTACATAGAGTTCGGCCACTCATCTGGCGCAGCGGCGGTGACCAGCGGCGTCATTGCGCTGATGCTCGAGGCAAATGGGGATCTCGGGTACCGGGACGTCCAGGAGATCCTGCTCTACAGCTCGCATCGGTCGGAGCATTATTCCACCTTTTTCGGCCGGGACGAGCAGTTTGCCGTAAAGGACTGGAACGGTGGGCGTCTCGGTTGGCACGGTGAAACCGGGCCCGGGGTGATTGATGCCCATGCTGCCGTGCGGTTGGCCGAGAGTTGGCAGAAGCAGTCAACCCTGGCCAATGAACTTTCCGTCGAAGCAAGCGACGACACCTCAAGGTCAATTCCAGACCATGGCTGGAGTCAAAGTTCACCCTCCGGACGAATTGAGCCGTCCGTCATCATTGAAGACAGCTTCCGGGTTCAGTGGGTCGAGGTCGTGACCAGCCCCCAGCGATTGGTCCGGGTGGAATGTTAGTGCATGGGCGGCTTTGCCGCCAGGCCGGCCGGCTGGTGAAGCGGAGCGGAG
>MRWG01000450.1_pt1 | contig 49512 bp, 45 predicted proteins | sample 1013341 | NCBI WGS metagenome assembly MRWG01 (sample SAMN06117577, study PRJNA244670) | biofilm metagenome | biome: Water; feature: Cathode Biofilm; material: Biofilm; isolation source: microbial consortium enriched at the cathode of a solar microbial fuel cell | place: USA: District of Columbia ... | reverse complement strand
TTAGCCACAACCCGAAGGGCTGGAGCCCTTTTTGCCCCCAGCGTTGTTGTCAGTCGCTCATTTAGAATGACTAAACTTCGCTTCTTCCGTCTAGCTGGAGGCAAAAATGGCTTCCAGCAGGTGCAATACAATTAGTGTTAACAGGCCCTAAGTTGATGTCTTAACCGGTGTAGCTTAGCATCCCTCCGGCCCTGCCTGTTTATAATCGGCAGGGCCATCCTTATACAAGACAAAAAGGAGACGAGGGATGTTGAAGACCGGAGTAATCGGCCTCGGGCAAATCGGCGGCGGGGTGGCCGTGTGCCTGGCCCGCGCCGGACTGTTGGCGGCGGTGTACGATGTGCGGCCTGAAGCGGCGGAGGGGCTGGAAGGCGTGCCCGGCTGCGCGGCTTCTCCCGCCGAGGTTGCCCGCCAGTGTGATGTGGTTGTCGTCGCTGTGGTGGATGCCGACCAGGTGCGGGGCGTACTCAAGGGTGACAATGGGCTGCTCGCCGGCGCCCGGCCGGGAATGACGGTGGTGCTTCAGAGCACGGTATCGCTACCCGACCTGGAGGATCTCCGGGCCCTGGTCGAAGGCGGGCAAGGGGTGCTGGTGGACTGCGGCGTTACCGGCGGTACCCGGGCCGCGGACAAGGGGTTGGTGTCCCTGGTGGGTGCCGACCAGGAGACCTTCGAGCGTATCGAGCCCGTGCTGGAAGCCTTTTCCGCCGCGGTGGTCCATATGGGTGGTGCCGGCGCCGGCATGGCCGCCAAGATCGCCCGCAATGTGATTGTCTATTCCGTCTGGCGCGCCGGCCACGAGGGAGCGCTGCTGGCCGAGGCTGCCGGCGTCGACGTCAGGAAGCTGGCCGAGGCCATCGATATCAGCGCGGAGGCGGTGGGAGGCCCCACCACCTGGATGACACGTCCCGCGGAACCGGGTGATGATGAAGGCGAGAAGGCCCTGCGCCACCATGTCCTGGGATTGTTGACCAAGGATCTGGGAGCCGCGCTGTCGCTGGCGGAGGACCTGGGAGTCGACCTGCCCACAGCGCGTCTTTCCCGGGAATCCGCCAAAGAAATGTTGAAAATCGAGGAGTAACGAATGACCGATAGCAAAAAACAGGATGACTTGCTGGCCGAGGGCCTGCGCATGATGGACGAAGTCTACGGCCCCGGCGTCGGCGAGCAGACCAAGGCCGTGTCGGACATGCCTTTCCCCAGTGAAACCGTACGTCACCTTTTCGGCGAAATCTGGAACCGGCCACACCTGTCCATCCGCGACCGGCGGCTTTTGGTGATCGGCGCCACCGCCATGCTCGGCCGTGCCGACCTCATGGAGGTTCAGGTAAAGGGTGCGATCCTCAACGGCGAGCTCGACGACAAGCAACTGGAGGAGGCGGCGCTACACCTCGCTTTTTATACCGGCTGGGGCAATACCACCCAGACCTGGCGCGGTATCCAGGCAGCCAAGCAGAGTGTGGCCGAGGAACGCAAGAAAAACGGAGAATGACGGTAACAGGCAGCGATGCCCGGTTGCAGTTTAGTGCTTTTGCCGGCCAGACCCATCCTCGCGGCGCGAGTGCACAGCTTCGCGCAAGCGGTGTGTCCGGAGCGGCGACACCGGCGGTATGAGTGGCTCGACCGCTTGTCGATCCGGAAAAACGAGCGCCGTGCGCTGGCGGCGCGATTATGCCAGAGGGGAGGACTCGCCACTTGGCGGTCCCCGGTAACGAATAACAGGGAAAACATCGAGAGGAATCCATGAAAATCAATCTAGGTATGCCCCATTCAATGCGTGTCCCGGCCATGACCCAGGAATGGGAACAGCAGCTCGACGGTGCCGGTATCGGAAGGGCGATTCAGGTGGCCGACGAGCTGGGTTTCAACAAGGTGATGCTGGGCGAGCATTTTGTTGTGCCCCGGGAGCATATTGCGCTCTCCGGCGACCATTACTTTCATACCCAGGTTGCGCTGGCGTTTGCCGCCGGCCAGACCAAACGTATCAAGCTTTCCTCGTCGGTGAATATCCTGCCCCTGCAGCACCCCGCCGTACAGGCCAAGGCCTGGTCCACCCTGGACTGGCTCAGCGGCGGGCGTGCCGAGGCCATGTTCGGCGTGGGCTGGCTCAAGGAGGAATATGACATTCTCAATGTCCCTTTCCACGAGCGGGGCAAGATGTGCGACGAGTATATCGATGCCATGATCGAGTTGTGGACCAAGGAGCAGCCGAAATACGAAGGCAAGTATGTTTCTTTCGACAATATCGGTTTTGCGCCAAAACCCCTTCAGAAGCCCCTGCCCATCTGGTTCGGCGGCGATGCCAGGCCGGTGCTGAGGCGGGTGGGTCGTGTCGGTCACGGCTGGTCGCCATTCCAGACGCCCCCGGAGAAATTTCCGGAGTGTCTTGATTATATTCGCTCCCAGCCGGAATACGACGGTCGTCCCATCGAGGTGTTTTTTGCCCTGGAAATGCTCAACGTCGGCGCCCAGCACGAAATCAAGAACGATCCCAGGGCACCGGGGGGCTGGGACGTCAACAAGATCGTCGAGCAGTGTGAGTGGTTGAAGGAGTTGGGTGTCACTGAAACCATCGTGCCTCAACCGCCTCTCGACGGTCCCGAGGCGTACCTGGATCGGCTGCGGTGGGTGGCCGAGGAAGTCATGCCCAAAGTCAGGTAGTCGGCGCTGGCAGCCTGTCGGACTGGTCTGATCCGGGAAGTCCGGCAGGCTGCGCGCACAGGGGCCGGGCGGGGGAGCCGCGCCAGGACCACAAAAGGCTGTCGCTAACCCTCGTCCCCCCGCCCGAAGACGGGAGAGTTCCAGTGCCTTCGGAACGCCGCGCAGATATTTCCCGGGTGAAAACACAGAGGCGATGTGATGAATAAATCCCCCATGACCGTTCCCAACAATGAAATTCCCTCCCATGTCCCGCCGGAGCTTGTCCGGGCCTACCCCCTCGGTGAGCGCAAGATCATCCTCGACAATCCCTTCGAGACCCTGATTCCGGAAGTCCACGAAGGCCCGGAGGTGTTTTTTGTCAAGGGTATCCACCAGGTCTACGGGGCGGGCTGGGTCGTCCGCCGGGCCGAGGATTTGCGGGCAATTTACGAAGACAACGAGCATTTCACCAAGAAGGGCTTCAGTGGTTTTGCCGCCGCCGTGGGCGAGGACTGGAGCGTTATTCCCACGGAACTGGAGCCGCCGCTGCACACCGAATTTCGCCGGGCCCTGAACAAGCTGTTCACGCCGAGAAAAATGGGCGAACTGGATGGCATGGTCCGGCAGCGGGCAAGGGAACTGATCGACCGGTTCAAAGGACAAGGCGAATGCGATTTCGTGCAGGCGTTCTCGGTGCCGTTTCCGGTAATGATTTTCCTGGAATTGCTCGGTCTGCCCGTGGACCGGATGGATCAGTTTCTCGAGTGGGAGCGCCAGTTACTGCATAGCAACGATGTCCAGGAGCGCGTCAAGGGTGTGCGTGCCGTGAAGGCCTATCTGCTGGAGGCCATCGAGGAGCGACGCCGGCACCCCGCCGACGACCTGATTACCAATGCCTTGAATTTGCAGGTGGAAGGCCGCTCCCTGACGCCGATGGAAGTGTTTGGGCACTGTTTTAATCTGTATGTCGGCGGCCTGGATACCGTCGGCACCAACCTGGGCTGGCACTTTTATCACCTGGCGACGCATCCGGAGTTTCAATACTCGTTGCGCGCCGATGCCAGGCTGGTCAAGCCGGCCATTGAGGAGTTGTTGAGGGCCTACGCATCCGTTACCACCTTCCGGATTTGTACCAAGGAAACGAAAATCCGGGGGGTGACCATCAAGCCGGGGGACAAGGTGGCCATGGCGACACCATTGGCGGGGCGGGACCCCGAAGAATACGACAGGCCGCAAGAGGTGCGGGTCGACCGTAACCCCCGCCACCTGTCCTTTGGCGCGGGCATCCACAGTTGCCTGGGGCTGCACCTGGCCCGTCGGGAATTGACGGTTGCAATGGAAGAGATGTTTGCCGCCGTGCCTCCTTTCCGGGTCAAACCGGGAGCGGAAATCCCTTATTTTGTCGGGGGCATTCACCACCTGGAAGCATTGCCCATCCAGTGGTAGGTTAATGGTCTGTCGACATTCAGGTTTGTTGGCCCTGGTTTAGTCCAGACTGTAGCCGAAGCTGTTGGTGACGTGGCGACCCTTGCCCGGACCGTACACCGCTTCCAGCTGCTTGACCAGGATTCGGGCCCGGGCGAGCATCAGGCGGGCCAGCAGCGGCAGGGCGGCATCGGTGTCCCGGGCCAGGGCGTATTCCATCAGTTGCCGGCGGTCCGCCAGCAGGGTCGGGGCCCAGGGCGCGGACAGGCGCTGGTAGCGCTGGGTCTGGACAACGAGCAGATTGCGCACACGCATCAGCCAGGGGTTGTCGCAGGCGGCGATCAGGGCGTCGTAGAAATGGCTGTAGGCTTCGATATAGGTTTCGCTGAACCGGTCGCCCTCGCAGCTTTCGGCTTTGGAGGCGGACGACAGGCGATGAAAGGCGGCGACAATACCGGATTCCCAGTCCAGGTCGCCCACTTCCATGGCCCGCTTCAGGCACAGGCATTCGATCTCGCTGCGGGTGGTGCTCAGGCTCCATAGGTCGTCGCTGGACACCGGCATGACCCGAAAGCCCCGCTGGGGCAGGGATTCCACCAAACCCTCTGCGGTGAGTCGGGAAAGGGCTTCGCGGACGATGCCCTGGCTTACCGATAGCCGCTGGCAGAGGTCGGCGATGCGCAACCGTTCCCCGGGGGTGAACCGGCACTCCAGCAAGTCCTTGCGCAACTGCTCGTAGGCGGTGTGGGTCATGCTCCGGCTGGCGGGTGCACTCATGCCGATTTCTCGCAATCCATCGAATAGGCCTCCAAAGTACTAAAAGTATTTAATCGATGTCAAAATCTACTTTCTGGACAGGCTTGCCTGGAGGCTGCTAGCATCCTGCTCGATCCATCTTACAGGAAGGGTATGGAGCAGGTCCCGACAGGCGGGCGACTGTGCCGGAAAAATAACGCGCGGAATAGAACATGACAAGGGGAGGTGAGGATGTCCAGCCAAAACGGCGATCGAAGCCATGATGCCGTCGACAGCCAGGTGAGAGAGTTATTGGATTCCGCGGCGCTTGACGAAGCGGATATTGCCGGCGTCAGGCCGGGGCTGGTCAGGGCCGTGGAGGCCCTGCAGCAGGAAAGGGGGTTGAGCCGGGCGGGCTACCAGCGCGCTGTCGAGCAGTTCCGGGACAACCTGCGGCGTCTTTCGCTGATCGGGCAGGATCGCAAGCGCTATCCCGAGATCGCCAACGAGCAGATCAAGGCACCCATCTTTATTCTGGGTCTGCCCCGGTGCGGTACCAGCATGCTGCATGCGGTGATGGCCACGGACCCGAATTTGCGGGCCCCCCTGATGTGGGAAGTGGCGGCGCCCTCGCCGCCGCCGGAAAAAGCCACGTTCGACAGCGATCCCCGTATCGCCGCCTTCGATGGCTACGTGGCAAGCGAGTTTACCGGCAAATGGGCCGATGTCCTCAAGGCCCACCCCATCGGTGCCCGGATTCCCCAGGAGTGCGGCATGATCCTGGAAACGGCATTCTGCGGGGCCAACCCGGTGATGCTGTTCCGCCTGCCCGCCTTCTACCAGTGGTACAAGGAAGCCGATACCACCTTCGGCTATCAGGTGCACCGGCGCTGGCTGCAGCACCTCCAGTGGCGCAACCCCAGGGATCGCTGGGTGTTGAAAGTCCAGGAGCACATGTATCACCTGCCGGAATTGCTGAGTGTCTATCCGGACGCGGTTTTTATTCAGCCGCACCGGGATCCGCGTACGGTCATGGCCTCCATCTCACAACTGATTATGGTCCTGCGCAGTGTCAGTTTCGGGGACCAGGATCCCCTTGCCCTGGGGCGCGAAATGCTGCACCTGTGGCATGACGGCCAGGAAAAGATGATGGCCTACCGCCAGGCGAATCCCGATCTGCCCGTCTACGACCTGAGTTTCAGGGAACTGGTCGGCGATCACGTGGGCACGGTACGCAAAATCTATGAGCATTTCGATATGCCGTTTACCGCCGACACCGAGCGGGGAATTCGCCAGTGGCTGGCGGACAACCCCGCCGACAAACACGGCAGGCACAGCTATCAGTTGTCCGACTTCGGCCTCACGGAGGCGGAAATCGAATCCGTCTACGGCGACTATATGGATACCTACCGGGATTACATCTAGCGGAGAGTAAAACGATGAGTGAAATGAAGGAATACGTTTTGGTGGTCCACAGCAACCCGGCGCCGGGGCGGGAAGCGGAATACAATGACTGGTACAACAATCAGCACCTCAAGGACGTGCTCGCCCAGCCCGGCTATACCGCCGCGCGCCGTTTCAAGCTCACCGGTTTCAAGCTCGACGACGCCATGCCCGACCCTTCCCATCAGTACGTGGCCTTCTACTACATGAAAACCGATGACCCCGAGCGGGAGCTCAACGCCATGAAGGAGCGCGTGGAAGCGGGCATCATCGGCCTTACCGAGGCCATGGCCCCGGATTTCCTGGCCTACTGCTACGAAGCAGCCAGCCCCCTGGTCGAAGCGGGGGAAATGTAATCATGGCCGATAAAATCCGGGTCGGCGTTATCGGTGCCAACCCCCAGGGCAGTTGGGGCACTGTCGCTCATCTGCCGGCCCTGGCGGCCCTGCCGGAATTCGAGGCGGTGGCGGTGGCCACCAACCACCGGGAAACCGCCCAGGAGACAGCCGGCAAATTCGGGGTGCGCCACGCATTCAGCGATCCCCGCGAACTTGCGGAACACCCGGAAGTGGATGTGGTCTCCGTGTGTGTGCGGGTGCCGGCCCATGCCGAGCTGGTGAAGGTCGCCCTGGAGGCCGGCAAGCATGTCTACTGCGAGTGGCCCCTGGCGAAGAACACGTCGGAAGCGCTGGCGCTGTCGAAGGCGGCCGAGGGCGGGGGAGTGGTGCACAAGATCGGGCTCCAGGCCCGTCACTCGCCGGTACTGGAACGGCTCAGGGACCTGATTGAGGAAGGCCGTATCGGCCGGGTGCTGTCCTGTGCCCTCAACCATTCCGTGGACTGGATGCCGGTATTGCCGCCGGGCATGACCTATCTCCAGGATTTTTCCACCGGGGCCCATATGCTCAGCATCCCCGGTGGCCACTCCATCGACGCCCTGTGCTGGCTGCTGGGGGAATTCGGCGAGCTGTCGGCCACGGTCAAGACCCAGATCCCGGAGATCGACGTGGCGGGCACGGGCGAAAAATTTCCCCGCACCTCGCCCGACCAGGTGCTGGTCAACGGTGTCCTCGAGACCGCTGTCGTGGCCGGTATCCGTATCCAGGGGGCGCCCAGCCACGGTACCGGCATGGTGTTCGAGATCAACGGCGAGAAGGGCGACCTGGTGGTAAAAATGGCGCCGGGTGGCCGCGGCATCCAGATGGCCGATCTCAGCCTCTGGGAAACCACGGGGCCGGGAGAACTGACGCCGGTGGAAATTCCCGGGCATTATTACGGTGTCCCGAAAGCCATTCGCAGCGGCCCTCCCCTGAATGTGGGTCGAAGCTACCTGGCCCTGGCCGGTGCCATACGGGACGGCGCGCCGGTACCCGATTTCGGTACCGCTCTGAACCGGCACCGTACCCTGGACGCGGTGGTCCAGTCCGCCGAGCAGGGCCGCCGGCTGAGGCCGGAAAAGGGTTGATACCCGGCCGCTCGGTCGACCCGGCAAAATGATTGGGCAAGGGAGGATTCACCATGTCGCGTCTCAAGGGCAAAGTCATTGTCGTAACCGGTGCCGCCACGGGTATCGGCAGGGGCATCGCCGCCGCCTGTAAAGAGCAGGGCGCGGAAGTGGTGCTGGTGGATATCAACCCCGACGTGGAGACGGTGGCCGGCGAGATCGGTGGCACCGGCCTGGTCCTGGACGTCACCGCCGGGGACAGCGCCGAAGAGGCCGTTGAAACGGCAATTCGCGAATACGGCGTGATAACGGGCCTGGTGAACAATGCGGGCCGTGTCGACGAGGCGGATATCCTGGAAACCGATGACGACCTCTGGACCCGGACCATGGCCCTCAACCTCGACGCACCCTATCGCTGGAGCCGGGTGGCGATACCGTCGATGCTCGATGCCGGCGGCGGTGCCATCGTCAATATCTCCACCATCGAGGCCACCCATGTCCGCCCCCGGCATTTTCCCTATGTGGTATCCAAAAGCGGCCTCAACTGCATGACCCGGGCCATTGCCGTCGATTTTGGCCGCCAGGGCATCCGCTGTAACACGATTTCCCCGGGTTCGGTGGATACCGAGATGTACGAACGCTATACCGCGCAGTATCCCGGCCTGCGTGAGCACCTGATCGGCCTCAACTATGCCGGCCGACTGGGGACCACAGCGGAGATCGGCGCCGCCGCTGTCTACCTGCTTTCGGACGAAACCCGTTTTCTCAACGGCCACGAACTGGTGGTCGACGGGGCCCGCACGGTGGCCACCTGAAATCACTCGAAAGGCAACGTCTCGGTATCGAGGCATTTATTTATCACTCATGGAGAAAACACGATGAGCCAGCGATTCAAGGATAAGGTTGCGATTGTCACGGGTGCCGCCCAGGGCCTGGCCCGGGCCACGGCGCTGGGCATGGCAAGGGAGGGAGCCTCCCTCTGCCTCGTTGACGTGAAGGAGGATCTGCTCGAACAGACCCGCAAGGAGGCCGAGGCCGAGGGCGCGGAGGTCCTGGCCCTCGCCGTCGACCTCTCCAGGCGCGATACCTGTATCGATGTGGTGAAAAAGACCCTGGCCAGGTTCGGCAAGCTCGATATCCTGTGCAATATTGCCGGCATCGTCCGGATCCAGCACGTCAAGGATGTGGATGAGGGTGACTGGAACCTGCTCCACAATGTCAACGTGGCGGCACCTTTCTGGATGTCCCAGGCGGCCATTCCCCACCTGATCAAAACCAACGGCAATATCGTCAACTGCGCCTCACAGTCCGCGCTCAAGGGGGCGGCCTATGTGGTCCCCTACAGCATGACCAAGGGCGCTATCGTAATGATGACAAAATCCATGGCCATGGAATTTATCAACGAACCTATCCGTATCAATGCCGTGTCTCCGGGCACCATGATCGGCACCGGCATGGCGGAGGGGTTCAGTTTTCCGGAAGGGGCCGACGAGACCCTGTTTGCCCGCTATTCCGGTATCCGGCCGCCCGCGGTGGCAGAGGACGTGGCCTCGGTGGTGCTTTACCTGGCGTCCGACGATGCGCGGGTGGTACACGGTGCGGTTTACGCCGCCGACAAGGGGACCACGGCGGATTGACCGGGTGATGAAGGAATTCCGTTTACAGCCCCGCTTCGCCGATATGGGTGAGAGGCACGTGCGCAGCACGGCGATCCCCGTTTGGTGCGAAGAGGCGAGGGTTTCCCTTTACGAGGAGGTTTCCCGGCGCGCTGGCGAAACTGCAGTTTTTGGTGTGGTGCGGCGTGCCGAATACGATTACCGGCGGGAACTGTATTACCGGGCCGAGGCGCTGATCCGCACCGCCGTCCAAGCTATTGGCACCAGCTCGGCGACGGTGGTGCAGGAAATCTGGCAAAACGATCAGTTGGCGGTCCGCGCCCTGGTGGTACTGGTCCAGGTAAACAGGGTTACCGGAGAAAAACTGCCCTTATCCACGGCGAGCCGCATTTACCTTGAGGAACTGATGTCGGCCGACGGGACCGGTTGATCGCTTCGGTGCTCTCCTAGTCGCGCCCCAGGTTGAACGCATCGGCGAGCAATTCGTAGGAGCGTTTGCGCTCCTCGAAGTCGTAGGTGATGGTCACCGTGGTGATTTCGTCGGCATCGTATTTTTCCGCCAGCCTCAGTATTTGCTCCCTGACCTGCCCGGGGGTGCCGATGGCGTCGTGCCGTCCGCGCTGGGCAATGTATTCCCTTTCCTGGGAACTGTAGGGGTATTGCTCCGCTTCCTCCACAGGGCCGATACCACTGAAACCGCCGCCGGTGACCACGCGCAGCATGGACAGCTGGCGGGCCAGTGCCAGTTGCCTGGCTCTTTCCTCGGTTTCCGCGCAATAGACATTGACCGTCAGGCCGGCATAGGGCTCCGACAGATTGTCGGAGGGGACGAAATGCTCCCGGTAGCGGCCGATAATGCCGGTCTCCATGTCCGGGTTGATAAACAGCGCGAAATTGTAGGGCAGGCCGAGCTCGGCGGCGAGCATGGCGCTGTCGGGGCTGGTACCGAGCATCCACACGTCCGGGTTGGTTTCCGGGCGGGGGAAGATTTTCGGCCGATAACGCTTGTTGGCCAGTTTGTCCAGCAGGTCCTGTGTCTGTTGGGGAAACAGGTGAAAGCGGGGATTGCCGTCGTGGGACAGTTCCCGGGCCGTGGCCATGTCCGCGCCGGGCGCGCGACCCAGGCCCAGGTCGATGCGGCCCGGAAACAGGGTGGCCAGGACCGAGGCCACCTCGGCCACCTTGAAGGTGCTGTAGTGGGGGAGCATGATGCCGCCGCTGCCGATGCGGATTTTCCGGGTCCGCGCGCCGATCGCGGCGAGCAGCACTTCCGGGGCGCTGCCGGCGTAGGCGGCGGTGCTGTGATGCTCGGACACCCAGAAGCGATAATAGCCGAGCCCGTCGGCCAGTTCCGCCAGTTCCACGGTTTCCGCCAGTGCCTGTTCCGGCGTACCGCCCTGGCGAACCGGTGATTGATCGAGGATGGAAAGCTTGATCGACATCTGTCTCGCTCTCTGTTTTCAGTGAAGTTTCCCGAATTCCCGGTCGGAAGCGGGAACGACGATCTGCAATTATTTTAGCATTACAGCCCTGGCTACGCAGGGGGGCAGGGCTTCGGCCGGTTGTCAGAGCACCTCTTCCACCAATTTCGCGGTCTCCAGGTCCTCGTAGGCGGTTGTCAGGCGCAGGTGGTTGAGGACGTTGATTTCCCAGCCGTAATTGACAATGGGGGTGGTCAGCCAGCCGTAGTACACGCCCCAGACCAGGGTGCGGCGGTATTCCCGCCAGGCCTCGTCGAAGGAAGGGGGTTGGCTGACGCCGAATTCCGCGAGGCGCTCCAGGTAGCGTGCCAGCAGGTCCCGCTCATGGTTGCGGCGCTGTTCGATGGACAGGGCGGTGGTGACCAGGTAGTTGACGTCGTGCATGCAGTAACCGCGCACCATCAACTGCCAGTCCAGGAATCCCCCCTTGTCGTCCGGCAGCAAATAGGTATTGCCCAGGTGGGCGTCACCGTGGACCAGTGTCCGGGGCAGGGTCGCCTGGTGTTTCTGCACGGCCATCATGCCGGCGCGCAACGCGGGGGCCGTCGTTCGCAGGCGCTCGACCATTTCCCGCTTGAACTGTACCGTGTCCACTTCGTGCTGTATCAGGGGAGTCGCCGCCTCGTTCTGGAGTTCGATAATGTCTCCCTCCAGGTGGGTTTGCACCCAGGCCATGTCGCTGTCGAAGCGGGGGCTTTGCCAGTAGGTGGCATGCAGCCTTGCCAGGGCATCGAGCAGTGATTCCACCTGGGCCAGCCCGATATCCCAGGTGACATTGGGAAACTCCGCACCCCGCCGGGTAACATCCTCCAGGATCAGGCCGAACTGCCCGGACTCGGGGTCATAGCTGCCGCCCAGGGTGAGTGGCGTTTCCATGTCCAGTTCCGGGCGCAGCCGGTTGTAGAAGTTGACCTCGTTGGCATAGAAGGGGGCGAGCAGCTTGCTCTCGTCCCGTGCCATCTTCAGCACCACGCGGGTGGGCAGGTGGTCGGGAGCACCGGCGCCGTAGCGCACCTCGAGGACGGCGCGCGCCGCGGTGGACACCATCTCGTCGCCGTAGCTTTTTGACTGCAGGACGTCGAAACCCTCGACGGTGACATCCGGGTAGAGTTGCCGAACCGTGGCGGTGAGTGTCTCCGGTTTCAGTTTATCGATATCGATGGGAAAAACGACCTGGGTCATGGGGCTCTCCTGGACAAGTGTGATTCTGGTTATGGGGGAAGCGAACCCAGACCTGCGTTATTGGCGTGGGTTCCCTGGCGAATCCTCGGAAAAGGCACCATAGCATGGGCGCCAATCCTTGAAAATATACTTTTTGGGAGTCACATGGTACTTTCACGGGCAGGTTGCCAGAGGCTGGGATTTCCCCTTTCCGGATGGCGGCCGAATACAGTCCACCACCACAAAACGCGGGAGAAGTTTCAGGATGCGGGATCTGTTTTCAGTCGCAGGTAAAACGGCGCTGGTGACCGGGGGCACCAGCGGTATCGGCAGAATGATCGCCGAAGGCCTGGTGGCCGGCGGTGTCGTCACCTACATCGTCGGCCGCAATGCCGAAACCTGCCGGGCGACGGCCCGGGAACTGTCGGCAAAGGGCACCTGTCATCCCCTGGTGGGCGATATCTCCACCAACGCGGGAATCGAGGGGGTAGTCACTGAATTAAGGCAGCGCGCGGACAGCCTCGATATTCTCGTCAACAATGCCGGCGCCATGTACGAGGCCCCCATCGACGAGTTTACCGAGGAGGGCTGGGACAGTCTCGCCGACCTCAACCTGAAGTCCGTCTTCTTTCTGACCCAGAAGCTGTTGCCGATGCTGCGCGCCGCAGCCAGCGAGGAGGATGCGGCCAGTGTGGTCAATATCGGCTCCGTGGGCGGGTTGCGGGTGGGCCCCAAGGAAAACTATTCCTACCAGGCCACCAAGGCGGGGCTTCACCATCTGACCGGCTCCCTGGGCAAGCGCCTGGGGCCGGAAAACATCACGGTCAATGCCCTGGCCCCCGGGTTTTTCCCCTCCCGGCTCACCAGCCCCGACGACGTCACGCCCGAGATCCTCGGCATGGTGCCCAGGCGGCGCATGGGCACCGGCGACGATGTGGCCGGTGCGGTGATCTACCTGGCCTCGCGGGCGGGCAATTTCGTTACCGGCGCGGTGCTTCCCCTGGATGGCGGGCTTACCCTCTAATGCAAATTTTCACCCGACTTTTGCCGGTCAGTCGAAAAGGTCAGGAACAATTTGCTGAAAGCTAGACAACGTGGACGGCAACAAAATGGCGTTTGCGGATTTTCCAGCCGTCGCCGGTTTTGACCAGCTCGTCGTCGTAGTAGCCAATGCCCCGATGAATCTCGCCGCCAGCCGGGCCCGGCGTCAGCAGGGCGTCCACGTAGGTGCGGGCGCGGGCCGCCTCGCCGTCGATCTGGATACTGAAATTGCTCAGGCGATGCAGGGTATGGCCCATTTCCCGGTGCGCGTACTCCATAAAATCGGTGATCTCGTCGGGGCTTTTCCAGAGCCCGAAATCGCCGTAGTCGGCCACCAGGTCCTCGGTAAAACAGGTGCGAAAAAGCGACCAGTCGCGCCGGTCGATACCCGTGGCGTAGCGGGTCAAAACATCCTGTATGGCGAGTGTTTCTTGCTCAAGCATAATGGAAGCCTTATTCTGCAACTCGTATTATTTTCCTGCCGCAATGGCTGCGGCGCGTTAAGCGCCCCGGGCGCTAGTCTTCTCAAACACGGCCAGGCAGCCGGCACCGATTACATTATTAGGTTCCGGTGCTCCAGGGGCTGTTCCTGCTAATAAAAAACGGGCAACAATGATGACAAATGAATTACCCCGTATCGACAAACTTTACGACCTTTCGGGACAGGTGGCAATTGTCACGGGGGCGGCCGAGGGCATGGGGCGGGAGATAGCCCGCTACCTGGCCGCCGCCGGGGCGGACGTAGCGGTGGCCGATATCAACCGGCCCGGAGCCGAGCAGGCGGCCGCCGAAATCAACGAGGGCGGCGGTCGAGGCCGGGCCTATGACCTGGACCAGTCGAAGGAGGATTCGGTGGTCGACATGGTGTCCGCCGTGCGCCGGGACATGGGCGGGTTGCATATCCTGGTCAACAATGCCGGCATCCAGGACCGGGAAGTACTCGAGAACACCTCGGTCGCCCTTTGGGACAAGCTGCAGGCTGTCAACCTGCGCGGACCTTTTCTCTGTGTCCGGGAGGCCGCCCGCGTGATGAGGGCCGACGGCACCCGGGGGCGGATTATCAATATCTCGTCCATGGGCTCCCTGCATCCGATTTTTGAAGGCCTGGTGGCCTATAACGCCACCAAGGCGGGAATCAATGCCCTGACCCGCAATGCCGCCTTCGAACTGGCCGCTGACGGCATTACCGTCAATGCCGTCCTGCCCGGCGCCACGCCCACCGAAGGCCAGGCACGGGCACCGGGGCCGCCTGTGGACGAGGAAACCATCCGGCACATGATGCCGCCACTGGGGCGGGCGGGGACCCCCGGCGATATCGCCAATGCCGTGCTCTTTTTCGCGGCCCCGGGCGCAAGTCATGTCACCGCCCAGTTCCTGGTGGTGGATGGCGGGCACCTGAACCGGTGAGCGCACCGGGCGCGGAAATTTACGGGCCCGAAAATTTACGACAGTCAATAATTAAGGAAGCGCACGATGAAAGATGATTCCAGGAATGCGGAGGCTTTCCAAAAACAGTACGGTCCCTGGGCCGTGATCGGCGGCGCCTCGGACGGCACCGGGGAGGAATTCGCCCGGCAACTGGCGGCGAAGGGGTTGAACTGTGTACTGGTATCCCGGCGCCGACCGATGCTGGAAAAACTGGCAGGGGAACTGCGCGATGAGTCCGGCATCGAGACCCGAATTCTGGCGATGGACCTCTCCCTGGCGGCTGCGGGCAGGCAGCTCTGCACGGCAGTGGCCGATCTGGAGGTGGGGCTCTTTGTCGCCAATGCCGGAGCCGGTATTGGCGGCCTGTCCTTCGTCGACGGCTCTCTGGAGCAGTGGCAGACCGCCGTCAACATGAATATCCACACCCCCATGGAGGCCTGTCACGGTCTTGCGGAGGCGATGCTGGAACGGGGACGCGGCGGCTTGCTGCTGATGGGTTCCGGCGTTGCCCTGGGTGGCCAGCCGGGGGTGGCGGTCTATGCCGCCAGCAAGGCGTTCAGCCTGACCCTGGCCGAGTCCATGTGGGCGGAATTCAAGCCTCGCGGCGTGGATGTGCTGAACGTGGTGGCGCCGCTCATCAATACGCCGAAGCTCCGCCAGGGCTTTGGTGAAGACATGGATGTCTCGCGGTTGCCGGCGATGGTGGAGCCGGACGAGCTGGTCCGTATCGCCCTGGAACAGTTGCCGGAAGGCCCCTGCTACATATTCCCCGCCGGTCCGGAAGAGGGGATTGCCGGGGAAGTCACGGAGCGTCGCCGGGCCCGGGTGGAGGCAGCGACCGAAATCGCCAGGGCCATGTTCGAGAAATCCTGATTGACTCATTGGTGGGCGAGTGCACCGGCCTGAGTCCGGTGGTGTCCTTACCGGAAATGACGAACAGGAACGACAAAAAAGCGCATAGCTGCCCCCCGATTTCCTGGCTAAATTTCACGAAATGCAGAGCAGTCCCGGTTTTCGTTGTCAGGGATAGTCTCGGCCATATGGATTCGGTGCTGTCTGCCGCGGCCCTCGCCAGCAAGGATGCTGGCGCGGAGCGTACATGGATGTATTGACAGCGTGCCGCGGCAGGCAGTGCCTAATCCAGGTCTTTGCAATTGGTAAGACACTTATAAAAAGAGATGCCCCATAACCCGGATGGCCCCCATACCCGGCTGTCAGCCAAAGCGAGGAACAGGCGGGTTGACCGCCGGGCCACCAGAGCCCGGCGCCATCAGGAGGTGGGTCTGCCGGCCAGCACTTCACCCACATAGGGCTGGTGGGTGGTGATGCCCCCGTCCACGGAAAAAATCTGGCCGGTGATGAAGCTCGCCTTGTCCGATGCCAGGAACACCACGGTTTCGGCGATATCCTCCGCCCTGCCCAGGCGCGGTAACAGGGTGTGGCGCTCGACCATGTCCAGTTGCTCCTGGGTCATCATCGCCCGGGCGTGAGCCGTGACGATCATGCCCGGCAATAGGGCATTGCAGCGTATATTCTTCTTTCCCAGTTGTGTCGCCACGTTGCGGGTCAGGGTGTTGATCGCTCCCTTTGACGATGAGTAGGCGGGGTTGAAGATGTCCCCGAGGATGGAGACGCCCGAGCTGGTATTGATGATGCTGCCGCCTCCCGCCTCGATCATCAGGGGAACACAGTGCTTGATCATGAGCATGGTGCCCCGGGTGTTGACGGCGAAGGCGCGGTCCCAGGTCTCCGCCGCCATGTCGGTGATCAGGTCATCCGCGGCCAATTGCTCGGCCCGGGTGTCGGCGGCGTTGTTGTGGAGTATGTCGACCCGGCCGTAGCGCTCCGCGACCGCCTCGAACAGGTCGCGGATACTGGCTTCGTCCGCCAGGTCGAGCGGCCAGGCCAGAGCCTCGCCGCCGCCGTCCTCGATAGCCCGGGCGACGCGCCTGGCGCCGTCGATATTGATATCCGCGAGCACTACCCTGGCTCCCGCTTCGGCGAGGGCCCGCGCGCACGCCTCGCCGATATTGGCGCCTGATCCACTGATCACGGCGACCTTTCCCTGGAGAATCCTCTCTGCCATTGTGATTGTCTCCCCTGTGTTTCAGTTATCCAGCAACAGCTTCCAGGTATCCAGGTCGTCGCCGGCGGTGAAAAAGCGTTCGTTCATGGGCAGGCCGGACTGTCCCCAGTGGTCCATGTTTGCAACCCATGCCTGCATGCCGTAGATGACCCAGCGCCGGTACTGTTCGAAAATCTCGTCGAAACCGGGAACGCCTTCGACGCCCGTCGCTATCAGGGCTTCGCGGTAGTGTTTGAGCAGGTCTTTTTCGGCGCTGCGGCGCTGCTCGACGGTCAGGGAACCGATGGTGAAATAGGTCAGGTCACGCCAGGGACGGCCACGGCGGACCAGTTGCCAGTCCAGCCACATGCGCCCGCCGTCGGGGAGCCGGTAAGTATTGCCCTGGTGGCAGTCCCCGAGAATGACCGTGTAGGGGTGATCCAGGGCGTGTTCCCATTCGATCAGGCTGTCATAGGCCCGCTGCAGGATTTCGGGGTTGTCGAGATAGCGCTGGGGCAGGATTTCCTGGAATTCCTTTTTCTCCAGATTGATGTTGATCCACTCCTGCATGATACGAATCTGGTCGTTGTCCACCGGTGTATCCATGGAGGTGGGCAGCCAGGGCCGGTGGTCATCCAGCAAGGGGCTGGCCCACAGGCTGCTGTGCAGTTTGGCGAGGCCTTCCAGGGCATCGGCGACACCGTCGACGCCCACATCGTCGAGACTGAAGCCGAACTGGCCGCCCCGTTTGGTGAGGTCTTCCAGGAGAATCAGGCCGTGTCCGCTGCCATCCACTTCCCAGTCGGCGTAGTAGCACCGGGGGACCGGCACCTTCATTTTGTCGGCCAGGTAATGGTAGAAGCGCGCTTCCAGCTGGCAGATATCCACGTCGGCGAACAGGCCGGAAAAATTCGACTTCAGGCAAAGGTCCCGGGGCAGGCCGGCTTCGCGGCCCGCTTCGTTGAAATCGAGGGTCATCAGCAGTTTGGAAGTGTGGCTGTCGATGAATTTGTTGAGCTGCATATTCTCAACCACGACTCCCGGATAGCGATTCTGCAGGAGCCCGGTGAGCAGTTCGGCATCGACTTCCTCCTTCTTCCAGGGCAGATTGAAATCGCGAGCAGGGTAGGGTTTGTCGTCGTAGCGTGTCGCGTTATCAGTGAAGGTCATGGTTTTCTCTCCAGGTCGTTGGCCTGCGGTCAGTGCCGGGCAGGCTATCTTTATGGCCATTCATGCAGCAGGGGCTGTCGTGGACGTTATCGGTTCTCTATACCAAAGCCCGGCCGGTGCGTCTATTGCTTTTGGCTTTTTCGTCTTTGGCGGGTGTGGCAGGAGCGCAAGGCTAGATGAGGCACACAAATAAGTCAACTGCATTAATTAGGCTCGCGACTTCCCTCTCTTGTGCTGAAAATAGCCCGCTTTCTGCCGATACATTCTCTGTGGCCAAAAGTTGGTAAGCCGCGTGCTTGACTTGGGTTTGCCTGTTCCATATTGTGAATAGGCGCTAAGACAGCGCTTAAACGGTGTATTACTGGGAATACCTGAGCTTTAATCCGCAGGTATTGAGGAAAAGGGTTACCGGGCTGACAAGGTTGCACGGGAACTGGACCGCCGCCTGCCCAAGATCCGTGCAGCGCAAGGAAGTGGAGAAATTTCCACCGGCTTTTTCGGGGCACGGATTAAAAAGGTCCGGGGATAACCTGTTTGGATGCAAGGGCTTACCATAACCCGGGACCGGGTGGCGATGTCGCCAGGGCACTTTTTTGTCCCATCAGGTCTGCCCCATCAGGGTATATAACGTATCGGGAATCGACGGCGTCGATCAAAAAAACCAGGGGATTATGAATCAGCAAATTGAAGCCGGGGCCACGACGGCCCAGGGCGATGAGGAAAAAGTCCGCCGCTTTATTGAAAAAGTGACCGGCGGCCATGTGGTCGGGATGGAGCGGCTGATCCGTTGGCGGCCGGCCTGGTTTGCCGATGTGGAGTGCAATGGCGATCTCTTATGGATCCATGTCCGGGGCGACCGGGACAGCGATATTCTGCCCTTTCCCGAACTTCAGCGGGAAGCCGACATCATGCAGATTCTCGGCGAGCACGGGGTTCCCGTCCCCCATATCTACGGTGTTTGCGAGGATCCTTCCGCGATTGTCATGGAAGCCATTCCGGGCACCCGGGACGTCGGCGAGGCGGAGGACGACCAGGAACGGCACCAGGTAGCCAGGCAGTTCGTGGAGGCCCTGGTGGCCATGCACCGCGTGCCCGTAAAGCCGTTTGTGGAAAAAGGCATTCGACTGCCCGAGGGGCCGGAGGAAATCGCCCTGGTTGGCCTCGATGCCTATATGCCCCTGTACCGGCGCAACAAGAAAAAGCCCGAGCCGTTGCTGGAGTTCGCCGTGCGCTGGCTGCGGGACAATATCCCCCGGCACCGCACCGAGGCTCGCTTTATTCAGTTCGATTGCGGCCAGTTTCTCTACGAGAACGGCCGCATGACGGGGCTGTACGATTTCGAGTTTGCCATGATCGGCGATCCCATGACCGACCTGGCCACCATTCGCATGCGCGAATCCTACGAACCCCACGGAGTGGCGTTCCGGGAGATATGCCGGCTCTATGAGGAAATCAGTGGGGAGCCCATCGATGTACCGGTACTGCTGTACCACAACGTCCTGTTTGCCACGGTCAGCTGCATGATGATCGCCGGCACCGTTGCCGAGCCCTCGCCCGGCGATCCCCACGACGTTTACCTGGAGTGGGATATCGCTCTGCGCCGGACGCTCATTCAGGCACTTTCGGAAAGTATGGGGGTGGAGCTGGAGACGGTGGAACCGGTCGCCGGCTCGCCGGGACCCAATGCCGCCATGCTGGGCATGCTCAGGGATACCCTCGACCATCTGGAGGTGCCCGACGCCGTCCAGCAGGCCCGCAAGGATTCGGCGCTGAACCTGCTGGAATGCATTGAGCGGGGCGACCGGATGGGTGCCGAGCTGGACCGCCGGGCGCTGGCGGAAGCGGCGGAAATCCTGGGCACCGAGCCCGGCACCATGGCGGCGATGGACAGCGCCATGGAGGCGTTTGCCCAAACCGCCGGCCCCGAAGACCATGAAGACCTGTTGCGGTTTTTTGCCCGTCAGGTGGAGCGGCGCGTTCAGGTGTACGGTCCCACCGGTATCGGTCGCTCCGCGGATAATGTGGCATTACCGCCCATTCGATAAAAAAACCATAAAAACCCCGCGCGCGCAGCGTCGTGCCCGGCACGGCTTCGTCGGTGCCGAAGCGCAAACGAGAAGGCAGTTTATGGAAAGACTAAAGGACAAAGTTATTATGGTGACCGGTGCCGGCGGCGGCATCGGCTCCGCCTCGGTGGAACGTTTCGTGGCCGAGGGCGCGACGGTCGTCGCCGCGGACCTTTTCGAGCAGGGTGTACGCGACCTGGCCGGGCGCCTGGGAGCCAGGGTGGTGCCGACGGCCATCGATATCGCCGATGAAGACTCGTTCAGGTCCGTTATCGATGCGACCATGGAGCAATTCGGCCGCCTCGATGTGCTCTTCAACAATGCGGCCCTGACCGACCGGGATATCCAGCACCGGGACACCACTGCCGCCGAAGTGCCCCTTGAAGTCTGGAACCGGACCCTGGCGGTCAACCTGACCGGCTACCTTATCGGCTGCCGCCATGCAATTCCCCGGATGCTGGCCCAGGGAAGTGGCAGCATAATCAATATGGCATCAAACGGCGCACTGGCCGGGGATTCGGTGCGCACCGCCTATTGCACCTCCAAGGCTGCGGTGGTGGCACTGACGAAAAATATCGCCACCCAGTACGGCAAGAAGGGTATCCGCTGCAACGCCATTCTGCCCGGCCCGGTGATCACGGAAACCTTCCGTAAGGTGGCGCCGGAACTGGAACCCATGCTCAAGCGCCACGCCCTGACGCCGGAACTGGGTGTGCCCGAGGACATTGCCGGCCTGGCGGCTTACCTGGCCGCGGACGAATCCCGCTACATGACCGGACAGGCCCTGTCCATGGATGGCGGCTTGAGCGCCCATCACCCCCACTACGCGGATTTCGAGGATTACCTGGCCGGCCTTGCCCCGGCGGCCGATACCTGAGGGCCTGGAGCCGACGGCAAAGACCTGGCACGGACAATCAATAACATCGGCGCGCCAATTGCGCCATAACACAGGAGCAGCAAAGATGAATCGATTGCAGGGGAAAGTTGCCGCGGTGACCGGTGCCGCCAGCGGTATCGGCCGCGAATCGGCCCGCCGTTTTGCGGCCGAGGGTGCGAAGGTACTGGTCACGGACCTGAGGGGCGAGCGCGCGGAGGATGTGGCCCGGGAAATCCGCGACAGCGGCGGCCAGGCCCTGGGCCTCAAGGTGGATGCCGGGGCCGAGGACGACCTGAAGGCAATGATCGATACCGCGGTCGGGGAATTCGGCAGCATCGACATCCTCTTTAACAACGCCCTCAACAACAACCCCGACACCATTGCCCGGGACCTGGATTTCCTCAATTTTGACCCGGAGGTCTTCCACATCAATATGCAGGTCAATGTACTGGGCGGGGTGCTGGCAACCAAATATGCGTTGCCCCATATGCTGAAACAGGGATCGGGCTCCATTATATTCACGTCATCCACCAGCTCCCTGGGCGGGGAGGTGACCGCCTTCACCTACGGCGCCACCAAGGCGGCGGTGAACTGGTATGTGCAGACCATCGCCACCAATTACGGCAAGCAGGGCATCCGCTGCAACGGCATCGTGCCGGGAGTCATCGTCACCGAATCCCAGCAGGCCTGGTCGAACCCGGAGATGGACGCCGCGTTCCTGGAAATCCAGAATGTCCCACGCCTGGGCAAGCCGGAGGACATTGCCAACATGGCGGTCTTCCTGGGGTCCGACGAGGCCGAGTACTGCAATGGCTGCCTTTACCAGGTCAATGGCGGCATGACGGCCAGTACGCCAATGGTGCCGGTGGTGCGGAAGTTCCTGGAGGATGGGCAATAGCGTCGCCCGGGTGTACTTTATGCCCCGGCCGAGATTGAAAGGGTCAAGAGCATGAACGACGTTCCCAATGCCAGGGCCTGCCATCGCCGCCTCCGGGAGGCTATTGACGGGGAAGCCAGCGCCCGCAACCGTCTGATGCTGGATATCTACCGGCGTCACTGGTGGGGCGAGGTGACCAACGATATCGATATGATTATGGCGACGCTGCCGGAACGGGATGTGCATTACCGGTTCGACGGCCACCCGTTTCTGATGGGCGAAGTCGTGGAGTTTTTCACCGCGGCCGAGGCGCGGGCCCTGTACCAGTCGGTCATCGGCCAGGGTGTTAATACCGCGGGTCCCTTTGAAAACGAACGCTGGGCGTTCGCCGATTGGGGCCTCGTTTTCGAGGCGACATTGCACGGGGTTTACTACGGAAGCATGTTCGATGCGGATGCCCTGGGCCTTGATCCCTCGGCGCTCTATTGGCTCTCGTACCCGTCGGTGAGCCTGCACCCCATGGATGTCGACCGGAAACTGATGTTGGGCGAGATCGTCTATTCGGGTAAGCCCACGCGAATCGAGCCGGTGGGCGACGATGTCATGAAGGCAATGATCGGCGATTAAGGCTCATCGGATTATCGAAGACTTTTATTTTTTCTTACAACACAACAAGGCACCGGCCATTTTGGGCCGGAGCAATTAACCAGGAGAAATGAAAATGGGTATAGAACAGGAAAACTTTATTCGCGAATTCTGCGATGCCTGGGGTGACGGCACGGCCGAATCCCGTCCGGACGTGGAAAAAATTCTGTCCATGATGTCCGAGGACGCGGTCTGGCAGTTGTGGATACCCGGGGGTCCCATCGTTCGGGGTCGCGCGGCCCTGCGCAAGGAGATTCTCCGGCAGATGGAATTCTGCACTCACAACAAGTGCAATATCCTCAATATGTTGTCGTCGGACCGCATGGTCATGACCGAGCGGGCCGATGTGGCCATGATCAATGGCCGGCCCGCTCCCCACTCCATGGTCGCGGTTTACGAGCTGGACGAGGACGGCCTGATCAAGGACTGGCGGGAATACCTGGATACCGCGGACCTGGCCCGTAAGTCGGGTGTCCCCGTCGATCAGGTTGCCGGCGAAGGTATCTGACCGGGACCAAGGTTGCTGGCTGGCATATTTGTCGGGTGCCGGAGAGCTTTCGCACAATACGCGGGTTCATGACATGGAAAAAACGAGGAGGGGAAAGTGGAGAAAGATGTAATCGTTGTGGGCTCCGGTGGCGCGGGCCTGACCGCTGCGATCACCGCCGCCATTGGCGGGCTGGATGTGCTGCTGATCGAGAAGAGCGAGTATTTTGGTGGCGCCACGGCGCTTTCCGGCGGCGGTATATGGATACCGGGCAACAGCCTGGCCAAAAAGGAAGGCATAGATGACAGCCCCGATGCCGCCGCCCGTTATATTCAGGGACTGGTGGGGGATATCGTGCGCAAGGATGTCCTGGACGCCTATGTACATAACGCCGCGCCCATGCTCGATTTCATGCTTGCCAATACCGAGGCGGATTTTTCGCTTCATCACAACGAGCCCGACTATTACCAGGAAATCGACGGCGCGGCCATGGACGGCCGCCTGCTGGATCCCGTTGACTATGACGGCAGGAAGCTGGGCGATACCCTCGGCCACTTGAGGCCGCCGTTGAAGGAATTCAATGCGCCCCTGGGTTTTATGATCAACTTCGAGGATATTCCTCACCTGATGAATGCGGGCAAATCGGCGAAATCCACGCTCCATGTGCTCAAGCTTGCCGGCCGCTATGCCATGGATCGTCTGCGCTATCCCCGGGGCACCCGGCTCACCATGGGGAATGCCCTGGTGGCGAGACTGATCCAGTCGGCGCGCAAAGCGGGCGTCGAATTGTGGCACTCCGCCCCCATGAAGGAACTGGTCGCCGAAAACGGCCGCGTCGTCGGCGTTGAAGTGGAGCGCAACGGCAAGGTCGAAACCATCCGCGCCCGGCGCGGCGTCGTCCTGGCCACGGGCGGCTTCTCCGCGAGCCGGGAAATGCGCCGAAAATACTTCCCTTACCCGGACGAGCACGTCACCCTCATGCCGGACAGCAATACCGGTGATGGCCTGAAAAACGCCCAGCTCCTGGGCGCGGAACTGGAAACCGGCAATCATGCCAATGCCGCCTATAATGTGGTATCGGTGCTCGAAAAACCGGACGGGACCCTGGGCAAGTACCCCCATGTCTTTCTCGACCGGCCCAAACCGGGCTGTATCGGTGTCAACAGGGAGGGCAAGCGGTTCGGCAACGAGGCTGCCGCGAACTACTTCAAGGCCATGCACGACACCGGTTCCGTGCCGGCGTACCTTGTCTGTGACCACCCGTTCATCAAGAAGTACGGTCTGGGTCTGGTCTACCCCGGCGGTGTCGGCCTCAATAAAATGCTCAAGATCGGCTATGTCACCCGCGGCGCGACGCTTAAGGAGCTCGCCGAAAAGATCGGTGTCGACCCGGAGGGGCTGGAAGCCACAGTGGCGCAATACAACCGCTATGCCGAGGATGGGGTGGACCCGGATTTTCACAAGGGTGAAAGCCCGGCGGATATTGCCCTTGGCGATCCGGAACACAAACCCAACCCCTGTCTGGGCAGGGTGGCGCAGGGACCCTTTTATGCGGTTACCATTTACCCCGGCGACGGTTCGTCGACCCTGGGCCTGAAGGTGGATGCCGCGACTCATGTGCTGGACAAGGAGGATCAACCGATACCCGGCCTGTACGCCTGTGGCCTCGACATGAACGTGCTCTGGCGGGGCCGGGAGCCGGCCCACGGCTCCTACAACGGGCTCAGTATGACGTTCGGCTATGTGGCGGCCAGGCAACTGCTGGAGCAATCGGGCCAGAGCCAGTAAGGCGGGACTGGGAGCAAGGTCTCCGGAGTTTTCCGGGACATAAAAAACCCGGCAAATTTGCCGGGTTTTTTGTGCTTGCTTGCCGGTGGTCAGGCATCCCAGACCAGAGGCAGTTCCTGGATGTGCATGACGTTGCTCATCAGGTAGGGGACCTCAAATCCGGGCTTGAGCCGGAACTCGGGCAGCTCTGTCAGCATGTCCTTCATGGCCACCTTCAACTCGCGCCGGGCCAGGTGGGCACCCAGGCAGCGGTGAATGCCGTGGCCGAAGCTCAGGTGGACGGGACGCCGGTCCAATCGCACTTCCGTGGGATTGTCGAAGGCTTCCGGGTCATTGGAGCCCAGCGGCGTGGACATGGCAACCCGCTCCCCGGGTTTGATGGTCACGCCGTGGATTTTGGTTTCCTTGTTGCAGATCCGGATGGTGGTCACGGCGGCATAGGCACGCATGAACTCCATTACGGCCAGTTCGATTTTTGCCGGATCTTCGCGCAACTGCTGCTGGTCGTCCAGGTGTGTCGCCAGGTGATGGAAATGGAAACCCAGGTTGGCGGTGACAGTGTCGAGGCCGCCGATAAAGAGGTTAAAGCAGTGGCCGAAGACTTCCTCCTTCGTCCACTTGCGACCTTCCGCCTCCATGTTCAGGGCATTGGAAATCAAGTCGTCCGTGGGATTTTTCTCGCGCTTTTCGATCTCTTCCAGCAGGTACTGCTTGAGCGTGATAATGGCGTTGCGGCGATCCTCGGGTATCGACGTATGAAGGAGGTTGTGCTCCCAGCCCAGGAATTCGTCCATTCGCTCCACCGGCAGACCCAGGAGATCGAGGACAATGGTAACGGGGAAGGGAATGGCGAAATCCCGGATAAAGTCCACTTCGCCCTTGTCCTTGAATTTGGCGATCAACTCCTCGGCACGGCCGCTGACCTTGTTTTCCAGCTTGGCCATTTCCTTGGGCGAGAAGACCGGGTCCAGGGCGCGGCGGAAAGCTGTGTGCTTGGGCGGGTCCAGCTCGGTGGGAATCACATCCCAGCTCTCGCCGATCATGGAGGCGAATTCCGCATTGCCTTTCTTGATAAAGGCGTCGGTGTTCTCGTACACGGCCTTCAGGTCTTCGGCCCGGGTCAGGACCCAGCCGCCGCCGGGGGGCACGGGGAAGATGTTGGTACCGTAAAATATCGGCGGACCTTCATGAAGCTTGGGTATGATCTCTTTGTGGGGATTGACGTACCGGATGTCCCGGGTCGTCAGGGGGAACGTCATCGCCAGTTCCGGCGGAACGTGGGACGGCAAGGGGTAATCCTGGGTGCTCATCGCTGAAGTCTCTCCAAAGTGATTCATTGTGGATGGGAGGATCGCCGTGGTCCTGTTGTTAGCATTGTGGCGAAGCATGGGTTAATGTTTAAGTCATCGCTTAATTCTAACAGGGAGATCATTAACAGGGAAGCACAAGGCACATTGGACCGGCTGTTCTGGCAACCGACGCCGGTGCGATGAACCCGTTGGAGCCGGCTATTATCCAGCGACCGGCGCCGATGGCATTGGTACCGGCATTTGTTGTGTCGCCGGTCACGTCGGTAGCCATAAGCGGTGAGCCTGCTGAAATCTCGCGCCGAAACCGTATACTGTCGTTTTTTTAATTCCGCTATCTGAGGTCTGGGGATCGATATGGCCGCTAAATCAAAGGTTAAAGGAAAGGCTGCCGACAGGCCGGCAAACCCGGTCAGGGCCGTGAACAAGCATTCCAGGACGGCGCAGCAGATTATGCTTGCCGCCGAGCATCTTTTTGGCCAACGAGGTATCGACGGCGTTTCCTTACGTGAAATCGCGGCCCGCGCGGGGCAGGGTAATAATTCCGCCGTACAGTATTATTTCGGTACTAAGGAAAACCTGGTGCAGTCTGTCTTCGAGATGCGGATGCCGGCGCTGGACGCGGCCCGCGGCCAATGGCTGGAGGAGGTTGAAAACGCCCGCTCCGCGAGCGTCAGGGATCTTGCCGAGGCGTTGCTGATGCCGATCCTGGATGCTTTCGATCAGCAGGGCCTGGAAAATTTTGCCCATTTCGTGACCCGACTCGCCCACCGGGATACCTGGACGCACCCTTCCAGGCGGGCCAGGGAGTTGACCCCCGTCACGGACAGGATTGTTAAACGGCTCGAAGCCGGTCTCGGGTACAGCGAAAATAGCGAATTTTTCATGATTCGCCTCCGACTGGCGGTGGACCTGTTTATGGACAGCATCGAGGAGCATAAGCGATTAAAGCGCGGCGGCAGCAATCCCTATAAAAATGAACAGGAATTCTGGCGCGATATTATGGTCATGGTGACGGCCATTCTCGAATCCCCCGGCCCGTCACCCAGTCTCTGAGAACCTACCTGCCTTTCCTTGCCCGGGTTTCGATAATCCGGATCCTGCCTTCCGTTGTTTGAAGGCGATGGTGCCCTTCCCGTTTTCCCTGGATCCCGGGTTTTCAGACAGTTGTTGACAGGCGTTAAGTCGGCGACTTACTATTTTAAGTGAGCTGCCTTAATCGGGGGCGCTTACAGACAAAAGACGAGCACCAGCAAACATGCTTTTCCCGCCTGCGGACGTGGCGCCAGACGCAGACCCGTCTGGCGGGGCAGTTTGTTCTGATGCCGCTAGACGCATCATTTTTATAATTACTTTTATCCAAAAACAATGTTTGACGAAGAACTAGGGGAGTCCCATGAAAAAAGTATCCATGTTCAGGCCTCTGGCCGTGAGTTCCTGTGCGGCGGTATTGCTCGCCCCGTCGGCCGGCGTTACCGCCCAGGAAGCGGCTGACAGTCGCGCTCTGCAGGAAATCACCGTTACCGCCCGCCGTACCCAGGAGAGTATGCAGTCGGTGCCCATCTCGGTGACGGCTTTCGACAGCCAGTTGCTAAGGGAAAGCACCATCACCACACCGGAAGATATCCAGCTCAGTACGCCCGGCGTATTCCTGTCCGGTTCCGGCGGTCGCCAGAATGTGCTCTATAACATCCGGGGCCAATCCAAGGCCCTTTCCGGCACCAGCTCACCGGCAGTGGTCAGTTATTTTGCCGAGGTGCCCGACCCGGTCTGGGGCAGCTTCGTGCCCCAGTACGATATGGCCAGTGTGCAGGTGCTCAAAGGCCCCCAGGGAACTCTTTTCGGCCGCAACACCACGGGCGGCGCGCTGCTCTACGAGCCCAGAAAGCCCGACCATGAGTTTGGCGGCTACGTGATGGGCGCGTACGGCAACTACGACAACACCGAAATCCAGGCAGCGGTCAATATCCCCATTGTCGAGGGTAAGGCCGCGCTCCGGCTCGCGGCCAATATCCACGACCGGGACGGTTACACTGAAAACCTCTCGTTTTCCGGTGATGACCTGGACGAGGTAAACTCCGAAGGGTTCCGCGCCTCGCTGCTGCTGGAGCCCACTGATTATCTCAGCAACCTCACCATCTACGATTATCACAAGAGCGATACTGATGGTTTCGGCGATATTATCACTGACATCGGTACCGGCTTCACGCTGATGACCCAGTTGGGCCTGCAGGGCCCGGCGCTCCAGCAATTGGCAATCCAGAAAGCCAGGGGGCCCCGGAAGGGCGAGCCGTCGATTGACACCTATGAATACAACGAGCACCACAGCGTTATCAACCGCACGGAACTCGACATCGGCAACGGTATGCAACTGGTCAACATTTTCGGCTATCGGAATGTGGACCTTTCCTATGCCACCAACGTCGATGGTATGCCGACACTGACCGCTGACGGAACGGGAGCATTTCCGGCGGGGTTCGGAGTCAACTTTATCAACGCCGATCTTAACCAGGCGGTCGAGCAGTTCAGCAATGAATTGCAACTGAAAGGGACGGCCTTTAACGACAGGCTGGACTGGCTGCTGGGTCTGTTCTGGCTGGAGAGCGAGCCGGATGGCCCCCAGGGCAATAGCGTGGCCTTTGCCCAGATAGTCAATCCGCCGGTGGTTCCGCTAGCCGGCCCTGCCTATAATTTTATCGAGGAAAAAAGCCAGGCAGTCTTCGCTCACTTTACCTATGACCTGGGCGAATTGGTCAGTGGGCTCGATTTCGAAGTGGGCCTGCGTTACACCGAGGACGAGATTGAATCCTGCACCGGTATCGGGACAAATACCGCGCCCGGCAAGCCTTTTGCTCCGTCCGATCAGGTGAGCCAGAGCGACTGCCTCAACGATCGCGCCAATATCGATGGCGCCACACTCAATGAGTCGACCTCGCAGGAATTGACCTGGTCGGTGGGTTTTAACTGGCAGATGACCGACGATATCTTCACCTATATTGTCAGCCGTCACGGCTACCGGGCGGGCGGCGTCAACGCACCCACTTTCAGCAACCGGCTGTCGGAGTTCCAGTCCTGGGAGCCGGAAACCGTTACCGATGTTGAACTGGGCATCCGCGCTGATTGGCGTGTGGGTGAGGTCGATATCCGCAGCAATATTTCCGCTTTTATCGGCGAGTATAAGGATGTCCAGACTGTACTCACAGGTGTGCAAACCGCGACAGGCCTTTGTAATCCCGCGGCCAGCCCCAACAACCCCCCGGGTGTGTCCCCGGATGGTGACTGTATCACCAGCAACGATCCGGCAGGCGGCACGTTGCTGGTGAACCTGGGCGAATCGGAAGTCTCCGGTGTCGATATGTCGTTTATCATCGCGCCGACGGCGAACCTGACCATGAATCTGGGCGCCAGTTTCCTGGATCCGGACACCAAGGAGTTTGATCCGCCCGGTCCGCTGGCACCTTATGTGGGCGCAAGCGGCATCCCCTTTAACTTTACCGCTGAAAAAACGGCAGTGGCCGGAATCCGCTACGCCTATCCCATGGATCAGTTTGCCGAAGAAATCGTGTTCAACGTTGATTACTACTGGACCGATGACCTTTTGAAAGGCGACATCAAGCTGCCGTCTTATGAAGTGACCAACGCCAGGGTCGATATTAACGATATCAACCGTGCCGGTATCGATCTGAGCTTCTTCGTTCGCAACGCCTTCGACAAGGACTACATTGCCACCAACATGGCCAGCGGCAATTTCCTGGGACTCGAGTCTTCCCTGTTCGGGCCTCCCCGGTTGTACGGTGCCGAGTTGCGCTATCGCTTCTAGTGAACGAAGGTCGCCCGGGCAGTGAAACCCTGTCCGGGCGATCCACCTCCGGGCATCGATAAATACAACGTCTGCCGGCTTGTGCGGTGGGTGGTTTTATACAGAACAGATTGAAGAGCGATAATCTATGAAACGTCTTGAAGGAAAGGTTGCCATCATCACCGGCGGCGCCGGCGGCATCGGGTCCGCCACGGCGCGCCGAATGGTTGAGGAGGGCGCCAGGGTTGTTATTGCCGATATCGATGAACAGCACGCCGGAGAAGTGGCCGGCGAGTTCGGCGATGCCGGTTTTGCGGTGGCTTTTGATGCGGGTGATCCCGCGAGCATAGAAGCGCTTGTGGAAAAATCCGTCAGGCATTTCGGGCGCCTGGATATTCTCCACAACAATGCTGCGATTACCGATCCGGAAATCCAGAAGTTTGACCTGACGGCACCGGAGATCCCCCTGGAAATCTGGAAGGCGACACTGGATGTCAATCTCACCAGCTATCTGGTGGCCTGCAAATATGCCATTCCCCATATGGTCGAAACCGGGGGTGGTGCCATCATCAACACGGCTTCCGGGTCCGGTATCTTCGGTGATTTGAGCCGCATCGGCTACGGTACCTCCAAGGCCGGCATTATCGTCATGACCAAGTACATCGCCACCCAGCACGGCCATCAGGGGATTCGCTGCAATGCTATCGCCCCGGGTGTTATCGTGACGCCGGCACTGGAACGAACGGCGGCGGATATCAAGGCCATCGCCCTGCGCCACAATGTGGTTAACCGACTGGGCAAGCCCGAGGATATCGCCGCGCTGGCGGCCTTCCTGGCTTCAGAGGAGTCCGGCTATATTACCGGCGAGTGTATTGCCATCAACGGCGGTTCCAATATCCACCAGCCTCATTACGCCGATTTTATGGAGCAGGCGAAATAGGACATCGGCAGCGATCCGACCGATTCGCTTGTTTTGCGGGGTTCTGGCTTTTGGCCAGTCCCGGGCGCGGCTGAATCCTTGGAGAAGTATCGGAGTACGTTTTTATGAAAGATGAGGAATTCAGGGAGAAATACGGACCCTGGGCGCTGATCGCCGGCGCCTCCCACGGGGTGGGCACCGAATTTGCCCGCCAGGTGGCGGCCAGGGGCGTCAATTGTATCCTGCTGGCCCGGCGCGAATCCGCGCTGAAGGAGGTCCAGGCCGAACTGGAATCCGCTTACGGCGTCCAGACCCACATCATCATTCAGGATCTGTCGGTGCCGGATGCGGCGGCGGGCATTGCCGGGCAGGTGGGCGGCCGGGATATCGGCCTCTATATCTATAACGCCGGTGCGCCATCCGCGGCAAAGCCCTATCTCAGGGGCTCCCTCGACGAGTGGACTGGTCTGTTGCGCCAGAACTGCCAGACGGTGATGGAATTCTGCTATTTGTTTGGCCCTAAACTGATCGAGAGGGGGCGCGGCGGGATGCTGCTGGTGGGCTCCCAGGCGGCGCTGGGCGGTAACAAACAGTACGCCATGTACACCGCTACCAAGGGTTTTATGGCCAACTTCGGGGAATCGCTCTGGGCGGAATGGAGCGCCGCGGGTGTCGATGTCCTCAATCTGCTGATTCAGGTGGTGGATTCCCCGACCCTGCGCAAGCAGATGAAGGCGTCGGGCATTGCCAACTGGGACGCGGAGGATATCGGTGTTCCCAAACCCGCGGATGTGGCCGCCATCGGTCTGCGTGAACTGCCCCATGGCCCGACCTTCGTTCATCCCCAGGACGAACAGGCGGCGCCGGGCGAAACACCCCTGGGCCAGCGCCGCCGGGAAGAACTGGAAGAGCGGGTTCGTATCACCGCGCCTTTTATCGGCGACGACTGACAAACAGTTGCCTGTCGGGGTAAAAACGCCCGCCGCCCGGAAGGAGGAACCCTTGCAACGGAAAACAGCGCCATGACCGGACCCTATCCCCGGCGTACGGAGCCGCTGCCCCGTTCCCTGGAGGAGGTCACCCCCGAGTGGCTTACCCGGACCCTGCAACTGCGTTACCCGGCGTTGCGGGTGGAGGGTTTCGATACGGTCCAGGTGGTCAATACCCACACCACCAAGCTGCGGCTGAAACTGGACTTGAACCAGGCTGGCCGGGAGGCGGGGTTGCCCGAAAACGTCTGCCTCAAGGCCAACTGGTCAGGCGACCCCCTGAGCAGCAGCGCGGGCATCTGTGCCCTGGAGGCGCGCTTTTACCACCATATGCGGGAGGCGCTGCCGGTGCCCGCCCCCGAAGGCTATTTCGCCGATTGGGACGACGACGAATTCAATCAGGGCCTGGTGGTGATGGAAGACCTGGTGGCATCAGAGGTGAGTTTCGGCAGCGTCTGCCGCCCCCTGGATATCGACGAAGCCGCCCGGGCACTGGAACAGTTGTCCGCCATTCACGCCGGCTGGTGGGGGAGCCCGCAACTGGATACCTACGGGTGGCTGAAGCCGTCCATGGGTCCCGACAGTGCCGACCCGGGCCAGTACCGGCACCTTTCCGATAATATCTTTGCCTTCAGCAAGCATCCCCAGCGCATCGAGCGCATGCCGGCCTGGATGGTGGCGGACGTCACCCGCCTGGGCCGGGCCTACGATGCCCTGGTGACCCGTGAAGCCTCGCACACCTGGCCAAAGTGCCTGGTCCACGGCGACGCCCACCTGGGCAACACTTACGTGACCGCCGACGGTGAGCGCCGCTGGCTGGATTGGCAGTTGATCCGCAAGGGACGCCCCTGGCGGGACCTTGCCTGGTTCCTGATCGGCGCACTACGTGTCGAGGACCGGCGAAATGCCGAACAGGACCTGATTCGTCACTATATCGATGCCCTGGTGGCCCGGGGTATCGCCGATATTCCCGACTTCGATCATATCTGGCATGAGTACCGTCATTGGCCGGTCTACGGCCTGGTGGCCTGGATGGGTACCGACGAAGCCTGGCAGGAAGGGGATGCGGTTCTGGCCGGTCTCGAGCGATTCGCGGCGGCTTCAGAGGATCTGGAAACACTGTCGCTATTGGAGAAGCGGTAGCGGGCCCTGGCTCCCAAATACATTGGAACGGAGTACAACAGTATTATGAACAAGGATTATGATGTCATTATCGTCGGCGCCGGCCACAACGGCATGGTGGCGGCCAACTATCTGGCCCGCGACGGCAAGCGGGTGGCGGTGATTGAGCGCCTGGGCAAGGTGGGCGGCATGACCAGTTCGGGTTACATGATTCCCGAAGCGCCGGAGCATCTGGTGACACCCTGTGCGGTGGAGATCATCTTTATGCGCGGCACCGGCATTATCGAGGACCTGGACCTGCACAAGCACGGGCTGCAAACCATCGACCCCGACCCCTCCTATGCCTACCTGCATCCGGACGGCAGTTCCGTGGCCCTGTTCCGGGACCCCAAACGCACGGCGGACGACATGGCCCGGCTGTCCAGATCCGACGGCAGGAATTACCTGAAATTCATGGAAACCATCGATGCCATGATGGATATCGGCCTGCCCATGATGATGGCCGATCCCGGGCGCTACAAGTTCAGCGATATAACCAAGTTGCTCGGCGCCCTCATCCGCAACCGCAAGCTGCGCACTGAATTGACCAACCTGGCCTCGGGAACCGCCGACCAGATTGCCTGCGAGTGGTTCGAGCATCCGGCCAACATTGCCCTGCTCACCAATATCGCCGGCGGCGTTGGCCCCGTCGATGAAGACGGCAACGCCGCCGCCTATATGCTTTTCGGCCTGCTGCACAGGCTGGGCGTGGGCAAGCCCGTGGGCAGCCTCCAGTCCCTGTCCAATGCCCTGGCGTCGAGCTTCGAGTCCGTTGGCGGCAAGATTCACCTGAACGCCCCGGTCCAGGAAATCGTCATCCAGGATGGCGAGACCAGGGGCGTAAAACTGGAGGATGGCAAAATGATCACCGCCGACGTGGTGGTTGCCACCTGCGATCCCCAGACCGCCTACAAGATGACCACCCCCGGCGGCATCGACAAGCGTTACATGACCCGCATGGAGCATGCGCCGGCGGCCCGCAACAATGTCGCGCCGCTACTGGCCAATATCGCCATGTCCAAACCCCTGAGTCTCAAGCGTCACCAGGAACTGCGCCACGACGACGCCGACCTCAACAAAGCGGTGGGGCTGATCGGCACGCCGGAGGAGGTACGCGAGAACTTTAGCGCCGCCATTCGCGGCAAGCTGCCCAGGCGTTATGCGGTGTCCGTATCCCCGCTCAACAACTGGGACCCCAGCCAGGCCCCGGAGGGTCAGTCCATCGCCTACGTCTATCTGCCCGGCGTCGCCGTGGACATCGACGGTGGCTGGGACGCCAACAAGGACAAGTGCATGACGGATGCCCTGGCCCAGGTTTCCGAATTCTACGACGGTTTCGACAGCGAGATCGGCCGTTTTGTCGAGACACCGCCGGAGCGGGCCCGGCGCATGAACGTCACCAACGGCTGCGTTGTCCACATCGACTTCACCTCGAGCCGCGCGGGGCTGAAGCGCCCCGCCTATGAACTGGGCGGGCCCAGGCCTGTGGTGCCGGGCTTTTTCCTGGGCGGCTCGGGCACCCATCCCGGCGGCGGTGTCTCCGGCCTGCCGGGCAAACACGCGGCCGGCAGGGTGAGTCGCTACCTCAAGAAAAAGCGTTAATAAATGGCGTGCCCGGCGCACTATTGCTGCCGGGCACGACTCTCCCCCGAGAATAATTCAATTCAGGAGAAAGACAATGAGCATACCCGATCCCAAAACCATTGAAACCTTTCTGCGCACCCAGTACGACCTCTGGAGCCAGGCCCGGTTCGAAGACATGCTGGAGGAATTCCGCAAGATCGCCCCCAACGGCCTGACAATCGAATACGTGGGCCATCCCCCGAAGGACGGCTGGCAGGAACTGGACGACATGTGGCAGCAGTACGGCGGCAAATGTCCCACCGAGGTGAAGCAGTTGCTGGTCAACGGCAACGAGGCCGCCACCTATATCCACAACCACCTGCAGACCGACGATGGCGTGCACACCCTGCCCAGCATCGAAACCTATCGTTTCGAGGACGGCAAATTGCACGTTCGCTATTTCCATCCGGCTCAGGATTGAGCGCCGGCCGGGTGACGAGACCTCCGGAGGGATCGCCGCCGCCAGGAATAGATAAGGAGAAACAATGACCAAAAAGAGAATCTGGGGACAATTGCCCCCGCTGCCCGGGGAGCAACTGGTCGATCTGGTGAAACAGTACGAGGCCGCCGGGCTGGAAGGCATCTGGTCTTCGCAGACTTTCGGCGCACCCTTTCTGCCGCTTTCCGCCGCGGCGGTGGCCAGCGACAGGCTCAAGCTGGGCACCGGGATTGCCCTGGCCTTTACCCGCAGCCCGCTGGAGACGGCGTGCAACATCATGGACCTGGACCTGATCAGTAATGGCCGCGCGGTACTCGGGCTGGGGTCCAGCGCCAAAAGCCTGATCGATGCCTTCGGCATGGAGTACGGCAAGCCGTTGACTCATATGCGCGAAGTGATCGGGCTGGTTCGAAGGATTGTCGCGGAAGGGCACAAGGGCACCCTGGGCAGGCTGGAAGGCGAGTACCACACGTTGGACCTGGAGCACTTCCGCACACTGGCGCCACCGGTACGCACGGAAATTCCCATCTACATGCCCGCGGTTTTCGAGAAGGCGGTGACAATGGCCGGCGAACTGGCCGACGGCCTGTTGAGCCACCCCCTGTGGGCCGACAAATGGATAGAGGACAAGGTGGCCGCCAGCCTTAAGGCGGGGCTCGACCGCGGCGGCCGCGAGCGCCGGCAGATCGATGTCAACCTGATGGTGTTCGTCGCCATCAACGAGGACAGGCGGCAGGCCATCGAGGACACCCGGGCCAATATCGCCTTCTACAGCCAGTCGCCCCAGTACAATCGCTATTTCGATTATATCGGTTTCGGCAAGGAGGCCCGGGCCATTCAGGAGGCCTTTTCCCGCGACGATACCGAGGCCATGACAGCGGCCTGCAGCGACGCCATGGTGGAAACCATCGCCCTGGTGGGGACGCCCGACGAGGTCCGCGCGCGCATGGCCGAACGCACCGCCCTGGCGGATGCCTGCACGCCGGTCATTCCCCATTTCGGGCTCGATGAGGAAAAGACCGCCTACTATACGCGGCGTATTGCCGAGGTTTTTTACGATTAGGACGCGCTGGCGGTGCGGCGATCACCCTGCCGCCAATTGATAACACGGATTTTCAGGAGGATGTCGATGAATTGGGATATGGAGACGGACTTGCTCTGTGTGGGTTCCGGCGCCGGCGGCATGGCGGCGGCGATTGTCGCCGCCGAGCAGGGCGCCAGGGCGCTGGTCGTGGAAAAGGACAATGTGGTGGGCGGTGTCACGGGCCTGTCCTCCGGACAATGCTGGCTCGGGGGCTCGCACCTTGAGGAAGCGGCCGGCCTCGACGACAGCCGGGAGGAAACCCTGCGCTATCTGGAGCACCTATCCCAGGGCCATGCCGAGCCACACCTGCGGGAAGTCTTTGTCGACAAGGGGCGGGAGGTGATCGAATATCTGACCGAGACCATTGGCCTGCGCCTGCAGGTGGTCCGGGACCTGCCCGATTATTACTATCCCGCCGTCGAAGGCAGTAGGGCCGAAGGCCGCTACCTAGAAATTGAACCCTTCCCGGCCGGGGAACTCGGGGACTGGGCGGCACGCTGCATGGTGACGCCCTACGGCGAGGGCTATGCCTACGTCACTTCCAACGAATTCAACGCCATGAAGATGGGCAGGGGTGAGCCGGTCTGGGATTGCCTGGCCCGGCACCTGGAAAGGGACGAGCGTTGCGCCGGCGCCGGCCTGATGGCGGCCATGGTCAAGGCGGCCCTGGACAGGGGCGTGGAGATTCTCACCGAAAGTCCCGCCACCCGGCTTATTCATGAAAACGGCAAAGTGACCGGCGCCATCGTCGCCACGCCCGAAGGCGAAAAACGGGTCAAGGCCAGGGGCGTGGTGCTGGCCACCAGCGGTTACGACTGGAACCGGAAAATGGTCAGCAGCTTCGAGGCCCTGCCCGAGAGCGGCACCATGTGCCCGCCCACGGTTGAAGGGGACCATCTGGTCATGGCAGCGGAGTTGGGCGCCATCCCACTGCCCAGCCGGGCACCGGCCCAGACGCCGGTTTTTATCGGCTACAAGGTGCCCGGCGAAACCGTATACGGCCATACCTCCTTTCGCATGTGGCTGCCGGGCCACCCCCACTCGATGATCGTCAATCGCAGCGGCAGCCGCTTCTGCGACGACAGTTTCTACCCGGATGTGGCCACCAAGGTGGGTCGTTTTGACGGCCAGGAGGACGGCATGGTCAACTGGCCGGCCTGGCTGGTGTTCGACGAGAACTTCCGGGAAAAATACGGTATCCTGCCGGCCTTTCCCGGCGAGCCTGTGCCCGAGGGCATGGCCACCACCGCCGGGTCCATCGAGGAACTGGCCAGGCTTACCGGCATCGACGCGGACGGGCTGGCCGCAACCGTGGCCCGCTTTAACGGCTTCTGCGCGACCGGTATCGATGAGGATTTCGGGCGCGGCACCGTGCCCTGGGGACGTCTGATGACCGGCGACCCCCGCATGGGCGAGAACCAGAACCTGGGGCCGTTGGAAAAGCCGCCCTATTACGCGGTCAGGCTCGAAAGAGTGGTGATGGGGGTGCCCACGGCGGGGCTCGAGGTCGACGACAAGGCCCGGGTAATCAACGTTCAGGGCGAGCCGATCCCCGGGCTTTTCGCGGCGGGCAATGCCGCCACCTGGCGGGATATCGGCGGCGGCTACAACAGCGGCATCGCCAATACCCGTGGCCTGGTTCAGGGTTATCTGGCGGCGCGCCACGTGGCCGGATGACCCGTCCTTTCGGGCACCACCAATTCACTATCCAGCGAGTACCTGTAGTTACCATGATCGAATCGGACAAGAAGGCTATTGCCACCACCCTGGAAAACTGGCTGAAGCCCCGCTTGCGGGCCGAATCCGTGGAAATTATCGAATTCAAGGATCGTTCCGGTGCCGGTTTTTCCGCCGAGACCTTCTATATCGATGTCCGCTACCGCCGGGAAGGAAAGGACCAACAGGACAGCCTGGTGGTGCGCTTCCAGAATCAGGACAGCGACTTCTTCCTGGAGGCGGATATCGAATTTCCCTACCGGGTCATGGAAGTCATGTCCGAGCGAGGCGGTATCCCGGTACCCGATCTGGTTGGCCTTGAGATGGACGGAAAGTTGCTGGGCGCGCCCTTCCTGGTGATGCGCAAAATGCCCGGCAGGGTGGTGCAGCAAAGTCCCAATTACAACAAGGAGGGCTGGCTCCGGGATCTGCCACCGGAAAGGCGCGGTCAGGTCTGGTTCAACGCCATCGATATGATGGCCCGTGTCCATCGTCTGGACTGGCGCGATGGCTTTGAGTTCCTGGCCGATCCCAAACGCGGCGAGCCGGGCCTTTCGAATTACCTGGACTGGGTGGAAGAGTGGTACCTGTGGTCCCGGGGCGACAAGCCCATCGCCCTGATGGACAAGGCCTTCGAGCGCCTGAAAAAGGACAGGCCCCGGAATCCGCCGGTGGATGTCCTCTGGGGCGACCCCGGCAGCAGCAATATCCTGTTCGGCGATGACCTGCAAGTCAACTGCGTGCTGGACTGGGAAATGGCCACCCTGGGTCCCGCCGAAGTGGACCTGGCCTGGTGGCTCTTTTTCGACCAGTTGTTCAGCGAGGGCATGGGCGTCGAGCGCCTGGAAGGCCTGCCGGACCGGGCGCAGACCATCGAATATTACCAATCCAGGCTCGGGCGCTCCGTGGAAAACATGGAATACTACGATCTGCTGGCGACATTCCGCATGGCCATTGTCGGGGTGCGGGCGGTGGACCGGCAGATACAGCTGGGGCGTATTCCGGCCGATACCGGTGCCCGTTCCGGCCAGCCTATCATGGCGATGCTGGCCAGGCGGCTGGGTGAGCCGGAGCCGGAGGTGGGCGAGGACTTCAGGGTCTTCTCGGCGGCTATCAATCTGTAGTGCAGGGCCAGCCGGCTCGCCCGCAAAAGAGGCGAATGGCCGGTAATAACACGATGGGGGTAGGAACCATGTCCAGGACAGCAGGTCGGGGCGAGACCGAGGTGAAATCCTTTTGCCGGATCTGTACCGGCCATTGCGGGGTGATTGCCTCGGTGGACGAGAACCGCCGTCTGGTGGCGATCCGCGGCGACAAGGACGATCCCCAGACACTGGGCTTTGTCTGTTCCAAGGGAACGGATGCGGTCGATTCACACAACTCGGGGGAACGGCTGCTTCGCCCTCTAAAGCGTATGCCCGACGGCAGCTTCGAGCCCATTCCCCTGGAACGGGCCATCGGGGAAATCGCCGACAGGCTCGGCGATATCATCCATCGCAATGGCCCCGGAGCGGTCGCCTCCTACCGGGGTTCCGGCGGCTTTTTCGCCTCCGCCACACTGAATGTGCTCGATGCGCTTATGGCGGCCATCGGGTCTCCCAAGAAATTTTCCAACCTGACCATCGACCAGTCCGCCAAGGTGGTGGCCATGGGCCGGCTGGGGGTCTGGCCTCCCGGTCCCCAGCCCTTTCACGACAGCGATGTGTGCATGCTGCTGGGCAACAATCCCCTGGTATCCATCGCCGCGGCTGCCTTCGATACCCGTCATCCGCTCAAGCGCATCAAGGAAGCCAGGGCGCGGGGCATGAAATTGATCGTGGTGGATCCGCGCAGGACCGAAACCGCGGAATATGCGGACGTGTTCCTGCAGCCGCTGCCCGGCTATGACGCCGCCATACTCGCTGCCATCATTCGCATCATCCTCGACGAGGGCTGGCAGGATGCGGATTTCTGCCGGCAGCATGTGGGCGACCTGGATTGCTTGCGGCGCGCTGTCGAGCCATTTACGCCGGAGAAGGTGGCCGAGGCGGCCGATATTCCCGCCGACGGGCTATGGGAGGCCGCCCGGGTTTTCGCGCGGGATGGCCGGCGCGGTATCGCGGGTACCGGAACCGGGCCCAGTATGAGTCCGCATTCCAACCTGATGGAGCACCTGGTGGGTTGCCTGAACGTGATTTGCGGGCGCTTTATCCGGGAAGGAGAACCCATCGACAACCCCGGCTTCCTGATGGGCAGGACACCGAAACCGGCGCAAGTGGTGGATATCGGTCGTTCCTGGGAGTCCGGGCCCAGGAGCCGCATTGGCGGATACGGCACCGTCGGTGGAGAGATGCTCACCGGCCTGCTCGCCGACGAGATTCTCCAGCCCGGTGAAGGCCAGGTGAAATGCCTGATTAATCACGGCGGTAATCCGGCGGCCTCGGTACCCGATCACCGGAAGATCGCCCGCGCCCTGGAATCCCTGGAGCTCTTTGTCAGCATCGAACCGGTTATGACCGCCAGCGCGGCGCTATCGGATTATATCCTGCCGCCGCGTATGCCCTACGAACGCGCGGACCTGCATTTGTCCCTGTTCGAGACGGCGATTTACCCGTTTTCCTATGCCCGCTATACCCCGGCCCTGGCGGATCCGCCGCCCGGTTCGGAAGTCTGCGACGAGTGGTATGTGCTCTGGTCCCTGGCGTCGAGGCTGGGCTATACATTGACCTGCAACGGCATCGAGCTGGACCGGGACGAGCCGCCCACCGAGGAACAGTTGCTGGAAATCCTCACGGCCAACGCCCCCGTGCCCCTGGCGCAGATCAAGCGCCACCCGGAAGGCTATCTGGACCGGGGTGAACCCATGGTGGCGGCGCCCGCCGACCCGGCCACCGCGGCGAAATTCACCACCATGCCCGACGACGTGGCCGGGGAAATGGAAGGCCTGCTCGGCGACATGCGCGACGCCGATCGGGGCGGCCGTGGTTTCGACTTCCGCCTGTGCAGCCGGCGCAATCGTCACCGCTTCAATACCGTGGGTCATCTTTCCCCCTACCTGAAAAAACTGACGCCCCGTAATCCTGCCTACCTGAATCCGGATGACTTGCGGGCGTTGGGCGTTGCCACCGGTGACTGGGTGGAGATAAGCTCCGACAACGGCGCCATCAGGGCGACGGTGGCGGAGGACGAAACCGTGCGCAGGGGGGTGGTGTCCATGACCCACTGTTTCGGCTATTTACCGGATACCGACGATTTTATAGAGCACGGGGTCTCCACCAACCTCCTGATCAGCACGGACCGTGACTTACAGACTATCAACGCCATGCCCCGGATGTCGGGCATCCCCGTCAATATCGAACCGTTGATGTGATTGTCGGCATAACGCATCGCAAGGAACTGCCTGGGCTCGCTCCCCTTCCCTGTCGGAAGAGATCCTGGCGTGTGCTCGAGCCGGCGGGGTTGAGTCGCCATCTATCGTCGATTCGATCTGAACAACAACAAGGGTATTTGAATTGAGTGATCATTCCGAAAAAACAGTCTCTGCCGCCATAGACCTGAAGGAATTCAAGCGCGGCTGGCGCATTATTGTGCTCGCGTTGATCGGGGTCGCCACCTCGGCGGCGGTGATGCCGCTTTACGGCTTTGGCGTCATGGTGGTGCCATTGCAGGATGCCCTGGGCTGGGCCCGGGGGGATTTGCTGGCCACCGCCACGTTCCTCAGTTTTGGCGCCGTTTTTTCCTCCCAGCTGGCCGGCTGGATGAACAAGAAGTACGGAATGAGACCGGTGGCGATTGTTTCCCTGTTGCTGCTGCCCCTTGCCTTCCTGGCCATGTCCCAGGTGGACAAGCTGGGGGATTCCGTATGGATACTTTACCTGCTGTTTTTCCTCACCACCTTCGCCGGCATAGGCACTCTCCAGGTGACCTGGACGCAACTGGTCAATCTCTGGTTCGATGAAAACCGCGGACTGGCCCTGGCGATGATCCTGTCCGGATCCGGCATTGCCGGACTGATCCTGCCGCCGGCGATCACCGCTGTGGTGGATTACTGGAACTGGCGTGCCGGTTTCGTCTTCCTGGCCCTGATACCCCTGGTGATTACCCTGCCTTTGACGCTGCGCTGGTTCGCCGCCGTGCCGGAACGGGTGCGCGTGGCCCTGGGCACCGATGACCCGGCGGCCGGGGGAGAGGCCCTGATTCCGGGAATTCCGTTTGCCGAGGGTATACGGTCCCGGCGCTACTGGACCATCAATATTTCCATGGTTCTGGTGGCCTCGGCCATTATCATCATGGTGATCAATACGGTTCCCCTGTTGAGGGACAAGGGTTACTCGGCGGTCGAAGCAGGACGTATGTTCAGTGCCTTCGGCATCTCCCTGGTGATGGGCAGGGTTTTTGTCGGCTATCTCGTGGACCGCCTGTGGGCGCCGGGCGTGGCCTTTGTGGCCCTGTTCCTGCCGGCGGTGGGTTGTTTTATCCTGTTGCTGGACGTGAATATCTACCTGGTGATTGTCGGTATCATGCTGGTGGGTATCGGTGCCGGGGCGGAATTCGATATCGCTGCCTTTCTGGTGGCCCGGTATTTCGGCATGCGCGATTACAGCCGGCTGTTCGGCCTGCAGATGGGCGTGATTTCCGGCGGTATCTGCCTGGCGCCGACCCTGGCGGCCTACCTGTACGAGACAAGCACAAGTTATGACATCGTGCTTAACGTCAATATGACCCTGTTCGTGGTGGGGTCCCTGATGCTGCTCACCCTGGGTCGCTACCCGCGGTTGTCGGCGTCGGGGTAGCCCGGCTATCCCCCGGTACACACCGGGCTTCGGCTTTTGTGCCGATATGCAGGGCGCCGTGGCCATTCCCGGGTCCGGGCTATTCGTCTTTTTCCTCAAGACTGTGCCACCAGGGCATGTCGGCCGCATGGGCCTCGATGCGACGCCAGGCGTCTTCCACCGCGTTGGTCGCTTTTCCCCGTGGCATCCCCAGGCCGATCATGCAGTGGCCGGCAAGGGCCGTGACATAGGTGCGAGTGCGCTGTTCGCCGTGGGACAGTCGCCGCATGCCTGCGAGCAGGGCACCGGTCAGCATGTCGGTGGCGGCGTACAGGGAATCAAAGTCAAAAAGACCGGCCTGTCGTGCCTCTTGCAGGGTGGTGAAGACAACCGTGTGGAGCGGGTCCTCCGGGGAAAGGTAGTGGATAAGATCCACCCGGGACGTGAAGCTGGCCCATCGGGGTTCCATGGCGGCCCGGGCCAGAGGTAATACCGCCCCTCCGGCCGACCGCACGCCGGGGTCTCCCAGGTTGCTGAACATCTGTTTGTAATGGCACAGGGATTCGTCCGCGAGGGTCGCCCCCAGGGCCTCAACTGCGTCTTCCAGGGACTCGAAGTATTTATAAAAGGTGCCCCTGGAGACGCCGGCCTGTCGCACCACGTCGTCGATCACCGCCGCGCGGCTGTGGTCGCCGGTGTGGTAAACCTCCAGGGTGGCGTCAAGCAGTCGCGATCGCATGCGTTCGCGTTTCTGCCGGGCGACACGAATCCGGTGATCCTCTTTATCCCGGTTTTTTTGATTTGATGCTTGAGTCATTGCCTCACTATCCAGGTCAGTGTGTGTTGCGGATATCCGGGACCAGCAGGAAATTCGACGGCCGATCGAGCAGGCTTCGTCCGTAAAGTTCCAGGGACAGGCGGCTGTTGAGCGCGGTATGGCGGCTGCCGAAACTCAGATCGCGCCACAATCGTTGCAGCGGGTTGGCACTGGCAAAGCCCGCCGGGCCCGCGATATCCATCAGCTTTTCCCCGGCCCGGCGCAGTTGCAGCATGGCATAGCCGCAGTCCGCCTGGATGCGCGCCTTGGCCGCGCCATCCAATACCTGTTTCTGGGCGGTCACGTCCAACTGATGGGCCGCCCGGCGTACGTGCAGCCACGCCGAATCGATTTCCATGGCCGCCTCGCCGAGTTGGCCGGTAAATGCCTGGGAATCGGCTTGGGAGGCGTAATCCCAGCCGGCGATGCGTCGCTTGCCCATCTTGCCGCTGACGATTTCCAGCATGCCCGCTGCCGCGCCCAGCATCGGGCTGAGCACGACCAGCGGAAAAAGGGGTTCCAGGGGCCACCGGTCCCGGGCTTCCAGGCCGGGGGTTTCCAGCAGCGCGGCCGGATCGGGTCGCCGGGAATCGGGAAGCATCAGGGGCTCCGGCACAAACACCTGCTCGGCGACGACGGTGTTGCTTCCCGACCCTCGAACGCCCAGCACATGCCAGGTATCCCGTATTTCGACACCGTCGCTGCGCAGGGAAAGTATCGCGAAGCCGGTGTCTACCGGCTTTCCCTGGCCATCGACGATATCGACGCCGTTCATTGCCCACCGTGAATGCAGGCAGCCCGAACTGTAGGCCCAGGAGCCGGTTACCCGATAACCCCCCTCCACGGGGTACGCATGGCCCGTTCTCGCCGAGACACTGCAGAACAACTCGTCACCTTTGTCAAACAGGATCTCCGTGGCCGCCGGCGACAGGCCCGCCGCGGTACCGCTGATCCCGGACAGCAGGCCAAAAACCCAGGCCGTGCCGGCGCAGCTTTTGCCCAGTTCCGCGATGGTTTCCATATGTGCCGTCATGGTGCAACCCGGCCCCCCGGCGCGCACGGGCTTCATCATGTCGAACAGGCCGGCGTCGCGGATGGCGCGGATAACGGGTTCCGGAACCCGGCATTCCCGGTCGCACTGTTCCGCGTGTTCTGCGAGTAAAGGCCTCAGTTTTCGGGCACGTTCCACCGGGTCGAAACCGGGCGTGAATAATCCCTCATTGGCGTTGGCAACAATAGTCACGGAGATACTCCTTGTAATCATTCGATGAAAGAGACTATCAGAATGACACTACCGTACATAGCGACACTGATGGCTATTGTGTCCAGAAAACGGTGGCGTAAGATGCTTTTTGGACACCGGAAGGGGCGGTGTCCGGGTTGGCCCCGGCCGCCATCAGGGCGCGGGCCGCTGGTGTTCGGGCATAAAAAAACCCGCCCCGGGCAAACGGGGCGGGTTTGTCGGGTTTTTGAGCTTAGGGCGCGTCCCAGACCACCGGCAGACTGGTGGGGGATCGAAACTGAATGCCCTTGATGCCCTCGTAATTGCCTTGTGGATCAAGGCGGAGATTGGGCAGCAGATCCAGCACGGCATTCAGGGCGATATCCATTTCCGTTTTCGCCAGGGGCATGCCCATGCACATATGGGCGCCAAACCCGAAGGACAGCGGCTGGTTTTTGCGCTTGACCAGCTTGAATTGCTCCGGCTCTTCATGGGCGGCCGGATCCCGGTTTGCCGCCCCGACCAGGATGTTGACTCCGGAACCGGCGGGAATTTTTACCCCGGCCAGTTCGGTATCCCGGATTGTGATCCTGGGTACAACGGAGACCGAACCTTCGTAGCGCATGGCTTCATTAATGGCGATGGGCACCAGGCTGCGATCGTTGCGGACCTGTTCGAGCATCTCCGGGCGTTCCAGCAACAGGGCCAGGACATTGGCAAAACCGCGGCTGGTCGTCTCGCCCGCCGCGGCAAGCGTGGGGCGAAGTACCTGTGAGATTTCCTCGTCGGAGAAGGTCTTGCTGGCCTTTTCAAAGCGCAGCAACTGGGATATCAGGTCGTGCCCCTGAATGTCTCCCTCGGCGCGCCGCTTTTTGACCGTCTCGAGGATCTGGTTAAAGAGCTCCTCGGAAGCCTTGCTGGCATTGGCAAAGCGCTCCTGCGCCTCTTCCGGTTTACTGGGGTCGATCATGCCGCCCAGGACCATAACCAGTGCCCGGGTCGAAAACTGTTCCATGGCCTCGGGGTCGTCGTTGGGCAGGCCAAACAACTTGTAGATGACCCGGATCGGAAAGTCGAGGATAAAATCCGCCATCAGTTCCGCGCGCCCGCGCGAAGCGAGCTCTTCCACCATGCCGCGAATGGTGGGAATAAAATGGCGGTCGGTCATATCCTTGAGGGCGGCGGGGGAGAGAATCTGGGTGAGCAGATTCCGGTGGAACCGGTGCTCGTCGCCGTTCAGGTAAAGAATCACCGGGTCGCCCATGACGCCGGCGAAGGCTTCCCGGTAGATTTCGCTGGAGAAGGTTTCGCTGTCCATCAATGCCTTTTTGACCACTTCATGGCCGAGCAGGCAGAAGACGTCGCGCTTGCCCTCTCGACCGGCGACCAGGGAGGGGACGCCGAACTCCGCCACCAGGTCGCCGCGGTAGACAGGACACTGTTCCCGCAGTTTCCGGTACTCGGGGTACGGGTCGTCCAGATTGCCGGCATAGGCCTTGCTAAGGGCCACGAAGGCTTCGTTGATTTGGCTGTCTGCTGCAATATTCATGGTTGATCCTCACTGCTCGCATCGGAGATTACCCGGGGATAGTACGCCCCGGCAGGCCTCATAAACAAAGGACAGTTTGTTGCCAATGTCTAAAAATAGACATATCCGGTGGTTTGTCGGCTTTGGTGGCCATGCAATCGCGTTTGGCGGTGTTAGTATCCCTCGCAACTCGAAAGCGAGCTTTGGCTCAAACCAATAATTCGAAGGAGTGTTTCGGTGAAACAAGGTCAATTATCGTTCCTGTGCGCCCTCATTGCCGGTGTCGTCTTTCCACTGCCCCTTCAGGCTGCAACAGAACCGAACCCGTTTGGCGTGCCGCCCCTTGAGCCCGGCCAGATCCATACCTTCAGCCTGGTAATGTTTGTCGTGATGCTGGTGTTTTTTTCCCTGTGGAGCTGGAAAAAAGGCGAGATAAGACCCGGGTTATTGGTGCTGATCGCCGCCATGTCGGCTTCCTGGCAGGAATTTTATGCGGACTGGGGTGCCTACCTTTACTGGAATCCCGGCTTTCCCCAACTGCCCTGGGGCGACACCGCCTTCACGACGCCGGTCAAACCGTTGTTTATTCCCTTTTCCTGGGGTTGGTATTTCGCCTTTATCCTGCCATTGCTGCTGGCGATCCTGAACTGGCTGCACGGTAAATTTCCCGGCTTCCCCCGGTTTTTGCTGGTGCTGATCACCGCGGGGCCGCTCTTCTATGGCTACAACATCTTCCAGGAAAAGAATGCCGGGGATATGGCCTGGTGGGGTTACCTGGAGACTTTCGGGCCTTCGGCGCAGGCTGCCTACAGCCAGTATCCGCTGGTCTGGCCCGCGGTTTCCCTGGTGCTCTGGACCGTGGTGCTCCTTTGGCTGCTGATGCTCAAGGATAACGCGGGCTTCTGGCGCCACGAGCGCTGGCTGGGTGTCGACAAGGTCGCTGGGGGTGCCAGGCAGGCCGTCGCCCGGGTGGTCGCTTTTGCCTTGCTATTCAATATCAGTTGCCTGGTCCTGGTGACTATCCCCTCTATACTTGGCCGGGTGCTGTTCGGCGTCGATCACCCCCTTATTCCCTGACGGCCGAGGCTAGGTTGACCGCTAGGACACTGGCGCCATGGTAGAGTGCCGGCGCGGCGGCAGATGCAGCAGATCCTGCAGCCCCGACACGGCCAGCCGGTTGAAGCGGTCGCTCATGACATCCGCCGGGTAGGGGAAATCGTGGCGCACCCACCAGACCAGAAGGCCCTGCAAGGCGCTGGCCAGGTAGTGCACGGTGCATTCCAGGTCCGGTTCGGGGAGGCTCGGGTCCATGCCGCGCAACCACTCGCGGGTCCTGATCACCAGCAGGTTGCGCATATGGTAGGCCGCCACGTTGTGGGTTTCCTCGCACAGGCAGGCCCGGGCCATTGCCTGCCACTGCTCGGCACCGCGGAACAGGACAATGGCGAAGTTCGGGTAATCGGTGTTCGCCCCATCGGTCTGGAAGACATCGTCCGAGGAGCGCACGCCGATTTCCTCGAAGCCGCTGATCAGCAGGTCGTCCTTGTCCCGGAAATGGAGATAGAAGCTGGAACGCGACACATTGGCCCGTTCCGCCAGGTCCCGGACGGTAATCTGGTCGTAGCTTTTATGATCGATCAATTCCGATAGCGCCTGGCGCAGTGCTTCGCGGGTTTTCTGCTTTCTCCGGTCCATAGCGGGTACTTCCCACCCTCTTTCCCATAAAAAACTTTATTGGACAAAAAGCCAATATAGTCCAAAAAGTGGCAAAAGACCATGTCCGGGGTTTGTACCACCGCAAATGGCTGATTAGCATCGGATTTGTCGGGCGTCTGTAGCCCACAAGCCGGTAAGAAGACCGGTTTGTGCCGGGCCGCCTTGGAAAGCGTACCGGACCGGAAGGCCCTTGTCGGGCAATTTTCGATTAAGATAGGTGCCTGATTTCCTGCGCCGGTCTGTTCTCCCGGGCCGGCCCACGTAAGCCTGGGTCGATAAGATCTTGAATAAAAGGAGTGTTATATGTCTCGCAAATTGAATGCCAGCGGCAAAGAGAGAGAATACTGGGGCGTGGTGCCCGTGGCCTCGGGGCCTGAGTTGATGGAAATGGGCAAACACATGGAGGACATCGGTTTCGACGGGGCGACGGCGCTGCAGATCTACGGCCCCCCCTATGTCCCGCTGGCGCCGGTGGGTGCGGCCACGAAAAGGCTGAAGATCGCCACTGGTGTTGCCGTGGCCGCTGCGCGAAGTCCCTTCGAAACCGCCTATGCGGCCATGGATATGGATCGTATCACCAACGGCCGCTTTATCCTCGGCCTGGGCAGCGCCGTGCCCTCCGCCACCGTGGGGCTTTACGGAGCGCCGGAGTACAAGTTGCTGACCCACCTGAAGGACACGGTGCGTGCTGTGCGCCATATCGTCGCCGGCGCCCACAAGGGACTCGAGCCCTACGACGGCGTCTACTACAAGGCCGATTACCAGGAAATGATCCCCACGGCGCCGCCGGTCCGGGAGCATATCCCCATCTGGGTGGCGGCCATGCGCGAGAAAATGACCCGGATGGCCCTGGAAGTTGCCGACGGCCTGATGGCACACGCACTGTGGACGGTAAGCTGGACCAATGAAAAGATTGCGCCGCTGATTGAAAATTCCCTCAGGGAGTTCGGCCGCTCCCGGGACGAGATCGAGGTGAATTCCTGGCCCTGGGTAGCGGTCAACAATGACAAGAAGCAGGCCATCGACGATGCCCGGCCGACGGTGGCTTCCTATGCGGGTATCACGGCCTACGAGAATATTTTCGAGGGGCACGGTTTCCTGAAGGAGGCCCGGATCTGCCAGGAAGCATCGAAACGGCAGAGCGATGTCATGTCCGTGGTGGACCAGGTGCCCGATGAAATGGTGCTGGCTTTTGTTTCCTGCGGCAGCGTTGACGAGGTGCTCGAGCAGATAGAGCCCCTGTGGAATGTCGCCGACTCCCTGTGCCCCATGTCGCCGTATCGCTGCCTGACGCCGGAGAAGCTGCAGTTCTACGGACAGGGCATCCACCAGCTGGTGGCCGCCGCCAAGCGCTGACGGATGGTCGCGGGCCGCCGCCGGTCCCGCCTGGGCGGGGGGGACCGGCATTGCCGGGCCGGGGCTTCAGTTGCTGGTGATATCCCCCAGGTAATCGGCCTTGCCCACTGCCACGCCCGCCATACGCAGGATGTTGTAGGCGGTGGTCATGTGGAAATAGAAGTTGGGCGTTACGTAATTGCGCACATAGGACATGCCGTTGAAGTTCAGGGTGATTCCCGGGAACTCCAGGACGATCTCCCGCTCCTCGCACCCCTGAAACTGCTCGGCCTTGAGGGGCTCCAGGAACGCGATGGTCTTTTCCAGCCGCGATTTCAGGGCCGGAAGGTGCGTATCGGACTTGTCCCACTCGGGCACCTCCATTCCGGCCAGCCTGGCGCCGCAGGCCCTGGCCATGTCGCCCGCCACGTCGATTTGCGCGAACAGGGGCAGCATATCCGGCGCGAGCCGGTAGTTGGGGAGTACTTCTGGAGCGATCTCCCTTTCCTCCTGAAAGGCAATCCCCTTGTCGATAATGCCCTTGAGGTTCTCAAGGGATCGCAGGAACAGGGGGACGGTAGCCTGGTAGATATCCATTTTCATGGTGTATTCCTCCGTTTTTTATTTAGGGCACCTCTATAAATTGGGAGCAGCCTCTGGCTTTCAGGCGGATTTGCAATCAAGGAGCAACTTCGCAGGCATGCTGGTTGCCTGTCG